>Ga0183099_1001639_pt1 | contig 12550 bp, 9 predicted proteins | sample Biomet1_FD_127788 | JGI IMG/M metagenome (GOLD analysis project Ga0183099, IMG submission 127788) | Microbial communities from bioreactor (seeded with anoxic lake sediment) at LBNL, California, USA - Biofuel metagenome 1 | ecosystem: Engineered > Bioreactor > Anaerobic > Unclassified ... | reverse complement strand
ACAAAGTCTGGCTACTTTTGAGCCAGATTTTATCGTAATGAATGGAGCTAAATGCACCAACCCTGATTGGCAGCAACAAGGTTTGAATTCTGAAAACTTTGTCGCGTTTAACCTCACTGAAAAAATGCAGCTCATTGGTGGCACCTGGTATGGCGGAGAAATGAAGAAGGGCATGTTTTCTGTCATGAACTACCTGCTGCCACTGAAAGGCATCGCCTCCATGCATTGCTCTGCTAACGTCGGTTCAGCAGGCGATGTCGCGGTCTTTTTTGGCTTGTCTGGCACCGGTAAAACAACACTGTCGACCGATCCTAAACGCCAGTTGATTGGCGACGATGAACATGGTTGGGATGATGATGGTGTGTTCAACTTTGAAGGCGGTTGTTATGCCAAAACCATTAAACTGTCGAAGCAGGCTGAACCTGAAATTTATAATGCTATCTGTCGTAATGCGTTGCTTGAAAATGTAGTTGTTGATGTACAAGGTCAAATCGATTTTGACGATGGCAGTAAAACGGAAAATACGCGCGTTTCTTATCCAATTTTCCATATCGAAAATATCGTTAAACCGGTATCTAAAGCGGGTCACGCGACAAAAGTTATCTTTCTGACGGCTGATGCGTTTGGTGTATTACCACCGGTTTCTCGTTTATCACCGGAACAGACTAAATACCATTTCCTCTCTGGTTTTACCGCTAAATTGGCGGGCACTGAACGTGGCGTCACTGAGCCAACTCCCACGTTTTCTGCCTGTTTTGGCGCTGCATTCTTAACGTTACATCCAACACAATATGCTGATGTATTAGTAAAACGGATGCAAGAGGCCAATGCCGAAGCCTATCTGGTTAACACTGGGTGGAATGGCACTGGTAAACGCATTTCCATTAAAGATACGCGCACCATCATCAATGCGATTTTAGATGGTTCTCTGGCGAAAGCGGATACGCATACCTTACCCATTTTCAACTTGGAAGTGCCAGTCGCTCTTGCGGGAATAAATAACCATATTTTAGACCCACGTAATACTTATATTGATAATGCTGTCTGGCGTGAAAAAGCCGAAGATCTGGCGATTCGCTTTATTAATAATTTTGAACAATATACTGATACAGATGCGGGCGAGGCATTAATCAAAGCTGGGCCAATCATAAATTAATTGGAGGTAATATTTATCGACCTATTTTAGATGAGAAATTCACATTATTGAGCTTTTAACGAGAGCGACACTCTATGCTCTCGTTAAAAACTAATTTTATAAATATAATTCCGACGTTCTCTATCTATTTTCCTAGCAACGCCAGATATTCATCTTCTGTTATAACCGTAACGCCTTTGGCTTGCGCGTCCGCTATTTTTTTAGCACCAACACTTTCACCGGTGATCAGATAATTTGTTTTACCTGATACCGAGCTGGCTACTTTCGCGCCTAATAACTTAGCTTCTTTTTCCATATCTGAGCGGCTACCGCGTTGCATAGAGCCGGTGAATACCACTATTTTCCCTGCAATAGGGCTTTCTGCAGCATTGGCTCCACTACCAAGCAAAACGGTTCGAGTGAGATTAAAACCTAAGTCAAAAATAGCCTTAAATTCCGTTTTGATACTGTTAAGACCTTCAACGATAGCTGTCGCTGTCTTCTCTGCAAAACCATCGATCTTACAGATCTGTTCTTCCGTTAATTCAAAAATATTCTCAATCGGATGATGTTGCAGCAAACTCTCTGCACTCGCCAATCCCAGACGGACAACGCCGAATGCCGCCAAAAAGCGCCAGTCTTCAATCGCAATCGTTTGGCTTAGTTTTAATTGCGATACCAGATTATTTATTGTCTTTTCTTTGAAACCGCATTCCGCGAGCTTCTCAGGCTGTTGCATTAAGGTGTAAACATCATGAATGGTCTTGATGCCATTAGCGTACAAAATAGATATGGTGGCAGGCCCAAACCCATCAATATTTGCCAATGTTTTGAAGAAATGAATGATCGTGTTTTCCGCCTGAGCCGGGCAATCGGTGGTGTTCGGGCACACAATATTGTCACCATCCCAAACCACATGAGAACCACAACTCGGGCAGGCTTCCGGGATCTCAGCATCGGCCGCTTTGATAACACGTTCAATTTTCGGAATAACCAGCCCCGATCTCACCAGTTCGATCACAGCGCCCGGGCCGATGCCTTTCGATTTAACCATACCGTAATGATGTGCGGTGGCACGACTAATCAATGCACCTGACAGTCGTGTTGGCTCAAGCTCAACGACAGGCGTAATACGACCAGTTCTGGATGTTTGTGGCGTCACTTTATGGACTAAGACTTCCGCCTTCTCCGTGTTCGCTTTAAAGGCTATTTGCCAACGATGGTGATGTTTGGTGAAACCCATATACTCTTTGATTTGGGCATTCGTTGTTTCAATGACAACACCATCAACATCGTAGTCACTGGATTGCCAGATCTCCTGCGTTATGGCTTCGAAGCCATTCAGGAAATCATTAATACTCCCTTCCCAATTACTCAATTCAGAGAATGGAAAGAAAAGTGCAGCACCATCATCAATTGCTTGTTGTACCCGTTCATCGACATTTTTTTCAGCGATGATAGAAGCCTGCATATTTCGTGAGTTGTCAAAATGGGCAGAGAGTTTTTCTTCGAAATATGATTTAGAAATGACAATTTCGCCCTGACCAAGACCGCGCAAGCCACGTCCACCCACTTTCAGACCACGCTCAAAAACTATTGAGATATCTCGGCCCTTAGCACCATCGCCACGAGTATAAAGAATACTGCCATCATCATATGCCGCATATCCATCCAATTTTGGCGTCACACGAATAATAATGTCATGCTCTTCAATATCTAATTCTTGAGCTGCTTTTTGAATACGCTCAAGCCATTTAACAATTTCTTCTTTACTATATGCCTTATCTGTTGAGAGCATTCTTACAGGTAAAGAAATTGTTTTGCCATCAACAACAATTTCAGGCTCAATCTGATTCACGAATTCATGATCGGGATATAATTCAGCAAATAATTTTTGTGCTGCATCATAAACAAGGTCGTCAATATATTGTTCACCAGAACGATACATTGCGTTCGCTGCTTTTAAAAAGTTAAGTTGTGTTTCTTTTTCTAATGATTTGAATTCTGATATTGAATTAACAATATTTAAAAATTGCTCTTCAGAAAAGTTATTTGTTGCGGTGTCCAAAGACTCTTTTTGTTTTTTACTTAACATACCTAACTCGTTCACAGCGACCGTTGTTCAAGGTCACAGTCTAACGCAATCAAGCAACAAGTAGGTACTCCCGCCACAGCAGATTAGCGAACTTAATTGGCAAATCTGGCACAGGAAGTACTCAATAGAGAATTATCGGTATTCGTTACAACCGGCCAATAAAAAATGCGGCCGAAGCCGCACTTAAGATTAATCATGTATATAACTTATTGATGATCGTACGCTTTTAGCTCATCACGACATTGCGTCAGATAATATTCGCCCAATGGCTGGCGAGCTGCGTCAAATAACAAACCATCGACTTCGCTGGCTAACTTATCTGCCGCTTTCAGCATTAAATCAAAATGCGCCAGCCCACGACCGGCTGCAGGTAACTGCATAAACAGCGATACCCCCGGCGTCATCAAGCGATCCATCTTGCTCGGATCAAACGTGCCCGGTTTGATCATATTGATCAGGCTAAACAACACGTCACCCTGCCCATCCATCTCCAGATGGCGATGGTAAATATCCATCTCACCGAAACGGAAACCTAAGATACGCAAAGCATGTTTCAAATCACGGCCGTAAATATAAGAACCATCACGAGCAGTAATATTGATGACATAAACATCTTTCCAAATCACATTGCCAGATTCCACCGCGGCTGCAGTCGTGGGTGTAATACTGGTTTCTTCTACTTCCGGCAACGGCTGATTGTTAGCATCGGCATCGTCTTCATCACCGGCGGAAAATTGTGGCACGGTCGAAATCACCGGTTCAATATCACGCCCAGAAGAGCCATTGCGCGCTACAACCCGAACCTGACCAACACCATCCGCGTCAAATCCATCAACATCGCGGCTTTCCGCACTACGTTTATTCGGAACAGGCTTCGGCGGTGAGTTTTTTAACTGTGCCCGTTTATTCCGTTGATTTGTCCATATCCCATGGATCACTAGCGCAGCAATTGCCAGTGCACCCACTATAACCAGTACTATTCGCAGATCCTGCATCGTCGTTGCTCTATTCTGTTTAATTGGTTATCAATCTTCCCTTTACCGGTGTGGAACACGCGCCGTTGCAATTTCCCGCTAATTCGCATGCGTCTCATTGACCTCAACACACTGGTAAGAAACCATGTCAATCAATCCTCAAAAACACTATCTCAAGACAGATTGAGCTGCTTTCTCTGATGAATCCTATTATAACCCGACACAAATAAACGATAAGTGATTGTTCCTGATTCACATTATCCGTTTTGCCGGGCAGACTGACAACGCTTATTCACAGAAAATCGTGCATTTCAACAAAATCAGCTATTACGAGCTCTACCAAAGTAACAGTCTATCTGTAATAGTCGCAATCAGTATCGCTGCAGGAAAAATAATAATGGTAAATATTCAACCTCTCAGTGCTTTTGGTTATTTGCTTCGGGGTTTACACCTGATGACACAACCCGGTATCCGTCGTTATGTCTGGATCCCGTTGTTAATCAATATATTGCTGTTCTCTACCGGTTTTTATTTATTATTTCACCGTTTTGATATCGCCATGAATGCGTTGACTGCATGGTTACCTGACTGGCTCGATTGGCTGACTTTTTTACTTTGGCCGCTGGCAGTTATCGCTATTTTGTTCACATCCAGCTTTTTATTCGGCATGGTCACCAATTGGCTGGCAGCCCCTTTTAACGGCATGCTCGCGGCACGGGTAGAACAATATCTGGTTTCTGATCGGCATCGGGTTGATGAACGACCATTATGGCAAGAGGTACACCACGCTTTTCGCCGAGAATGGCAAAAGCTCAAATACTGGCTACCCCGTACACTTCTGTGTGTCATCTTGTTTTTTGTGCCGATTGCCGGTCAATTTCTGGCGCCGTGGCTCTGGCTGCTGTTTTCTGCCTGGATGATGGCAATTCAATACTGCGATTATCCTTATGATAATCATAAAGTTGCTTTCCCCGATATGCGTCAGCAACTGGCAGAGCACCGCTGGCGACACCTCTCTTTCGGTGGGCTGGTAATGTTGCTCGGTTCAATTCCGCTCGTGAATTTATTCCTGATGCCCATGGCTATCTGTGCCAGCACAGCCATGTGGGTCGATGATCAAAAGAAATAACGCGATGACTTATAAATAAAAATGGGGACTTGAAGTCCCCATTTTTATTTCCGCAGTTGTTTAACCGCGACTTAACTATGATCTATTAGGCTATTGATCACGGCACTATTAGCCATTTTAGCGTCGTCATCAAACTGATAGATGTCATCACGGAACTGTAACTGGCCTTGCTTATCAACCCAACTACGCCAGTACACGGTATAAACCGGAATAGGATCTGTCATCGACAACCATTTGGTGGTGTCTTCTTTCAGCATCTTATCCAGCTTGTCGATATTCCATTTTGAGCCTTTTAATAACAAGCGGGCAAAATCATCCGCCTCTTCAACTCGCACACAGCCGGAACTCAGCGCTCTTAAATCGCGCTTGAAATACCCCGGAGAGGAGGTGGAGTGTAAATAGATCGCATCGTTATTCGGCAAATAAAATTTATAACGACCAAGTGCATTGTGATCACCGGGTTTCTGACGCAAGCGGTAAGGAAAGTTTTCTTCCGTACCATCCCAAACCATCGCAGTGGGATCAACTGTCAGCCCCTGGGAATCCACCAGTTCAAACTGACCTTTATCCAGAAAATGTTTGTCTTTGACCAGTTTTGGCACTAAATCCTGCTGCAGAATGCGCGTAGGCACATGCCAGGCCGGATTAACAACGATGCTCGAGATCTCACTGGATAATATCGGTGTCTGACGTTTAAATTGGCCCACAATAACGCGGCTGGAAAAAATCTCTTGTTGCCCCTCCAGCACACGCAAACGATATTCAGGAATATTAACCAAGACATGACGTTGCGAAGAGATCTGCAGCGGCAGGTCGCCCCGTAAAATACTCCGCGCCAGAATGACGGCACGCACTTTCGGTGGCAGACGAAGCCAGTTTAATGTCCGACGACCAATGACACCATCTGCTTCTAATCCGTGCCGTTGCTGGAAATGACTGATAGCCTGCACAGTTTGTTCGTCATAAGTAGCAAGCTGTAATTGTTCTGCATTCAATTGCCCGGCGGGTAAATCACCACTGCGCAATAAGACATCACGAATTAATGGCAAAGCCTCATTGCTCTCGCCCGGTTTTAATTTCAAAGCCGGTAACTCAGGCCACGGCGCTTTTCTTGATTCATTCAGTAATGCCAATAACACACGCCGGGATACCAGATAATTCTCTGTCTGTGGACGCAGTTTATTCATTACCCGATCAAGATCGGGACGCTGCAACAAGGCGGCATACTCATCACGATCCGCAGCCGATAAAGCCGGATTAAAATTCTTTAAATGGAAGCGTTCACGCGAGTCACCGTCCAACGCATGCCATTGCTGGCGGAATTGGTGCAGCAAACTATAGATCTGATAATAGGTTTCAGGATTTTTAGCCAACTCAGGTTGTTCTGTGAGTTGTAGCCAACTTTTTGCAAAGACCGGATGAATACCCGCCATTGCAACTTCCATCAGTTGCTGTGTCAGCTCGGCCCGCACTGCGACCGGAGGTAGCGGCAATAAGGCACTGACTTCGGCTCCCGGTGCTGACGCTGATTCCCGGAGTTCTGCTGTTACTGCAAAACAACTGCTGTTCCATGCCAACAACAACATTGCCGTCGTTGACATAAGTTTGCCACGCATTATTTCCTCCTTATCCCTGTGCTCACATCGGTGAAATAAACAGGGGTAAGCTATAATCTATCCTTCTGATTATGCTAATTATGCCTAAAAGAAAATAGCATGCGCAGATTATTTTAATCAGTCGGGGGCTGACATAGATAAATAGCAGGCTATATCTTGTTATTACATATGGTTATAACAAAACAGCATTTCCTATCCTGATTTTTAGGATTAACCTACTTTCAATAAAGACCTACTCGCAGGAGCGAACATGAGCAAAATCTTTGAAGATAACTCACTGACCATCGGAAACACTCCCCTGGTTCGCCTGAACCGCGTCAGTAAAGGCAATGTATTAGCAAAAGTCGAAAGCCGTAACCCAAGTTTCAGTGTTAAATGCCGTATCGGCGCGAATCTGATTTGGGACGCAGAAAAGAAAGGCATCCTGAAAGCAGGCAAAGAAATTATCGAACCAACCAGCGGTAACACTGGTATCGCCTTAGCGTTTGTCGCCGCATCCCGTGGTTACGCAATCACCCTGACCATGCCAGCAACCATGAGTTTGGAACGCCGCAAGCTGTTAAAAGCACTAGGTGCCAATCTGGTATTGACTGAAGGCCCATTGGGCATGAAAGGTGCCATTGCTAAAGCAGAAGAGCTGGTGAATGCTGATCCAGAAAAATATGTTCTGCTGCAACAATTTGAAAATCCAGCCAATCCGGAAATTCACGAAAAAACAACTGGTCCGGAAATTTGGAATGACACTGATGGTCAGGTAGATGTAGTTGTTGCAGGCGTTGGTACTGGCGGTACCATTACCGGTATCTCCCGCTACATCAAGAAAACACAGGGTAAACAGATCATCTCTGTCGCCGTAGAACCAGCAGAATCACCAGTTATTAGCCAGAAACTGGCGGGTGAAGAACTGAAACCAGGCCCACATAAAATTCAGGGTATCGGTGCTGGCTTTATTCCAGGCAATCTGGATCTGTCACTGCTGGACCGTGTTGAAAAAGTTGCCAGCGACGATGCCATTGCCATGGCGCGCCGTCTGATGGAAGAAGAAGGTATCTTGGCTGGTATCAGCTCCGGTGCTGCCGTCGTGGCTGCAAACCGTTTGGCTGAACTGCCAGAGTTTGAAGGTAAGACAATTGTTGTTGTTCTGCCAAGCTCTGGCGAACGTTACCTCTCAAGCGTGCTGTTTCAGGGTATTTTTACTGAACAAGAGCTGCAGTCTTAAGTTTACCGATCACCTTTTGATATTCAAAGCACGCTACGGCGTGCTTTTTTCATTCCGGTATTCATCACTTTTAGCTATTTCCCCGCTATTTATGCTGCAGCAGCCTCAAAACACCGACTCTTTGGTTAACGAGGCAGCAGTGCCAATACTACAAGCCATTATTTAATCAATAACAACTCGGTAACATTATGCAAAAAGTAGCGTTTTAATATGCAAAATCGTTTATCTCCGCAGCAGGTCGATGTTATCCTTAGCTGGCTCAACAATATGGATTTATTTAATTTGGGGTGAACAAATGTACGAGAAGTCTGTACTAATTACTGCTGAAAACGGTCTGCACACACGTCCTGCTGCGCAATTCGTTAAAGAAGCTAAAGAATTTCAAAGCGAAGTAACTGTGATCAGTGGCGGTAAATCTGCTAGCGCTAAGAGCTTGTTCAAACTGCAAACTCTGGGTCTGGTTAAAGGTACCACTATCACTATCCGTGCTGAAGGTAGCGATGAGAAGAAAGCGGTAGATAAACTGGTTGCCCTGATGGATACACTGGAATAATCCGGTTTTTTTCCATTAGCACTTTTTATCCCTGTTAACACAACAACATAGGTACGGCTATGATCTCTGGTATCCTGGCATCGCCTGGCGTTGCATTTGCCAAGGCCCTGGTGCTGAAAGAACAACATATTGTTATCAATCAGGCTCCAATTTCTTCTTCTCAGATTGATAGCGAAGTTGCTCGTTTTTACGAAGCTCGCACCAAGTCTGCACAACAATTGGAAGCCATCAAAGAAATGGCTGGTAAGACTTTCGGTGAAGAGAAAGAGGCTATTTTTGAAGGCCATATCATGCTGCTCGAGGACGAAGAACTCGAACAGGATATTCTTACCCTGATCCGCGATGAACTGGTTAGTTCTGATCGTGCAATCCACCAAGCCATTGAGCAATATGCTTCTATGATGGCGGAATTGGATGATCCATATCTGCGCGAACGCGCCACCGATTTCCGTGATATCGGCAATCGTCTGGTTAAAAACGTGCTGGGTATGGAAATTGTCAACCTGAGCACTATCGATGAAGAAGTGATCCTGGTTGCTAACGATCTGACTCCATCAGAAACAGCTCAGATCAACCTGAACTACGTGCGTGGTTTCGTAACTGATATCGGCGGCCGTACCTCTCATACCTCTATCATGGCGCGTTCTTTGGAACTGCCAGCGATTGTAGGTACTAACGACGTAACTAAACGCGTTCAGAGCGGTGATTTCCTGATCCTGGATGCTATCCACAATCAGGTTCATATCAACCCGACTGACGAAGTTATTACCAAAACCAAAAATGCACAGGCTAAATTCCTGGCAGAAAAAGCAGAACTGGCGAAATTGCGTGAATTGCCAGCCACTACTACTGATGGTCATCAGGTAGAAGTCTGCTCTAACATCGGCACCCTGAAAGACATGGATGGTGCACACCGTAATGGTGCTGAAGGTGTTGGTCTGTACCGTACCGAATTCCTGTTTATGGATCGTGATTCTCTGCCATCTGAGCAGGAACAGTTCCAGGCTTATAAAGAAGTGGCTCAGTCCATGCCTGATAAGCCAATCATTGTTCGTACCATGGACATCGGTGGCGACAAAGAACTGCCTTACATGAAGTTCCCGAAAGAGATGAACCCGTTCCTGGGCTGGCGTGCTGTGCGTATCTTCTTTGATCGCAAAGACATCATGCACACTCAGTTACGCGCGATTCTGCGTGCTTCCGTGTTCGGTAAGCTGCGTATCATGTTCCCAATGATCATTTCTGTGGAAGAGTTCCGCTCACTGAAAGAAGAACTCGTTGAGCTGAAAGAAGAACTGCGCAGCGAAGGTATCGCTTTCGATGAAAACATCGAAGTAGGTATCATGGTGGAAACACCAGCTGCAGCAGTAATGGCTCGTCATCTGGCGAAAGAAGCTGACTTCTTCAGTATCGGTACTAACGATTTGACCCAGTACACACTGGCGGTTGACCGTGGTAACGAGATGATTTCTCGCCTGTACAACCCACTGTCTCCAGCAGTATTGAATCTGATCAAACAGGTTATCGATGCATCACACGCTGAAGGCAAATGGACCGGTATGTGCGGCGAATTGGCTGGCGACGAACGCGCTACCGTGCTGCTGCTGGGTATGGGTCTGGATGAGTACTCAATGAGTGCGATGTCTATCCCACGTGTGAAACAATTGGTTCGTAGCACCAGCTATGCTGTTGCGAAAGATCTGGCTGACCGTGCATTGGCATCAGCTACAGCTGCTGAGGTTGAAGCGATTGTAGATGAGTACTTTGTGAAGAACAGAGCAGTCTGATAGAATCGTATTGATCAACATAATTATTCAGGAGCTAAACCATGGGCTTTTTTGATTTTTTGAAGAAGATGGTCTCTTCTGACAACAGTGCAACGGATACTGCCGGTATCGAAATTTTTGCACCATTGTCTGGTGAGATTGTACCGATTGAAGACGTACCAGACGTGGTTTTCGCTGAGAAAATCGTCGGTGATGGTATTGCTATCAAGCCAACTGGCAACAAAATGGTTGCTCCATGTGACGGCGTGATCGGTAAAATCTTCGAAACGAATCATGCATTCTCTTTGGAATCAGATTCAGGTATCGAACTGTTTGTTCACTTCGGTATTGATACTGTTGAACTGAAAGGCCAAGGCTTTACCCGCATCGCGCAGGAAGGCCAGCAGGTTAAGAAAGGCGACACCATTATTGAGTTCGACCTGGCATTCCTGCAGAGCAATGCAAAATCAACTCTGACTCCAGTTGTTATTTCTAACATGGATGACGTGAAATCAATGACCAAACTGTCTGGTCCTGTGATTCTGGGCGAAACCCCAGTACTGCGCATCAAGAAATAATAACCCTTCGGGTTGTTAAAAAAAGCCGGCTGAAAAGTCGGCTTTTTTATTACCTAAATTTGCCGCTAATTTACCTGCCCTCTCCTGAAATTTTTCATTGTCGCAAATACGCAGGCACAAAAAACCCTCCGAAGAGGGTCTTTTCACTACGCTGGTATAAATAAAGCTGTTTACGCCAACAGGAACTCACGCAGTTTGGCAAAGTCAGCTGGCATAAATGCCGACAGCAATGGCAGCTCTGCACGATCAGCCAGTTCTTTTGGTAATGGCAATGTGATGTTCAAGATCTCTTCCACGCTTTCTTTGAACTTGGCTGGATGTGCAGTACACAGGAAGATGCCGGTTTCATCAGCAGCTAATTGTGATTGCAGTACATCCCACGCGATAACACCGTGTGGTTCGCACAAATAACCTGCTGCATGCAGTTTTTTCAGGCTGGCACGGGTTTCTTCGTCTGAACGCGCAGCGTAACCCAACTCTTTCAGATCCCAACCGTTAACCTTGAACAGCTCTTCCACGCGCGGCCAGTTATTTGGACGGCTAACATCCATCGCATTTGACAGTGTTGGAACTGTTTCTTTAGGAGACCAAGTACCTTCCGCTAAATAACGTGGCACGGTATCGTTGGCATTCGTGGCTACGATAAAGCGTTTTACTGGCAAACCTAATGCTTTCGCGATCAGACCGGCAGTCAGGTTACCGAAGTTACCAGAAGGCACGGCAATCACCGCTTGTTCACGCTGTGCCTGTGGCAACTGCGCAATCGCTTCAAAGTAATAGCAGATCTGAGCAACCAGACGGCTGATATTGATAGAGTTTGCTGAATTCAGACCAATCGCCTTTTTCAACTCTTCGTCATCAAATGCTTGTTTCACCATCGCCTGGCAATCATCGAAAGTGCCTTCAATCGCGATAGTGCGAATATTACCACCCAGCGTACAGAACAGTTTTTCCTGCAACGGGCTGATTTTGCCGTTTGGATACAGGATCACAACTTCAATATTTGGCAGACCATAGAAGGCGTGCGCCACCGCAGCACCGGTGTCACCGGAGGTTGCGGTCAGGATAGTGATTTTTTCGCCTGTGCTGAACGCAGTCAGACATTGCGCCATGAAACGACCACCGAAATCTTTAAATGCCAGTGTCGGGCCGTGGAACAATTCCAGTGCATAACAGTTGTCAGCGAGCTTCGCCAACGGTGCCGGGAAAGAAAACGCGGTCGCGACCATCTGTTCCAATTGTTCCTGAGATAGCTCATCACCGATCAAGTGTTTCAGAATAGTCACGGAACGTTCAACCAGTGGCTTCTCCAGCAATGCATTTACATCGGCTAACGGAGCAATCTGTTCTGGGAAAAACAGACCCTGACCACGGCCCAAGCCTTGTTTCACGGCTTGCGCAAAGCTGACCTGTTCTGAATGATCTTTGATGTTGTAAAGCTTCATAGTCCTTGTCCTGTAATTTGTGTTCCCTGACGATCAATCT
>Ga0183099_1001638_pt1 | contig 12558 bp, 11 predicted proteins | sample Biomet1_FD_127788 | JGI IMG/M metagenome (GOLD analysis project Ga0183099, IMG submission 127788) | Microbial communities from bioreactor (seeded with anoxic lake sediment) at LBNL, California, USA - Biofuel metagenome 1 | ecosystem: Engineered > Bioreactor > Anaerobic > Unclassified ... | reverse complement strand
CGGCGACCGAGCGCGACAGCGCAAGGTCCCTCAGCAGCGGATTGGTTTCGCCCGTATAGATGAGGCCAAACGCGTTACTTGTCATAGCATCTTCCTCCGCATGCGTCTTCGGTCGCGACCGTGCCCTGTGGCAGATACGCCTCTGGCTGAATGCTGATGTCGTTGCCGACCAGCGTGATCGTACCGGTCAGCGAATTATCCACTCGATCGCCCAGCCTGAGCTCTCCGCCGATGATCGCGCCCTCTCCGATGACCGAGTTCTCGCCAACGATCGCCTGATATACCTTTGCCCCGCGGCGAATGACCGCACCGGGGAAGATCACGGAATCATACACCTCCGCCTCCGCCTCAACGGAGACGTTGGAAAACAGCACACTGTGATGCACTTTCCCCTCCACGCGGCAGCCTTCGGTGACGAGGCTCTGCGTGATGGATGCGTTTTCGCCGACATAGTGCGGCGGCATGATGGGGTTACGACTGTAGATTCTCCACTGCGGATCGTTGAGCACGAGCTTCGGCGGCGTGGAGATGATGTCCATATTCGCTTCCCAAAGGCTCTGGATGGTTCCGACGTCCTTCCAATACCCCTTAAATGGGTAGGCATACACCGCCTGACCGCCGTTGATGAACGCGGGAATGATGTCGTTGCCGAAATCGTTGGTCGAGTCCGGATTCTCGTCGTCCGCACACATGCACTCTTTCAGCGCGCGCCAATTGAAGATGTAGATGCCCATCGAGGCTTTGTTGGACTTGGGTTGTTTCGGCTTTTCTTCAAACGATGTGACGTGATCGTATTCATCGGTATTCATGATGCCGAAGCGGTGCGCTTCCTCCATCGGAACCGGAAGCACGGCGATGGTTGCCACCGCGCCTTTTTCGATATGAAAGCGCAACATTGCGCCATAGTCCATCTTGTAGATGTGATCGCCGGAGAGGATGAGCACATAGTCGGGATCGTACTGGTCGACAAACTCACGGTTTTGGTAGATCGCGTTCGCGGTGCCGGTATACCATCTGCCGTCCACGCCCGTGACGTAGGGCGGGAGCACGAACACGCCGCCGTTCATGCGGTCAAGGTCCCAGTGCTGACCGGTGCCGATGTAGCTGTTGAGCGCGAGCGGCCGGTATTGCGTGAGCACACCAACGGTGTCGATGTCCGAATTGACGCAGTTGCTGAGCGGAAAATCGATGATGCGGTACTTACCGCCAAAGGGAACCGCGGGCTTTGCCATGCTGGAAGTCAGCACGCCAAGGCGGCTGCCCTGGCCTCCTGCAAGCAGCATTGCCACAATCCGTTTTTTCATGCGTCGTCCTCCTGTTTTACCTCAAGTTTTGGCAGGGGTTTCGGGGTAACCTGATAACAAACTGCGCCAAACGGCGGTAATCTCAGACGGATGCGACAGGGATGTTCGCCGTAAGGCTCATACACTGACATGGTCGGCGCGTTGGGATAATCTCCCGTGCCGCCATAATACGGCGCGTCGGTCGAGAATATTTCGGTATACTGTCCGTAGATCGGTAATCCAATCATATAGTCCAGCCAAGGTGTGGGAGTGAAGTTAAACGTCCAGAAGAGTGCGTTTCCGTCCCGGTCGAGGCGCATAAACGATAGAATCGAGTGGATGTTGTCGTCCACCCCGCACCATCGGAAGCCCTCCCACGTGTCGTCCACCTCGAACATCGGCGGGTTCTCCAGATAGAAATGGTTGAGATCGTGAACGTACTGCTGCATTTCAGCGTGCTTGGGATAGTCAAGCAGGAACCAGTCGAGAGAGTCGTCCTCTTTCCACTCGATATATTGCCCGAACTCACCGCCCATGAACATGAGCTTCTTGCCCGGGTGTGCGTATTGATAAGCGTATAGAAGACGTAGCTGCGCGAACTGCTGCCAGTAATCGCCAGGCATTTTAGAAAGCATGCTCTTTTTGCCGTGGACGACCTCGTCATGCGAAAACGGCAGCACATAGTGCTCCGAAAACGCATAACACAGCGAAAACGTCAGTTTGTCGTGGTGATATTTCCGATAGATGCTATCCATGCTCATATAGGTGAGCATGTCGTTCATCCAGCCCATGTTCCACTTGTAGGCAAAACCAAGTCCATCCTCCGAGACAGGGCGCGTGACGTAAGGATATGCGGAGCTTTCCTCCGCAAAGAGCATCTTGCCGCCGTCGAGGTTGTTGACCGCGGAGTTGAGCTTGCGAAAGAACGCGACCGCGTCGAGGTTGTCGTGTCCGCCGTAGCGGTTTGGCAGCCATTCGCCGGGCCCTTTGCCAAAGTCGAGGTAGAGCATGGCGCTGACCGCGTCCACGCGAAGGCCATCGAAGTGAAACTCGCGCAGCCAATACATCGCGCTGGAGATCAAAAACGACTGCACCTGCGTCTGCTCGAAGTTAAACAGCAGCGTTCCCCACTGCGGCATCTCGCCGCGCCGGGGATCGGGATGCTCAAATAACGGTGTGCCGTCGAAGAGGCGAAGGCCGTGCGCGTCCCGCGTGAAGTGCGCGGGTACCCAGTCCATAACCACGCCGATGCCTTCGCTGTGCGCGCGGTCGATGAGGTACATCAATTCCTCCGGCTCGCCATAGCGCGCCGTGGCGGCATAGTATCCCGTCACCTGATAGCCCCAGCTCGGGTCATACGGATATTCCATGAGCGGCATAACTTCGATATGCGTGTAACCCATGTCCACCACATAGTCGATCAACTCGTCCGCGAGCTCCCGATAGCCAAGACCCTGTTTCCAGCTGCCGAGGTGTACCTCATAGATATTCATCGGCTGATTGTAAGTGTCCCGGTTTTCGCCGCGGCACTCGAGATAGTCTTCGTCCGACCACTCGTAGTAAGGCATATCGCCGACGATCGAAGCCGTGCCGTTTGCCTCCGCGCGGAAGGCAAAGGGGTCTGCCTTCATGATCAGCTCGCCTGTGTTGGTCATGATTGCGTATTTATAAAGATCGCCGGGCCGCGCCACGCCGATTGCCACTTCCCAAACACCGGTCGTGCCGACGCGTTCCATCGGATCGGCCGTTGGATTCCAGAAGTTAAACGTGCCAGCCACGCTGACAGACTCCGCATTGGGTGCCCAAACAGAGAAACGGAAGACCCGCTCCCCGTATTCGCCAACGCCTTCATGGCAGCCAAGCTCCAGATATGCTGCCGTTGAAACGCCACGGTTAAAGTAATAGAGTGCTGTTTCGTCCGAAAATCTGCTCATCTACGCTACCCCCGGGTGCCAGGCTTCAGGTTCTGTTCTGTATGATCATCGATCGTGCTGGTTCTATTTATGCATTTCTTTCTGTCATCATACCATCATTTACAGGCAAAAGGAACAAGTATCTGCCCGATTGGAGTATTTGTACGCGCATTTTACACGCAGTTAATGAATATGGATTCAGTTGTATTAAGTGAAAGTCCGTTTGAAAGCATTTGTGCGCGGGATTGCTTTCGGATCGCTGCTGATCTCTCGCGATTGAAAAAGCAGGTTCCGCTTTTTCTCTGCCCGCGCGCCGAAAGGCAATCCGGTGTGATATAATGCTTGCAATATCGCGCTCCTTTGAGCGCAGACTGTGATAAACCGGGGTTCGTCGATGGAAAACCTGCTGCTCTCGTTCAACGTTGTTGCGCCATTATTGATCTACATGATCATCGGTGTGGCGCTTCGAAAGACCAACATCGCATCAGAAAGCCTGATGCGCAACGCAAACAATATCATCTACTACGTCACGCTCCCGCTGATGTGTTACCGCGCGATTGCTTCGGCGGATATCAGCGCGATGTTTGCCACGCCGTTTCTTCTGTATATGGCGCTCGGTATCGTGATCACCTTCGCCCTTGCCTCATGGATCGTTCCGCATTTTAGCAAGGATAATCGGCGTCGCGGTGTGCTGATCCTCGGCGTTTTTCGCTCCAACGATGCCATCTTCGGCCTCGCGGTCGCCGCGGCGCTGCTTGGCGAAGACAATCTGGGCATGATGTCCATCGCAATCTCTCTCTCCGTTCCGCTGTTTGGCATTCTCGCCGTCATCGCGATGGAGCGCTATCGCAGCGAGCGGGTCAACTTTGGCACCGTTCTTCTGCGCGTGATCAAAAACCCGATCATGATCGCCTGTTACGCCGGATTTATCGTCAATCTGCTGAATATCAACCTGCCCGCCGTGCTGCAAAAGCCGATCGACGCGCTCGCAGCCTCCACAACGCCTCTGGCGTTTGTGCTGCTCGGCGGCACCATCTCGTTTGCCGCGGTCAAGAAAAACATCTCCGCAATCACGTGGGTCACGCTGTGTCGGCTCTTTCTTGTGCCGCTGTTTGCCGTAGCCGCGTTTCTGCTGCTCGGTTTTCGCGGCGAGAGCATCGTCGTAACGCTGATCATATTCGGCGCTCCGGTCGCGATGCTAACGTATACGATGGCGGTCGGCATGCAGGCGGATGACGAGCTCGCAGGAACGCTGGTTGCAATCACCAGCGTGCTCTCCATCGTCACCATGTTTTTCTTCATCTTTATTCTCAAGCAGTTTGCGTTTATTTAATGATTTCCAAATGGCAAAGACAATTTGTTCTGATTTCATGCGAGGGTAAACTATGACAAAGCGATTATATGATTTAGACAGCCACCGGATTGAGGCCGAATCCCGCGTCGTCTCCTGCATTGCCGCGGGCGATGTGTTTGACGTTGTGCTCGATCAGACCGTGTTCTTTCCCGAAGGCGGCGGACAGCCCTCCGATACCGGCACACTGGGCGAGGCGATTGTCTCCCATGTACGGGAGGAAGGCGGCGAAGTCATTCACTCTGTGGATCGTGCGCTCGCGGTGGGCGCGGTTGTGCCGGGCAAGATCGACTGGGCGCGCCGCTTTGCCTTTATGCAGCAACACACTGGTGAGCACCTGCTCTCGTTTTCGTTTTACGAGCTGTTTTCGGCGAGCAACGTCGGCTTCCATCTCGCGCTGGATTACGCGACCATCGACTTTGACAAGCCCGTCTCGCACGAGCAAATCGTCGAGGCGGAGCAGCTCGCCAACCGCTTTGTCTGGAAGAACCTGCCCGTTTCCGCGACGTTTTACGAAAGCGAGGCGGACGTTGCCGCGCTTCCGCTGCGCAAGCACGCGAGGGGCTGATACCTCCGATCCGCATCGTCGGCATCGAGGGCGCGGACTTGTGCACCTGCTGCGCGCCGCACTGCGACAAGACAGGCGAGATCGGCTCCATCTTCGTTGCCGACGCGTCGAACTATAAAGGCGGCACGCGGATTACGTTTTTCTGCGGAGAGCGCGCGCTGAAGCTGCACCGCGCGCAGCACGACGATCTGGATGTGATCGCGCGCAGATTCTCCTGCCAACGTGAGGCAACCGTAGGCGCGGTGAAGAAGCTCTCGGACGACTACGGCGCGTTGAAAAAGAGCGAGCGCGATCTCGCACGATCGCTCAACGGCTACATGGCGGCGGAGTTTTTGGCGGGAGCCGCGAAGGCGGGCAAATGCCACGTGGTGGCGCATCTGGTCTCCGGCGTGGACGCATCCCGCCTCAAGGATCTCGCGCAGGCGGCGTCGGCGGAAAAGACGATTACGCTCCTCATCAACGCGGGCGACGACAGGCTCTCCTATGTGCTCTCCACCGGCGCGGGGTTCCCGCTGGATGTTTCGGAGCTCATGCCCGCGATCAACGCGGGGCTTGGTGGCAAAGGCGGCGGCAGAGGCACGCTCGCGCAGGGGACTTCGTCCGCAACCACAGGAGTGACGGAAGCACTGGAGCAGCTCAAGAGCTATTTGATCAAGCGCCTGAGCGATCTGAAGTAACGATATTGAAGCCAATTAGCAAAAATGCCCGCTTTGCAGCGGGCGTTTTTGTTGCATATACGATTGCGTTGTGTTTACAGGCCCTTGAAAACGGTTCCGAGGAACAGAAGGCCGTATGCTGCAGTCATGACCCAGAAGTCATTCTGCTTGACGAAGCTGCCGACGACGGGAATCCCGACGTAGTTGCTCGCGATCGCCAGCCCTGCGAGGATCAACGCAAGCAGCCAGATGATGAATTTCGGTGCACTCAGTTTCATAATGATTGCCTCCCTGTTTTATTGATTGAATTGTAGCATGCGCGCGGTCAATTGACCGCAAGATTGTCACATAGCGCCTTTGTTTTGTATCAAACGCTAAAAACATCAAAGAGCCACCCTCCGAAAAAGGCAGCTCTTGATCTCGTGTGTTACAGTGTCTTGACGAAGCAACGGCGGCGCTTGTGCTGTACGCCCTGGAACCGCTCCCACTGCGCGAGGATGTGGTCGTTGATCTCCAGCATCGGCCCCGTCTCGGCATAGCGAACGCCCGCCTTGATGAGCTTGTGCTGCATGTCGTCGAGGATAACGGCGTTGACGCCCTGTCCTTGCAGATCGGGCCGCACCGCGATGAGCAGCAGGTCGACCGTATCGTTCTTGCCCTTGAGCGCCTTGAGCAAGTGGATCCAACCGAATGGAACCGTCTTGCCGTTCATTTTCTTCATGGCGTTGTCCAGCCGTGGGCAGCAAATCCCGAATGCGACCATCTCGCCCTCTTCCGTGTAGACAAACGAAGACGTGCGCCGCGCGACCATGGGTCTAAATTCGCTGACGTATTTGGCGATCTGCGCTTCATCGAGCGGTATCATGCCGAAGAGCACATACGCGCGGTTGTAGAGCAGGAACATATCACGGACGAGTTCCTTGAGGGGTTTGTCACCCATGTTGACCACGTGCAGCTTCTTGCGCTTCTTGACGTATTCGGAAACGCGAGTGAGGGACTCCATCGGCTCTGTCGGAATCGTCAACCGCATTTCCAGCCAGTCAACCTGTTTTCCGTAACCACGCCGTGCGAGTTGTTCAGGGTAATATGGATGGTTATAGTAGGTATGAAACAGGCTCAATTGGTCGAAGCCTTCGATCAGCATGCCCTCGCGGTCCATATCTGAAAATCCCAGCGGACCATGCATAGCCTCACAGCCAAGTTCACGTGCCCAACCTTCTACCGCGTCAAAGAGCGCGTCTACGACTTCATCGTCGTTTATAAAATCGACCTGCGTAAAGCACATGTACTTCTTGCCGAAAGTCGTGTTCGCGCGCTCATTCAGAATCCCCTGTATGCGGCCGACGATCTTGTCGTCGCGATAGGCTAGAAACGCCTTTGCCTGACAAAACGCGAACGCAGGATTTTTATCCTTCTGCATGTCCGCAACCTGGCTCGCCAGAATGTCCGGCACATAGTAGGGACTTCCCTTGTAGAGTTCGAGCGGGAATTCCATGAACTTGACCAAGTCTTTCTTGGTCACGGCCTCTTTGATCGTTACCACCTAATCCAACCCCCTGATATTAAATTTTATTCGTTTTTCTTGACAGTGTTGTCCGGCTCGGCGGACGTCAGTTGCTGCTCATTAAGCGCTGCAGCCTTTTTTCGCTTGTTCTTCTTGCGGATGATGATCGGAACCCCGATAGCCAGGAACAGGATGCCTGCCGGAATTGCGGCGACGGCAAGGAAAATGCCGATGGCTCCGATGGCATTCACGACAAAGCGCGCGCTGTTTTGGAAGCCGCGGGTCATCTTGTTCCACACGTCGGAGGCTTTCCACATCGTGATCAGGTCGTTTTCGCCCTCTACCGCCGTCTTGGGCGTGCGGTTGATGGTGATATTGAGCGTTGCGTACGCAACAAGGTTGTCCCAGAGCTTGATCTGACCTGTATAGCTTTCGATGTCCGCGCGGACGCTGGAGAGGCTCTGGCGAACGGCGAGGATATCCTCCACCGTTTCACACTTGGTGAGGATTTCGAGCAGTTGCTGCTCCTCTGCCTTCGCACTGGTCAGCCGCGCCTGAATGTCGTAGTAGGTCTGTGAGATGTCGTCCGAGCTCAGGCGATAATCGTTCACCTTACCCAGCGCGTTTGCCGCGGTGACCAGCGCTTCCAGCTGATCTGCGGGTACTTTGAGCGTGGAGTACGCGTAGTTTGTTCCCTGCTCATCCGTGGTGGAATACGAGCCGGAGACATAGCCGCCGAGCGACTTTGCCTTCTCGATAAGCGCGCTCAGCGCTGCGGCAGGATCATCCACCGTCACGGTCATATCCGCGTTGTAGACGATCTTTCGCACGTCGAAATCGCCCGTGGACTCTCCGCTCTGCTGCGTGGTGGAGGCGTCGTTTGCGGATACCGCCGTGGAAGCGGCTTTTTCCTCCTGCGGTGCTGCCAAGTCGTATGTTCCGCTGGCAGATTCTGCATACGTGGCGTTCTGCTGTGTGCTGCTACGCGCGGCGCATCCAATGGTGGTCAGCAGCACAGTGCAAAGAACGAGCGCAATCAGGGTACGTTTGGTTTTCATATTCGATCTCCCCTTCTTTTGTCCATTCGTCCGAATCGTTCTTCCGCCGCATTCCCTGCGGCTTTCGTCGTAAAAGCGCTCTGCTTTCATATACAACACTGCGTTCTTTTGCGATCGGTTGCACGATACTGCCCGAAAAGTGAATCTTTTTTCATTCGGATTCGATTCTCACCATAATTCAAATGATTGCGTATAGGATACCACATTTTTGATAAAAAGAACAGAAGACAAGGGCCTAAACATCAGTAGAAAGCGACTAACCCAAAAGGTGCTTTCATTCTCGTACAGTCTATCGGCTTCATGCGGGTCATCGCGGACGGAGGATATTTGCCCGCACCTCCCGCGCAAAAAGAACTGCCCGTTTCTGGACAGTTCTTCGTTCGTTTCTTTCATTTATGCGCTTATCCCTGGGGCGTTTCCTCCGGTATTTGCGAGATGTCGGCGGGCAATTCCTCTGTAGCAGTGTCGCCAAGTGTGGTGACGGCGGCGGCACCATCCGCGAGCTTGCAGCTCACGAGCAAGCGGCCCTCTCCTCCATCCGGCAGCACCACGCAGAAGGAAACGATCCGGTCGCTGGCTGTGATCTTGATATTGCTTGTAAACGCGGAAGTCTGGTTGAGCGTGTCGATAAAAGCAAGAAACTCCGCCTCGCTGGAAAACGCAATCGGAATGCTGCTTCGCGTTCCGTCCACGCGGGAACAGGCGAATACCTGCAGCGTCTTCTGCGTTCCATCCGGTAAAAACAGCTGTATCTCGGGATGACGCGCGAAGTAGTTCGGGTTTTCATACTCCCAAAGCGAGCCGAACATCGAGCCGTCGCTGAGCGCGTGGCCGTAGATGACCGTGTGCCGGTCGGTGAAATCGCCGACGTTGCCCGCGTCGATAAACGGGGTTCCGAGCTTGTTTTTCACTTCGTCAAACCGGTGCGTCAGATAAAACGAATTGTCCGTGGTCTTGACCACAGGCAGATTGATCGCCGTATCCGAAAGTCGCACCCAGGCGCGTACCTCCGGGTTCTCCTTGGCAAGCAACGCAAAATCCACCGCATCCGCGGGAGCTGCTTTTTCCGCCAGCGACGCGTAGTAATGATTGCCGACGGTCGCTCCCATGAGCGCATACGCACCACGACCGATGCCGTACAGCGCCGCGAGCACTAAAAGCCCGAAGATTCCGTACAGTACGCCCGTAATGATATCCGCTTTTGATCTGGATCTGCGTTTTTTCCGTTTCATATGCGAAGTATAAACCAAACGATTTCGCTTTGCAATGTGGTTGAATACGAACACAGCCCCATGCAATACGATTTTGCACAATGTTAACGAATAAATCGCCGTTTGATCGACGGTTTTCGTGTTTTCGCAGGATCGTGAATTAACTGTGAAATGCGTTTCATGCAACGCGTCTTACACGTATCGTTCTCAGCTCGCGCGATCAGGAATGCGAAAGCAGGTAGTCCTTCGCCTTTCTTGCGACGATGATCTCCTCGTTGGTGGCGATGGCGAAGATTCGCACGCGGCTCTCCGCGCCCGTCAGCTCACAATCGGGCTTTGCGGCTTCGTTTTTGGCAAGATCGAGCGAAACGCCCATGAACGCAAGCCCTTCGAGTGCACTTCTTCGCACCAGCGCGCTGTTTTCGCCGATGCCACCCGCGAAGCTGATCGCGTCCACGCCGCCCATCGCCGCAGCATAGGCGCCAATCTGCTTCTGAATCTGGTAGCAGTAGCTGTCGACCGCGTTTTTCGCGTCCGCATTGCCCTGCTCCGCCGCGCGCTCGACATCCCGCAAATCGTTGGAAACGTTGCTCATGCCGAGTAGCCCGCTTTCTTTGTTGAGCATCTTCTCAATCTGCTCCAGCGAATAGCCGAAGTCCTTCATCAGATAGATCGGGATATACGGGTCGATATCCCCGCAGCGATTGTTGTGCATGATGCCGCACTGCAGCGAAAAGCCGAGGTTCGTGTCCACCGACTTGCCGTTGACCACAGCGCAGAGCGACCCGCTGCCGCCGAGATGGCACGAGATCAGCTTGAAATTCGTTTTGCCCATCAGCTCCGCCGTGCGCGTGGAAACATATTCGTGGGACGCACCATGGAAGCCGTAGCGGCGGATGGCGTGCTCCTTGTAGAGCGAAATCGGGACCGAATAGAGATACGCCTTGGGCGGCATGCTCGCGTGAAAGCCCGTTTCAAACGAGCCGATCATGGGAGTATTGGGCAGCGCCTCCTGAAACTGGCGAATCGCCGCGATGTACGGCGGGTTGTGGCTGGGAGCGACGGTATTGAAGGCCGCCATGGCGGAGAGCACGGTTTCGTCGAGCAGCTGCACGCCGGTGACGTCCTTTGCGTGGACCACCTTGAACGCGACGCAGTCCAGCGCCTCCATGCGTTCAAGCGTGTGCGCAAGCAGCGCTTTCTGCATGAGCAGGATGCCCGTGGCGTAGTCGGGAATCGGGAGCGTTTGCTTCACCGCCTCCACGCCCGCGTCCTTGTGCATCCACGCGCCCGCCTGGGTGCCGACGCGCTCCATCCGCCCTTCACAGAGCGTATCTTCGCCGTTCGTGAGGTCAAAGAGGCGGTATTTGAGCGACGTGCTGCCAACATTGCAAACGAGAATCTTCATGCGCTGCTCCTTCTTCCTTCCGGTTTGGTAGAGAGTATATCGTGTTTTTCAGCCTCTGTAAAACAAAAGATCGCCGCGTAAAACGGCGAAAAAGAGAGTGGATTCTAATTCAGTTCGCCGCGAAACAAAAGCAAGCCAAAGTACGTCACCGTATTTTTGCCGTTGCTGTACGGCAGATTGGCTCGTTTCGCAAGCTCGAGCACGTCCACGCCCGCGGCCTCCAGCGAAACCACCGCGCGGCCGGGATGGCGGCAGGGTTCGCCGGTCTTTCGCGCGCAGACGCTGCATCCCCCGCACGCGCCAGCGCCGAGGAGGAAGCAGTCGATTCCGCCCCGCTCTGCCGCGCGCTTCAGGCGGCGGATCAGGCGATTGTGCGCTTTTGCCGCGCGGTGCATGCCCTCAATATCAAACGAATCCGCAACCTCCTGCACGGTTTGAAACACGATCGCGTGTTCATACGCTCTTGCGCGCGCAATCAGCGCCTCGATGTTCCCCACGTCCGGCGGGCACATCCAGCACGCGCCGTAATACCCGCAGGCATTCCGCTCGCAAGCCGCGCGAAACGCGGGATCAAAGCGAATGTCGCGGGTTTCAATCTGCGCACAAGCCGCGCCATGCTTGCTTAGAAACTTTGTGATGTGCATCCTCGTTCACCCGTTTGCGCTCACACCCGCACGATATAGTTCGCCTTGCGCGGCGCGGGCTCCGGCGCGCGGCCAGCCGGATAGCCGAGGATCACCTGTCCGATTCCCTCAAAGTCTCCCTCGATGCCCCATTTTTTAAGTAGCGCTTTGCCTTCGTCACTCTCAAACATCTCCTTCGCGCGGTGAATCCAGCAGGAGCCGAGACCCAGCGCATGCGCCGCGTTGAGCAGCGTGGTCATCACGGAAGCGCCGTCCAGCAGAAACGTTCCGCGCGAACGCTCTGCGAGAACGACCAGCACCGTCGGCGCACCGTAATATGGATCGCTCTTGTTGCCGTTAACCTGTGCGTTCATGCGCGAGAGTTCGCGCACCGTTGCTTCGTCCTGCACGGCGACGATCACCGGCGTTTGCCTGCCGCCGCCCGTGGGCGCGAAGGTACCTGCCTCCAGCACCTGCTCCAGCAGGTCTTTTTCCACCTGCTTGGGTAAAAAGGAGCGGATGCTCCTGCGCGTTTTGAGATTGTTCAGTGTTTCGTTCATTTTATGATCCTCACTTTTCAGTTTGATGATTTGTTTTGTTGCTTTTTCTGCTCCAGCAGTTCCGCGTGCGACTCGTGCTTGGCGTACGTCACCACACCCCGGATGCGCTTGAGAATCGGCAGAGGCTTTTCGACGTTCTTTGCGAACGTCAGCTTCAGCCGGCCGTATAGCTGGTAGTGCGGCTTGAGCAGAGTTAAGAAAGTTTTGTAATCCCCTATTTGCGCGGCCCAGCCCGTCTCCGCCGTGGCGGCAAGGCGCGGCAGGGTGTTGAAGAAGAGCTTCTCTTCCGAATCGACCCATTCCGTCCAGATCGCGGCCTCCACGCCGAGGATGTTTCCTTGCTGCTCCTTATGTATACCACGCAGGGTAGCACGATAAGCGAATGTCTTTTTCAGCGGTGTCGCCGCATACGGATAGTCGTAG
>Ga0183099_1001637_pt1 | contig 12559 bp, 11 predicted proteins | sample Biomet1_FD_127788 | JGI IMG/M metagenome (GOLD analysis project Ga0183099, IMG submission 127788) | Microbial communities from bioreactor (seeded with anoxic lake sediment) at LBNL, California, USA - Biofuel metagenome 1 | ecosystem: Engineered > Bioreactor > Anaerobic > Unclassified ... | reverse complement strand
GTTTCAAATATTTTTTTATTATCAAATACTACAAAAGATCGTATTACAAGCGCTATAGAATTTTTGGATATGCTCATACTTTTTCGTGTCATGGCATTAGATGATTTTAGTGAGTTTTTGCATAAAAGAAGAGCTATAATAACGGCAGCAGTTATTATGGCTATTTTTGTTGTTTATTGTGGCAGAGCTGCTTTGCCAATATGGATTAGCTGGAAAATGGCAGTCATAGAATTTATGGTGCTAGTGTGCTTATTTAGTTTATTACTGAGCGGGAAAACAAGTGCTTTTATAAAATGTATTTCCATAATTATGCTACTGATAGGTTTTACAGTAAATCCAATATCTCATGGTGTAGCAGTATATATGCTAATCCTGTAGGTCAAAAAATTGCTAGTATAGCAGACCAAGATAAGGAGCTTTGGTTAGTTGAAGGCAATACACGAGAAATAATAAATTATCCCATCATGTTTGGCGCGCCTACAATAAATAGTGTTAATGTATATCCGGATTTGGAGCGCTGGAGGAAAATAAGCTCAGATACTGCGGATATAAAAATATATAATCGTTATGCACATATAGTAGTAAATTTGACTGATAGGGAAAATACCACTTTTTCACTAAAATTTGCTGATCTCATGGAAATAAAATTAAACTTACATGATTTAAAAAGCTTGCAGGTGAAATACATTTTAACACGAAATGAATTATCGCATTTACAGTCCGAAGATGTGCACTTTTTAGAGCTTTTCAATGAGAATGGTTTTTATATTTATAAGGTGGAATACAGTTAACAATAAAATTGAAATATTGATGGGAGACTTGTTTTATGAATAAGATAGCAGTCTTAATACCCTGTTACAACGAGAGTAAAACGATTGAAAAGGTAGTCAAAGATTATAAAAATATTTTGCCTGAGGCCGATATTTATGTATATGATAATAATTCATCTGACCAAACCGATGAAATCGCTCGGAAAGCCGGCGCTATCGTCCGATACGAGTATCGTCAAGGCAAAGGTAACGTTATTCGCTCTATGTTTCGTGATATTGCAGCTGATGCTTATCTCATGATTGATGGTGATGATACATACCCAGCGGAATATGCAATTCCTATGATTAGCATGGTGCTTAATAAAGGTGCAGATATGGTAATTGGCGATCGCTTATCATCTACTTACTTTGTGGAAAACAAACGGTTGTTTCATAATAGTGGTAATGTTGTGGTGCGCAAATTTATTAATATGCTATGGCAGAAAAAAAACCATGAGGCCATCAAAGATGTTATGACAGGATATCGTGCTTTTAGTCCTTTGTTTGTTAAATCTTTTCCTGTGCTTTCAGAAGGGTTTGAAATTGAAACAGAAATGACAATTCATGCTTTAGATAAAAACTTCATGTTACGCTCTTTACCAGTGGCTTATCGTGATAGACCTATGGGCAGTGAAAGCAAACTGAACACTTATTCAGATGGGGTAAAGGTTTTAATGACAGTTTTTAAACTGTACCGTGACTATCAGCCCTTAAAATTTTTTTCCATACTTGCCAGCATATTGCTATTATTATCTTTTATTTTATTTCTTCCGGTGTTTATTGAATATTTACACGAAGGCATTGTGCCGCGTTTACCAACGTTGATTACGGCAGGATTTATTATGGTAGTAGCTATACAGTCTATGGTATGTGGAATTATCTTAGAAACTGAAACAAAGAAAAGTCGCCAAGCTTTCGAGCTGAACTTGAATATAATTAAGTTGTTGCTTGACGCAAAACGCTGAAGGTGTTGGTGTTCTATGCATAGTAAAAAATATATATTTGCAGTTAATCAAATTATAAGTAACTATTACTAGTTTGCATATAAAACTAAAAAATATGGGTTGACAATAATTATAAATGTATTATAATAACCCTATAAGTTAATATTGCGTATGGGTGCTCCAAGGAGCTTAATAGGGAAATCGGTTAAAGTCCGATGCGGTCCCGCCGCTGTAATGGTGAGTGAACCTCAAATATGTCACTGATTTATTGGGAAGACGAGGTAAACTATGATCCAGAGCCAGAAGAACTGCCTGTATATGACATCACTGCTTGACCCGCGAGAGACGGGGAGGGATGCTGTAGGGCGCTTTGGGCTTTTTGCCTATTTTTGCGTTATATAGTCATACACCGTCTTTCCATTTATGGAGAGACGGTTTTTTATTTGGATAATGCTATTTGGCGAAGTCTAAGTATTTTAGATGACTATTACAGTTGCAACTTCATATTACTCTCTTACACGGACAAGTAGGCTTAGGTTGGTATTCGCAGTGTTGGACGCGCTGCTGAATATACATTTGCTTTTCTAAAGTTCTTCTTAAAGGCTTTGGCGTGGTGTTTTGAGAGTGCACCTAAAAACCACCACTCTGTTGGTGGTTTTTAAACTCCAAGGCAGGTGATGCAAGATCACCATGTTTTTGCATAAAAGGAGGTGCGGAAAGGATTTAAGTGCAAGATATTATTGGAAAGAAAGGAAATAATAAATGGAAACAGAAAACGATTTAAAAACTGCTCAAGGAGCAGGGGAGGAATCAGAGATTCCTGAAATTAATTTTGATGAATTTACTATTCCCACTTATGATGAGTGGAAGAATGAGGTTATCACCGCTTTAAAAGGTGGTAATTTTGATAAGCAAATGTTTACTGATACCTACGAAGGAATAACTTTAAATCCTATTTATCGTATGGAAGATACAGAGAGTTTAACTCAATGTAAAACTTATCCTGGACAGCAAAGCGAATTGCGTGGTGTTCATTCTGCCGGCTATCTATCTAAATTGTGGACTATTGCTCAAAAAATTGATGGCAAAACTGCTGAAGAAGCAAATGCTATTCAAAAAAGGGAACTTTTAAAAGGTTCTACGGCGATTGCTTTTAACTTAGATACAGCAACTCGCAAAGGGTTAGATGCAGATAAGGCTGAGGATGGCACAGTGTCTGATTGCGGGGTTTCACTATCAACACTTAAAGATTTAGAGATTGTTTTGGATGGAATCAAGTTTGATGAAATTGAACTGGCATTATATGCTGGCGCATCAAATACCGCATTACTGGGAAATATTGCGGCCGTGGCAGAGAAGAAGGGGATTAGCCTTTCCAAACTTCACGGTGCAGTGGCAGCAGACCCTATTGGTGAATGGATTACCGATGGTAAGCTGCCACGTCCGCTTGATGAATATTATGATGAAATGGCGCATACTATCAGCTGGGCTGATAAGAATACGCCTGCTTTGCGCACGGTTTTAATCGACGCTGACGTATATCACGATGGCGGAGCAAACGATATACAAGAAGTGGCTTATGCCATGAGCGAAGCAGTGGATTATATTAAAGCGATGAAGTTACGTGGAGTAAGCGTGGATGCTTTTGCTAAACATGTAAGGTTTCATTTTAGCGTAGGGGCAAATTTCTTCATGGAAATTGCTAAGCTGCGTGCTGTTAAAATGCTTTGGGCACAAGTTATTGAAGCTTTTGGTGGTAAAGAAGAATCTAAAAAAATTAATCTTTTTGTTAGCACCTCTTCGTTTACACAAACGGTGTTTGATCCTTATGTAAATTTATTGCGGGCGGCTACACAATCCTTCTCAGCAGTTATAGGTGGGATGGATGGTATGTATGTAAAACCCTTTGACCATGTAATTAGGCCCAGTGACGAATTTTCTCGACGTATTGCTCGTAATATTCAAATTATGATGCAAAGTGAATTCAATTTCACGCAGACCGTTGATCCAGTTGGTGGTTCTTGGTATGTGGAACCACTAACAGAAGAGTTTTCAACTAAAGCTTGGAAGAAATTCCAGGAAGTTGAGAGCGAGGGCGGGTTGGCACTAAATTTAAAAAATGGGAAAGTTCAAGAAGCTGTCAATGTTGTGCTCGAAAAACGTTTTAGCAATTTGGCTAAACGCAAAGATAGAGCTGTTGGCAATAATATGTATCCCAATATGACTGAGGAACTTCTTACGGCGCCAGAAGTTGATTTTAATAAGATAAAAGCTGATAGGTTGGCCGAACTGAATGAAAATGCTCATAGAAGAGATCAAAAGATAGTAGATGCGGCCTTGAAAGTTGTCGCTGAGTACGATAGCAATGAAAAGCATGATTTGGTTGATATTGCCAAAGAAGCACTTTTGGCAGGTGCAACCATGGGCGAAATTACAGAGGCTCTTAATGATGGAGCATCACCTATTACAGTAGCACCTATAAAACCACATCGTTGGACGGAACGTTTTGAAGAAATGCGTAAACATACCGAGGACTTTAAGAAAAAAACCGGTGAAAATGTTACTATTTTCTTGGCTAATATGGGTCCGATTCCGCAGCATAAAGGTAGAGCTGATTTCGTTACCTCTTTTATGCAAGTTGCCGAGTTTGACGTAGAGCTTAATAACGGGTTCCCAACTGTTGAAGAAGCTGTCGATGCTGCTATTGCGTCTAAGCGTGATGTAGCAATAGTCTGTTCTACTGATGCTACATATCCGGAACTTGCTCCTGCTGTTTGCAAAGGAATAAAAGAAAAAAATCCAAAGATGAAAGTTTTCCTAGCCGGCGCTCCTTCTGCAGAACTTAAAGAATTATGTGATGCTGCAGGTTTTGATGACTATATTAGCGTTAAATCAAATTGCTATGAAACATTAACAAGGATGCAGAAAGAAAGGGGGATGTTTTAATGGCTAATTATCCTGATTTTAGTAAAATTGATTTTCACCAAGCCACAGCCCCTACAGCTGCAGACTTGCAACAATGGAAAGACAGCCTGGTTAAAGAAACTGGAAAACCGTATGAAGAAAATTTCTTTAAAACAATGGAGCAAATTACCTTAGCGCCAATCTATGATAAGAGTGCATACGATGATTGTAAACATTTGCATTATATGGCAGGAATAGCACCATTTTTGCGTGGTCCATATTCCACAATGTACGTGACTCGTCCTTGGACAGTTCGTCAATATGCAGGGTTTTCTACTGCAGAGGAAAGTAATGCCTTTTATCGTAGAAACTTAGCCGCAGGTCAGAAAGGTTTATCTATAGCTTTTGACTTGGCAACACATCGTGGTTATGATTCTGATCATCCTCGTGTTGTAGGCGACGTTGGTAAAGCAGGTGTTGCTGTTGATTCGATACTTGATATGGAAATATTGTTCTCAGGTATTCCTTTGGATCAAATGTCTGTTTCCATGACCATGAATGGTGCAGTATTGCCTATTTTAGCATTCTATATTCTTGCCGGTGAAGAGCAAGGCGTAGATAAATCTATCATGGCAGGAACAATTCAAAATGATATTTTGAAAGAATTCATGGTGCGTAATACTTACATTTATCCCCCAGCTGCTTCAATGCGTATTATAGGTGATATTTTTGAGTATACCTCTAAATACATGCCTAAATTTAACAGTATCTCTATTTCTGGGTACCATATGCAAGAGGCTGGCGCTACTAATGATATAGAGCTTGGTTATACCTTGGCTGACGGACTTGAATACTTGCGTACAGGTTGTGCTCATGGTTTAACGATTGACCAATTTGCACCGCGTCTATCATTTTTCTGGGCAATGGGGAAAAACTACTTTATGGAAGTTGCTAAAATGCGTGCTGGACGTATGCTTTGGGCTAAGATTGTTAAATCTTTTGACCCTAAGAAAACCAAATCCATGTGTTTGAGAACCCATTCACAAACTTCAGGCTGGTCTCTTACTGAGCAAGATCCGTTTAATAACATTACTAGGACATGTGTTGAGGCCATGGCTGCAGCATTGGGCCATACTCAATCATTACATACTAATGCTCTTGATGAAGCAATAGCACTACCTACTGATTTCTCCGCTCGTATTGCTCGTAATACTCAGCTCTACATTCAGGATGAGACAAAAGTATGCAAGGTTATTGATCCTTGGGGAGGCTCATACTACGTTGAAGCTTTGACCAATGCATTGATTAGAAGTGCATGGGGTCATATTCAGGAAGTTGAGGCCTTGGGCGGTATGTCCAAAGCTATTGATACCGGCCTGCCTAAAATGCGTATTGAGGAAGCTGCCGCTCGTCGTCAGGCACATATTGATTCAGGCGCGGAAAAAATCGTTGGTGTTAACGACTACCGTTTGGAAAAAGAAGATCCTTTGGATATCTTGGAAGTTGATAATACCGCAGTACGCTTATCGCAAATAGAACGTTTGAAAAAATTGCGTGCTAATCGCGATAATGATGAAGTGCGCAGATGGTTGGATGCTATTACACATTCTATGGAAACCGGCGAAGGAAACTTATTGGAATTGGCTGTTAACGCAGCACGTGCCCGTGCAAGTAAAGGCGAAATTTCTGATGCTGTTGAGAAAGTTTGTGGGCGTCACAAAGCAATCATCCGTTCCATTTCAGGCGTTTATAGCAGTGAATTTGCAGACGAAGATGTAATTAAGGAAGTACGGGCAATGACTGATGATTTTGAAAAACGCGAAGGTCGTCGCCCACGTATTATGATTGCTAAGATGGGCCAAGATGGTCATGACCGTGGTGCAAAAGTAATTTCTACAGCCTTTGCAGATATGGGCTATGATGTTGATATCGGTCCTTTATTCCAAACTCCTGATGAGGCTGCTCAAGATGCAGTCGATAATGATGTGCATGTTGTTGGTATGAGTTCCCTGGCCGCAGGTCATAAGACACTTATGCCACAATTAATTGAAGAACTAAAAAAACGTGGTCGTGAAGATATCATGGTTGTTATTGGCGGAGTTATTCCTGCACAAGACTATGATTATTTGTATTCACATGGTGCAGCAGCAATATTTGGCCCCGGCTCCATTATTCCTGTATGTGCAAAAAAAGTATTGGAAGAGCTTAATAAGCGTTTAGCTGATTGATATGACAGAAACATATAAACCGGAGTGGGTGCCTGAAAAAGACGACGATAAATTTGCTTGCCGGGTAATGTACGGCGTCAAGGGTGGTCATGAAGGTATGCCCGGAAGTAATGTTGACCTAAGTAGAAAATCGGCTCCAGTAATCAAACGAAGCAAAATGACTGTAGACGATTACGTGGAAGGAATTATTAAGGGAGACAGAATGACTCTGTCACGAGCAATTACTTTGATAGAAAGTAATGCTGCCGCACATTTTTATATTGCGCAGCAAGTTATCCAGCGTCTTTTGCCCTATACGGGTAAATCCACGCGTGTTGGTATAACGGGTGTGCCGGGTGCAGGTAAGAGTACTTTTATTGAGGCTTTAGGTAATCAGCTTTGCGCTGAAGGCCACAGGGTCGCTGTTCTGGCCGTGGATCCTTCCAGTACTGTTACCAAAGGAAGTATTTTGGGTGATAAGACTCGTATGGAGACCTTGTCACGGCAAAAAAATGCTTTTATTAGACCGTCACCCTCTGGTGGAACATTAGGCGGTTTGACTCGCAAAAGCAGAGAAACTCTGCTTTTATGCGAGGCAGCCGGCTATGACACCATTCTAGTGGAAACTGTTGGTGTTGGTCAAAGCGAGACTACAGTTCGTTCTATGGTGGATTTTTTCCTGTATGTAGTAATCACAGGTGCAGGTGATGAGTTGCAGGGAATGAAGAAAGGCGTTATGGAATTAGCTGATGCTGTTTTGATTAACAAAGCTGATGGTGATAATAAACGTAGAGCTATGGTGACTCGGGCCGAATATGCACGTATTTTACAATTTTTGCGCCCAGCCACTGAAAAATGGGAAACGCGAGCTTATACTTGTTCCTCTGTAACAGGAGCAGGAATTCCGGAATTATGGAATGAAGTCATTATGAAATTCTTTTCTCAAGGGAAAGAAAATGGTGTTTTGAGCGAAAGACGCAAACACCAGACATTATCATGGGTTTATTCTATGGTAGAAGAACATCTGCACAATTTATTTTATAGGTCGCCAAGCGTGTTGGCTTGTAAAGATAAAATAGAAACGGATGTTGTTGAAGGAAAGCTTCCACCAACTATTGCTGTACAAAAGCTAATCGCAGAGTATGCGAAGACAGAGATTGGGGACTATATTAAAGATACGTCACCCTTTGCAATTAAATAATTTTAGAAGTAGCTTACCGAGTCTAGGCTCGGTAAGCATTTCCAATTGAAGTGGGATGATTATAGTTGATGGAAGAAAAGATAACGCAGATACACGATGTTAGAAGTATAGTTGATAAGTTCGCGGATCGGGAAGGTCGCCGGCCAAGAATTATGCTGGCTAATTTTGGCTTTGTAGAAAATAATCATGATATAACAGAGACGGCCACGGCTTTAGCGGATATGGGATTTGATGTAGATATGGAACCATGGGGGAGAAATTATATTGATGTAGCACAAGATGCTCTAGATAATGATGTCCATGTTATTAGTGTTAATTCAATAAAGGGAGAGTACAAATTTCTCATAGTTAAACTTTTAGAAGAGTTAGCAAGTTATGATAGAGAAGACATTATGATTGCCGTTAGTGGTCAGGTTGTTGCTCATAGCGTAATGAAAGAACTGTATGGAAGCGGGGCATCGGCAGTATTGGTAAATAAAGGCTATGTAGATTTTGCTAAAGAAATTTTAAGCGAACTAGAAATTATACTTTTTTAATATAAGTAGTGGAAAGGCGGTATTACAAATGGAGAACTTTATTAACGCGGGAAAACTAGAAGAAAAATTTCCTTTGCTTGTGAATCCTATGATTACCCTAGAAGAATTTACACCTCTTGATAGCCGTATTTCCCAGAAAAAACCAGAACTTTTACTTGGACTAAATAAACTGAAAATAACTATTGGTCAAGAAAATTTTGATAAATATATAAATATAGTACAAAATATTAATACTAATGGGAAATCACTTTTGATTATAAGTGGAAGTGAAAGATTACGCAGTATTATTGAGCGAGAATTTATAACGGCACTGCAAGAAGCTTTTGAGGTAGAGCATGTTCAAATAGTTGGTGGAGCAGGATTTGCCGGAACAGATGCGTTTTGAGGGAGGTGTTATAAGGCTATGAATATGGCGAAAATAGGCGATAGGGCATCCAGTAAAGAATCCATCGAAACATTACGAGAACGTTATGATGACAGGTATAAAAAGGCTAAAAGAAAAATGCTGGCGATTGAAGGAACCTGTAAAAGACATTGCTTTACTAAGGTACTTAGAGAAATTTTTGCTATATTACTTTTTCTTATCATTACGTATGGTTTTATAATACTAAAAAATATTGAATATAGCGTAACTAGTGGAGAAATGACGAGTTTTTCAGAAATAATTTCAAGAATGATAGATTAGAAAAGCGAGGTTTATATGGACGAGCAAAACGCATTAGCTGGTTTTATTGAAATTTTAGAACGACGCTATGACTTAAAAGTAGTGGATTCTCATTATATTAAAATTGATGATAAATATGATACGTATAACATGATGTTAGATTTGAAGTTACCAGAATCTATGATGAATCAGCTGAAAATTAAATATCCGGAAATGGATGCTGCCAATCACGTTGCTTGGAGTTTTTTCAAAGATAGGGTAAGATTTTATGCAGAAGTTGGCAATAATATTTTACTGCTATTAGATACTCTTAAATAAGCTAGATGGCGGAGCTATATTTTATCTCCGTTCATTTAACCTCTCTGACCCTCCAGAGAGGTTGTTTTTTTGTCAAGCAGCATTGATAAATAAGAAAATGCAATAAATGCTTGACTCTACTACGGGTATATAGTTTATTATCTTAAACAGTAATTATTTTTAATAAGTAAATATAGTATAAGTAGGTGCCCGCAAGGGCTTAATAGGGAAATTGGTGAAAAGCCAATACGGTCCCGCCGCTGTAATGTTGAGCAAACCTTAAAACACCACTGAGAGTTAGTACTCTTGGGAAGGGAAGGGGCGCTATGAAACTAAGTCAGAATAACTGCCTATTTATTTGTACCATTATTTCCTGCGTGCGATAGGAAGGTAGAGAATTTTTGACCAATACGCTATATTGGTTAATTCCGTTCATTTTACCTCTCTGCTTGTGCAGAGAGGTAGTTTTTTTGTTAGGAGTTATATTAATGTTGAAAAAACTGAAAACATATAAAGTTTTTGTTTTGTTGTTATCTCTTTTACTCTTGTTAGGGATTTCCGATAAAACAAAAGGGTTGTCTACTATTAATAAAATAAAAGATACTACTGCTGCCTATAGTGTAGTGGATTATGAAGGTACGGTAATTACCTTGCCCCATAAACCAAAACATATCCTAACGTTGTCTTTAAGTTTTGATATTATGACTCTGGGAATAGTTCCACCTGAATATTTGGTAGCTGCCAATAAGATGGCAAATGATCCAGGTATTTCCTGTATAGCAAATGAAACTAGGGATATTAAAACTAAATTATATAGTTATCCCCTGGAAACAGTTGTAAAACTAAATCCGGATTTAATCATAGCATCTACATGGACTGACAAACAAATGATAAATGCCTATAGAGATTTGGGCTATCCGGTACTTGTTTGCAAAGGACCGGATAACATAGAAGAAGTAGAGCAAACTATTATGACCATTGCAGAGGCACTAGGAGAAAGAGACACAGGAAACAAAATAATAAGCATTATGGAGAGAAAATTGCAATATATAGATAAAGTAGTAGAGGGGCAGGCAATAAAAAAACCTGTGGGTCTTTTGGTTTCCCAGATGACTTGTTATGGTGGCAAAGGATGTATGTTTGATGTTTTATGCACACGGGCAGGAGTTGTCAATGGTATAGCGAAAATGGGAATAAATAATGGACAACCTGTAACCAAGGAGATGGTTATTGCCTGCAACCCTGATTTTTTCATGCTTTCGGCCCCTAGGAGTCAATCAGGGGATACAACGCAAAAGGCTCAAGAGGAATATATTAATGACCCTGCATTAAAAGAACTAAAAGGAATTAGACATACCATGTTTATTCCAGACAGGTATTTATATAGCTCTACACAAAATTGCGTGTATGCCATTGAGGGCATTGCCAACGCAGCTTATGGTCCAATATTTGATTTGAGTGATGAAAAACTAATAAAAGGATATTAAAAATCTTCTATTTTAGTATGGGCATACTATGAAACGGAGTGTTGAAATAATTTGGGTAAACTAGTATTGAAAATCAAAACAATAGTGATTTATGCTGTTCTGCTCTACTTCATATTTCTACAAGGGCAGGGTTCTTGTGCCCAGATTTGTTCTGAAGATTTCCTTTGGTTAGAACAAGGGGAAACTGCAATGGAAAGGGATGGGTCGTTAACGCAGAAAATTTACTTAAAAAGTAATAATAACAAGTTTTCTGTTGATGATATGAGCGAGGTATCTGTCACTTACTATTGCCAAACACGAAGCGGGTTAAGGGAAGCTTATATTTTGCCAATACAGCATGACGATGGGAACTATTATGTACAGGCCTTGGCAAAACATAAAAATAATTATTGTGAAGTAGTTGTTTCCGGTTATTATAAAAGTGTGCTTTATACAGCACAGACGCTTTTTACTTTGTATGCAGACGCATTTGACAAGAATAAAAAACTTAATTTAATAGAGAGTAAAAACAAGGAGTATTTACCATACATTTTTGCTCAAACTAAAAATAGGGTGAGGACAGGACAGCCATTAGAATTTATTTATAAAAGCCATGAAAAGGCTGTAGCGGATGTTCATATTTTTGAAAAAGAAAAGGGCTTCTTAACTGCCATGAAAACTAATGAGAATGGTTATTTTTCATATACGGCTCCAGAGGATGATTATTTAAATAAAATGGGCAATAGCGCCTATAGAACACTGATTATAAGGGTAAAAGGAAAAACTGCTGACAAACCCTCTATAAATACCCTTAGCTTTCCCATTTATCGAGATTACAACGGAGAAATTGATAAAAAACAAGCTTTTGTTCTTTTTATAATAACGTTTTTAATTGCAGTTATTGGAGTTTTGCATTACAGAAGGAGATTTAAACTTAAATGATTTCTAAATTACGCATGATTGTACAATTCTTTTCTTTTGCAGTTTTAAATTATGGTGGGAGAATTGGGATTAATTTGGGCTTTTCACTTCCCTGTTTTGCGTGTCCCTTTGTCTCAGGGTGTGGTGGGTATTGTTTTTATTTTATTTACAAAGAGTTGGTTTATTTGGGGCGGCAAATTGGAGCCAAATATTTACCTATCCGGGTCTAAAGACTATTTTATGGTTTATTTTATTCGCTGTTCTAGTAATGTTGCTTTCTAAAACTTGGTGTGGCTGGATTTGTCCTTTTGGCACCATGCAGGATTGGTTAACTATGTTAAGAAAAAAACTCGGTATTAGAGAAATTGAATGGTCCTGGAAAACTTATGACACAATAAAGCCTCTGAAATATTTGTTTCTAGGCGTGATTTTAGTAGTACCATTGCTAATCGCTTATGGTGGAATGCATCAAGATTTTTACTTACTATTTTGCCGGATTTGTCCGGGAAGGACATTACTGCCATTATTTGCAGGTCAAACAAGATTTTTCAGTTTAGATTTTGCTAATGATATTACTTTAGTTATTTCGGTAATATCTATTATTATTGCC
>Ga0183099_1001636_pt1 | contig 12566 bp, 11 predicted proteins | sample Biomet1_FD_127788 | JGI IMG/M metagenome (GOLD analysis project Ga0183099, IMG submission 127788) | Microbial communities from bioreactor (seeded with anoxic lake sediment) at LBNL, California, USA - Biofuel metagenome 1 | ecosystem: Engineered > Bioreactor > Anaerobic > Unclassified ... | reverse complement strand
GCAGGAGCCCTCCAGTCATATATGAGAAATTCAAAGTCATCGTTTATAAGATTTGAAAGCCCAATATAGTACTTCTCAGCCTTCTCCCCATCAATGATTCCTTCAGGACATTTGTAACTTGCGCCTCCAATTTCATAATCATAAAACATACCGGAAGCAGGAGCCCTCCAGTCATATATGAGAAATTCAAAGTCATCGTTTATAAGATTTGAAAGCCCAATATAGTACTTCTCAGCCTTCTCCTCTCCTTTTTCACGAAAATCGATCCTTCCAAAGTAGGGTGATTGAATCATCCTCTCATATTTCTCCTGGGACTTTCTTGTTATCTCATGATTTCTCTTTTGCGCTTTCATCCTATCGATGAAGCCCATAAAATCTACAATCTGCTCCAGTCCATTGGTTATGGAAACAGGGCCTATTTCCTCCCATAATTCCTTTTGTGTTTCAAGGGCTTCCTTTTTAAACTTTTCCTTATAGTCAAGTTTTTCATTAAGCTGCTTTTGAGCTTCTTTAAGCACATTCTTTAGCCATTCATTCTCCAATTCCAATTCAAAGTCGTTAATGTTCATGCATCCGCCTCCCTTATAATGGAGAGAATTGCATAATACCATTCTGGCTGATTTTTCAGCTTAAAATAACGAATCTACAACGATTTTTAGGCTGAAAAAATGAAGTTTTAAATTATACAATTTCGTCAGTTAAGGAAATTGAATAATGTATATAATTTAGGCAGGTGACAAAATGGTTAAATTAAACGAAAAAGGTGAATCAGAAGAAGAGTTTTTAAAACGTTATAATAAGGATGCTTATCCAAAGGCAGCTCATACTGTAGATATGCTTATATTTACTAAGAAGAAAGATAAGCTTTCAATTTTATTAGTTAAAAGGAAAAATCATCCCTGTATAGGTATGTGGGCGCTTCCAGGAGGCTTTGTTGATATGGATGAAAGCCTTTTAGATGCTGCCAAAAGAGAACTTTGGGAAGAGACAAATGTATCGAATGCTACATTATCTCAGCTAGTTACCTTAGGTGATTTGGGAAGGGACCCAAGGGATAGAAATATAAGCACAGGTTATATATCGCTAATTGAGGAATGTCCTATATCCTCAGGAGATGATGCGGCAGATGCCAGGTGGTTTCATATCACAATAAAAGAAGAGAAAAACTCTGGTAATAATAAACTATACAGCTTAATATTAATTAATGAAGAAGAGGTAAAAGCTAAGATCAGAGTTTATTTTAACGAAAATATATTAACAAAATACAGGGTTGAAATTATAGAAAATGATGATATTGCCTTTGACCATCCTAAATACTTAGGATATGGACTATTAAGGCTTATGGAGGAAGGAATAATAAAGTTTTAGGAGGATTTATGGAAAGGACATTAGTGCTTATTAAGCCAGATGCAGTAGAAAGAGGGCTTGTGGGTGAAATTATAAGTATTTATGAAAAAAAGGGGATAAAAATAGCAGGGATGAAGCTGATAAGGGCTGACAGGGAAACTGCAGAAAATCACTATGAGGAGCATAAGGGGAGAAGCTATTTTGAAAGTCTTATTAATTTTATTACAAGAAGCCCTATAGCTGCTCTTGTGCTGGTGGGAGATAATGTGATAGAGCAGGTTCGAAGAATAAATGGAGCTACAGACCCAGCAAAACAGGATATGGGAAGCATAAGAGGAAAATATGCATTGTCTTATTCGGAAAATACAGTTCATTCCTCTGACTCTTTAGAGCATGCAGAAAGAGAAATTAAAATATGGTTTCCTGAAATTTAGGAGGTATTATAGTGGAATTGAAAAAAGTATTTTGGCCAATACTATTTATATTAGCAGGAGCAGTAATATTACTTAACAGTATATTTAATTTTCATATTAGATTAAACAAATTAATTTTTGCAGTTATTCTAATTTATATAGGATTAACTATTTTAAATGGTAAAAAGAATGAAAAAACTGGAGCTGTTTTTAGTGAAGCTAAAACAAATAGCGATAAATCAAGAGATTACAGTTTTGTATTTGGAAATGGCAATGTAGATTTAACAGATATTTTTCTAAATGGGGATAATATAAATATTAAGACAGATATAGTATTTGGCACAGGAAACATAAAGCTTAAGAGAAGCATACCTACAGTCATTAAAATAGGAAGCTTTTTCGCATCTACAAACTATATGGGAGAAAATATGGTTTTTGGAGAGAGGACTGTCAGGACTCCTTCTTATGTGGAGGGTGAACCATTTCTTAGTCTTAGAGTAAATACTGTTTTTGGGTCTGCAAATATTGACATAGTTGATTAACCTGCGCTAAGCGCAGGTTTTTTTGAGGTGATATATTGATAAATATAATTGGCAATCCTGATGGTTTCCACTACCTGGGTAAAAACTGTGGATATTTCGAAGGCTGGTATTTCAAACTTGTGGATAAAAACGGAGAAAATCCTATAGCATTTATCCCAGGTGTAATAAATAACAAGAGTTTTCCTCACTCTTTTATTCAGGTTTTTATTGGCAGCGAAATGAAATACTATTACATAAAAGGAGATATCTCAGACTTTAAGGCTAAGAGGGAATCTCTATGGATAAAAATAAGGGATAACAGCTTTTCTTTAAATAATATAAGCTTAAATTTATCAGGTAAAAATAATGAAAATCAAAGTATTTATATAAAAGGCCATGTGAAAATTACAGATTCTGTCCGCTGGCCGGGTAAAGGGAGCATGGGATTATTTAATTATATTAACTTTTTAGAATGCTATAGTCAGGTTTGCTCTTTACATTCAAAACTAGAGGGAAGCATATTAATAGACGGTAAAATAGTAGATTTTACAGGGGGATGCGCTTATGTGGAAAAGAATTGGGGGAGAAATTTTCCTAAGGATTACTTTTGGGTTCAAGCTTCAGGATTTAGAGAAAAAAGGGCGGCTATAACCCTGTCATATGGCAGGATTCCTTTGTACTTAATGAAATTTAATGGTTTTCTTGGGGCTGTTTATTTAAGAGACAGGATATTTACATTTACAACGATGAATGGAAGCAGCATTAAAATAGAAAATAATTCTAATACTTTTCATATAAAGCTGATTAATAAAAAATATTTATTAAATATTAATGCATATGCAGAAAGTAACAACTTCTATCCGTTTATGGGACCATATAAGAATAAAATGGTACCCAATTTTAGAGAGAGCCTAAATGGAATTGTTCAGGTTAAGTTAACTTATTTAGATGATAAAAAACTGATATTTAATGATTATTCAAATTTCTCTGGAATAGAATTTGGCGGTAATTTGAATAATTTAAAATAAGATATAATTACTGATCTAGATGAGACCAGGACAGTACAATTACTAAGTTAGGGGGGAGTACCTTCCCTATAAGCCTCCTTTTTAATAAATTCCTGGATAATAAAAAAAGTAGGGTAACCCTACTTTTCCTCTTCAGTCGTTTCTTCTTCCTGTTTTGTTCCGCAGAATGGACAAAACTTAACTTCCTTTTCTACTTCTTTACCACAGGACGTACAAGTTTTTTCACTGCTGAGCTGATCTAGTTTACACTGCAGTTCTTTAATGCTTTCATTTAACCCATCTATCTTGTCAATCAGGTAAGTTACCTCTTCATCCTCAATAAGTCCTTCTTTAGCTTTAGCATACACTATTTCTCCTAAGCTGCCGTATAAATCTCTCGCTTCTTTTTTGCAGGAGCTTATGGAAGAGAGCAGCTTAGATTTCTCTACCATCTCTGATGAAGTTTTAGCAACTGTATTAGCAACATTACTAGCACCTTCAGAAATATTCTTTGCCAGTTTGGAAATACTATTTTTAAAATCCATGCAACCACTCCTTTTTATCTTCATTAACATTATTATACTACAAAGGGCTTAATATTATAATATGAATTAGTTACAATTAATATTTCATATTATTAACAATTATGTTACAAAGATATCAATAATTCGACTGTAAATTCTAATATAATAAAATTTTATAAAAATTTTGTAGAAATCGTTCAATAATTAAACACCATTGTAGATTTTTTAGACATAATACTGTATAATCAAAATGTTCTGTGATAAAGATTTCACAAATATTAAAGGAATAATAATTTAATTTAAAATACAGGAGGAACAATAATGTGTAAAAATCAAGTAGCCGATGACATGTTTAAAGAGCTAGAAGTATTTATTGACAACCTTCCAATGAAAGAGGGCTCATTAATTGGTGTGCTTCATAAAGCACAGGAGATATTTGGATACCTGCCTAAGGATGTTCAGGTATTTGTAGCAAAGAAGTTAGAGCTGCCAGTATCAAAGGTATATGGAGTTATTACATTCTATTCATTCTTTCAAACTGAACCAAGAGGAGAAAATGTAATCAATGTATGCCTGGGAACTGCCTGTTTTGTAAGAGGTTCTGGTATAGTTTTAGAAGAGTTTGAGAAGGAATTGGGAATTAAAGTAGGAGAAACAACAGTTGATAATAAATTTACAATAGATACGCTAAGATGTGTTGGAGCATGTGGACTAGCACCTGTTGTAACTATTAATAACAAGGTATACGGAAACGTTAAAAAGGATGATGTTAAAAAAATATTAGAAGAGTATAGAAAATAGGAGGTAGAAAAATTGAATAAGATACATTCTTTTGATCAGCTAAAAAAGTTAAATCAAGATTATAAAAAACTGCTTGAACTAAGAAAACTAAGTCATGAAGATGAAGTAAAGTTTGAAAATAAATTTACAAAGAGAGAAGTTTTAGTTTGCGGCGGAACAGGATGTAAATCTTCTAGAAGCAGTGAGATTGTTGATAATTTAAGAAAAGCAATAGAAGATGCAGGTCTCGGCGAAGATATATCTGTAGAAATTACAGGCTGCTTTGGATTTTGCGAGAAGGGACCTATAGTAAAGGTACTTCCTGACAATATTTTTTATGTTAAGGTTACTCCAGAGGATGCTGAAGAAATAGTAGAGAAGCATCTTAAAAACGGTCAGGTTATTGAAAGACTTTTATACGTAGAGCCATCTCTAAATCAAAAGGTTAAGAGACAGGATGAGATGGGCTTTTATAAGAAACAGATGAGAGTTGCTCTTAGAAACTGCGGCCTTATTAACCCAGAGAATATTAAAGAGTGCATAGGAGCAGATGGATATCTGGCATTAGGCAAAGTATTAACTACAATGAGTCCTGATCAGGTTATTAATACAATGATAGCTTCCGGACTTAGAGGAAGAGGCGGCGGAGGATTCCCAACAGGACGAAAGTGGGAATTTACAAAGAAGAGCAAAGCAGACCAGAAATATATAATTTGTAATGCTGATGAAGGTGATCCAGGTGCATTCATGGATCGTTCCATACTAGAAGGAGACCCAAATTCAGTTCTTGAAGCTATGGCAATTGCAGGCTATGCAATAGGAGCCAGCAAGGGATATATCTATATTAGAGCAGAGTATCCTCTTGCAATTGAAAGATTAACAATAGCAATATCTGAGGCTAGAGACCTGGGGCTATTAGGAGATAAGATATTAGGCACAGACTTTAGCTTTGATGTTGAACTAAAATATGGTGCAGGAGCCTTTGTTTGTGGTGAAGAAACAGCGCTTATTCACTCTATTGAAGGAAATAGAGGAGAACCTACTACAAAACCTCCATTCCCTGCTGTCAGCGGACTTTGGGAGAAGCCAACCTGTGTTAATAATGTAGAAACTTTGGCAAATATTCCAGCCATTATAAACAGAGGAGCAGAATGGTACAGTTCTATTGGAACTAAGACATCCAAAGGAACCAAGGTATTTGCTTTGGCCGGAAAAATTAATAATGTAGGACTAGTTGAAGTTCCAATGGGAACAACACTTAGAGAGATAATATACGATATCGGCGGAGGAATTAAAAACGGAAGAGAATTTAAGTCAGTTCAGACAGGGGGACCTTCCGGCGGATGTATTCCAGTTCAAAGTCTGGATACACCTATAGATTACGAAACATTAATGGCTATAGGTTCTATGATGGGATCCGGCGGAATGATAGTAATGGATGAGGATAACTGTATGGTTGACATTGCAAAGTTCTACTTAGACTTTACAGTTGATGAATCCTGTGGTAAATGTACTCCATGCAGAGTAGGAAACAAGAGATTGCTTGAGATGCTTACAAAGATAACAGAAGGAAAAGGAACAGAGGAAGACTTAGAAAAACTAGAAGAGTTATCTCATGTTATAAAAGATGCTTCTCTTTGCGGGCTTGGACAGACAGCACCAAATCCAGTACTAAGCACAATGAAATATTTCAAAAATGAGTATGATGCCCATGTAAAAGAGAAAAGATGCCCAGCTGGAGTATGCCAGGCACTTCTATCATATGTTGTAACAGATAAGTGTATCGGATGCACAAAGTGCGCTAGAAATTGTCCAGTTCAATGTATAAGTGGAAAAGTAAAAGCAAAGCATATAATTGATCAAAGCAAATGTATAAAATGCGGTACTTGTATGACTTCATGTCCAGTTAGTGCCATCATTAAGAAATAAGAGAGGTGAATGAAATGAGTAAGGTTAGAATTACTATAAATCATAGAGCGGTAGAGGTTGAAGAAGGGGCTACTATACTTGAAGCGGCAAAATTATTAAACATAAAAATTCCTACCCTTTGTCACCTTAACCTTCATAATACAAAAATGGTAAATAAAACAGCTTCCTGCAGAGTTTGCGTTGTTGAGGTTGAAGGAAGAAGAAACTTAGCACCATCTTGTGCCACACCTGTTTTTGATGGCATGGTTGTAAAAACAAATACAATAAGAGCAATAAATGCAAGAAGAACTGTAGTTGAGCTTCTTCTCTCAGATCATCCAAAGGACTGCCTTGTTTGCGAAAAGAATGGAGACTGCGAGCTTCAGAAAATAGCTGCTGATTTAGGAGTAAGGGATATCCCCTACAAGGGAGAAATATCTACCTATGTTAAGGATACATCCTCAGAGTCAATAGTTAGAGATCTGGATAAATGTATTTTATGCAGAAGATGTGAGACAATGTGTAATGAGGTTCAGACAGTAGGAGCTCTTTCAGCAATAGGAAGAGGTTTTGAAACAGTAGTTGCCCCTGCATTTAAAATGCCTATGGAAGAATCAACCTGTACCTTCTGCGGACAGTGTGTTGCTGTTTGCCCTACAGGAGCATTAACAGAAGTTAATAATATATCAAAGGTATGGAGAGCTTTAAATAAAAAGGATAAGTTTGTAATAGTTCAAACAGCGCCAGCAGTAAGAGCTGCTTTAGGTGAAGAATTTGGAATGGCTCCAGGAACCAATGTTACTGGCAAGATGGTAACAGCCCTGAGAAATCTAGGATTTAATATGGTATTTGATACAGACTTTGCAGCAGATTTAACTATTATGGAAGAAGCTAAAGAGTTTATTGATAGATTGGAAAATGGTGGAAGACTTCCAATACTTACTAGCTGCTGCCCTGGCTGGGTTAAATTCTTTGAGCATCAGTTTGGTGATTTGATGGATATACCATCCTCATGTAAATCACCACAGCAGATGTTTGGAGCAGTTGCTAAATCATATCTCTGTGAAAAGATGAATATAGACCCTAAGGATATGATAGTTGTATCTGTAATGCCTTGCCTTGCTAAAAAATATGAAGCATCAAGACCTGAATTTGAGCATAATGGAGTTAGGGATGTAGATGTTGTTATATCAACAAGAGAGCTGGCAAAAATGCTGAAAGAAGCAGGAGTAGACTTTACTACACTGCCGGATGGGGAATTTGATCAGCCATTAGGAGAGTCAACAGGAGCTTCAGTTATATTTGGAGCATCAGGTGGAGTACTTGAAGCTGCAGTTCGTACAGCTTACGAATGGATTACAAACAAAACTCTTGAAAATGTCGAATTTGAAGAGGTAAGAGGAATAGCAGGAATTAAGGAAGCCACTATAGATATAGAAGGAACAGCTGTTAGAGTAGCGATTGCAAATGGTCTGGGAAATGCCAGAACCCTTCTAAACAGGATAAGACACGGAGAGGCAAGCTACCATATAATTGAGATTATGGCCTGCCCAGGAGGCTGTATAGGCGGCGGTGGACAGCCATATATCCATGGAGATGCAGACATATTAAAGAAACGTATAGAAGTTATCTATGGAGAAGACAGAAGAAAGACTTTAAGAAAGTCTCACGAAAATCCACAAATCAAAAAAATATATGCAGAGTACTTTGGAGAGCCAAATAGTGAAAAGGCTCATCAGATACTTCATACAACATATACTTGGAGAAATAAATTCTAAAAAAAGCCTCAGCTTATGCTGAGGCTTTTGCTAATATTTATAAGTGAAAACAGGCAGATAGCTTTTACTATCTGCCTGTTATATGCTATTTTGTATTTATAACTGCTTCTGCAATGTTTGTAGCATGGTCTCCTATTCTCTCCAGGTTTATAAGAGCGTCTAGAAATATAGTTCCTGATGCAGGATCGCATATATATTTATTTAATCTGTCTATATGTTCATCACGTAATGATTTTTCCATATCATCTATTTTTTGCTCATTTATAATTACATCATTAGCAGCCTCCATAGAATTTAATTCCAATGCTTTTATAGACTGTTCTACAGAAAACCTTGTAAGCTCTGCCATTCCCTTAATTTCCTCAATGGCTGTATCACTGAACTTTATTCTGTTACTAATTATATAATCTGTAAGTTCAGTCATGTTTTCTGCATGATCTCCTATTCTTTCGATATCATTTACGGTGTGGTAGAGAGAGGCTATTACTTCAGATTGATGCTCCGAAAGAGATAGATTAGAAAGAGCTACTAAGTATCCGGTTATTTCTCTTTCTAAATAGTTTATAACTTCTTCTCCTTCAGAAACCTTTTTAATTAATTTTTCATCGGCTTTAATAAAAGATTCTACACAAATGATGAGATTTTTATTTGCTAAGTTTGCCATTCTTATAACTTCCTTAACTACCTGACCAACTGCTATGGACGGTGTTTCAAGAAGCCTTTTGTCCAGATAAAGGAGCTGAAGTTTTTCAGCATCCTCAGCATCACTGCCTGGAATAATCTTTGTAACGAATAATACCAGATATTTTATAAACCAAATTTGGATAACCACGTTTGTTATGTTAAACAATGTATGTGCATTTGCTATCTGCCTTTGAATATCTCCCCCCAGCATAGGAATTACCCTTAGAACAATAGGAAGCATTAACATAAATATTACAGTTCCTATTGTATTGAATGTTAAATGAATAAGAGCTGCCCTTTTAGCATTTTTATTTGTTCCAATACTTGCAAGTAGAGCTGTTGCACAGGTTCCTATATTATCACCAAATAAAATAGGAAGGGCAACACCTAAAGGCATAGTACCATTGGCGGCTAAGGCCATTAATATACCAATTGTGGCACTGGAGCTTTGAACGGTGGCCGTCATAGCAAGACCAACAAGGACGCCCATGATTGGATGAGTACCAATAGTCAAAATCAAATTTTGAAATTCAGGCATTGCACTAAGCGGTTTCATAGAGGTGCTCATTGTATGCATTCCCACAAATAAAATACCAAAACCAAGTACAATACTTCCTATGTCTCTTACTCTCTTTTTGCTGCTGAACATATACATTACAGCACCAATAGCAAGAATAAGCGGTGCAATGTCATCTAATTTGAATGCAATAAGCTGAGCTGTCATAGTAGTTCCTATATTTGCACCCATTATTACTCCAGCTGCCTGAGTTATTGACATAAGGCCAGCATTAACAAAACCAATAACCATAACAGTTGTAGCACTGGAGCTTTGTATAATTGAAGTTACACCAGTACCAACTAATACTGCCATAAAACGGTTGGTAGTTAAAACCTCAAGAATTTTTTTTAATTTATCGCCAGCTGCTTTTTCAAGCCCATCTCCCATTAACTTCATACCATAAACGAATAGGCCTAATCCGCCAAGGAGCTGAAAAATCATAATGTAATTCATATTATCCTCCTAATGTTATTATAATTCCACCTTGCTTATTTTAGCATTATTATATTAAGAACATAATAACATAATGTTAACAAATAATCGTACTTTTAACATAATGTTAAAAATTTTTAACATACATAATTTGTTAATCTTAAAATTAACTTTATAAATTAAAAATAACAATTTACTGTTTTTAAACTGTAAAAGCAGCCAAAATGTTATTACGCATTTTTCTAAAGTAATATTATGGAAAATATCGGGTATATGATTGATGATTATCCTATTTAGTATTATAATTAATATATGTATTAAGGAGGAAATGGAATGAAAAAGGGTCTTAGAGATTTTTTAATTAATTTTACTTTGCATAGTTGTTGTATCAATAGGGTTGACTGGAACCCTTATTAAAAATCATAAAGGAAGCTGGAACTTTTGGGAAGATAAAGGAGATTATCATCAGGAAATAAACAAAGAAAAAAATATTGAATTAGAAGCCGCTGAAGAAATATATATTGACTCTAAAACAGCAAAAATAACAGTATTCCCTGAAGACAGACAGGATATAAAGGTAAATTTAAGCGGAACCATAAATTCCTTTCTTCCAATAACTGAGCCAGAACTTAATTTAAATAACGATGGTAAAAAAGTTACTATAACACTTAGTGATAATTTTAAAATGCTTACAGGTACAAATAATATAAAATTGGATATTTATATCCCAAAAAGTTTTAATAAGGATGTAAAAATTAAAAATATAACAGGGTCGGTAAATATAGAAAACATTACATTAAATAATCTGGATATTGATACTACTACCGGCAAAATTACACTAGATAAATTATCAGTTAATAATTTTGCTGCCTCCTGTACTACAGGAAGTATTGATATTAATGATGCAGATACTAAAGAAACTAAAATAAGATTAACTACAGGTTCTGCTAAGATAGATAACTTTTCAGGAAATATAAACGTAAAGGGAACTACGGGCGGTATTGATATCAGCTATAAAAAATTCGATAATGATATTGATGCTGTTGTTACAACAGGCAGTATTGTACTAGACCTTCCTGAGAAAAGTGAGTTTAAGCTTAATGCTCATACTACTACAGGAAAGATATCCTGTAACTTCCCATTAAATATTCAGGAAAACAGCAAAAATAACCTAATAGGTACATCAGGAAATAGTGATAACAGTATTAATTTAGATGTAACTACAGGAAGTATAGCTATAAAATAGATTAAACAGGTTTAGATATAAATAAGTCTAAACCTGTTTTGCTTTTAGTAAGGCTTTATAAACATCTGAGTCCAATAGCACTTTCCTGCTCTATTCTTAGCAAGGCCTACTCCTATTTGTGTATAAGATGGACTTAGTATATTGCTTCTATGTCCTGGTGAATTCATCCAGGCTGTAACAACCTGAGAAGGACTGGTCTGACCTGCTGCTATGTTTTCACCGGCAGCTGAGAATTTAATACCAAAGGATTCCAGCATATCAAAGGGTGAACCATAGGTTTTTGAATAATGTGAGAAATAATTCAAGTCTGCCATATCTTTAGATTTATATCTGGCAATTCTGGAAACCTGCCAGTTAGCTTTAAGAGGACTTAATCCTTTTTTAGATCTTTCAATATTTACAAGTCTTATTACTTCATTCTCCTGAGCTTTAATGTCGTCTATGTTAGGAACTGAAATTTTTTGACCGGGGTAAATCATAGAGACATTTTTTATCTGTGGATTGGCGGCAATTATTTCACTTATTCCTATTTGGTATTTAGATGCAATTTTCCACAAGCTATCTCCCTTTTGAACAGTATAGCTTATTGGTTGAGCAAAGACATTGACAGAAAAACTTAATAATAGTAAAAATGTAAACAAAAAAATCTTTCTTCTATTCATAATAATCACCTCTATTTTATATTCCCCAATAATTGAATAAATTATTTAAAATAATATTAAATTATGATATATTTTAGTTGAAGGAATTGCATAATAACCTTATGGCTGGTTTTTTAACATAAAAAATAAATTTTTCTGTTATGCAGTTTAATAGACCTAGGTGATTAAGGAGGGATAACCATAGATAAGAAGAAAAGCTCCATTAGTTATGACAGGTATATTTTACTAATATCCATAGGCATAATTTTAATAATAGCCGCTTTTTTTTATGACCCGCCAGGTAATATATTAAATGGTCTTATAAAAATTATTGAAGAGCCTGATTTTTTAATATCAGACTATTTTGGAATAGGTGGTATTGGAGCGGGCTTTTTAAACTCAGGACTTCTTATGATTTCGTTTACTGTTCTTTTGTTTCTTTTAAACACAGACATAACCGGAGCAGGACTTGCTGCTGTTTTTACTGTTGCGGGATTTGCATTATTTGGTAAAAATATTTTAAATGTATGGTTTATTGTGATCGGCGTTTATATCTATTCTAATTATCAGAAGGAAAGATTCAAAAAATATGTTTATATTGCAATATTTGGAACTACATTATCTCCGGTAGTAACAGAGATTATGTTTGGACTTGGACATATAAGTCCTGTAACAGTAATTTCAGGAGCCATTGCAGGAATTCTTATTGGATTTATGCTGCCGCCG
>Ga0183099_1001635_pt1 | contig 12566 bp, 12 predicted proteins | sample Biomet1_FD_127788 | JGI IMG/M metagenome (GOLD analysis project Ga0183099, IMG submission 127788) | Microbial communities from bioreactor (seeded with anoxic lake sediment) at LBNL, California, USA - Biofuel metagenome 1 | ecosystem: Engineered > Bioreactor > Anaerobic > Unclassified ... | reverse complement strand
ATCAAATAGAAAATAGTAAGTATATACCCACAATTTTCTATTCATGTTATTTTAATTGTGTTATTTTGTTGTTCCTATAAAGAAATCTATATATAGGTGGATTATACAATGATGGAGGATATTTTTTTTCCTCTTTATTACACTTAAAAGTAAAAATCTTCTTCTTATCTGTGAATTTAATTTTATCAAGGCAGCTCTCTCCTACAAGGAACACTGTTTGATTATTAATTTCAGCGTAGCCAATAAGTGAATAATTATTCTTACAGCATGAAAGTTTAAACTTCCTTTTTTCGTATATTACTATTTCAATAGTAATATATTTATTGTTTTTTTTTACACTAAAAAGTAGAAAACAATTCCTTTTAAGATAATCATGATTGCTCATAATCAAGAGATCTATTAACGAGTCTATCTTCGGATCATCTATTTTCATCTGAGGTAATTCAATAGAGATATTCTTTTTAGTTTCATTAGCAAAAAGATTGCCTTTCTCTACAAATAAAAACAAGATACACAGCAATAAAATGTTTGTTCTCATAATTCTATTTTAAAAAGATTTTTTATTATTGAATTTTATGTATTTCTTATCCACCGGATTGTATACTCTCAAAAGAATGTTCTTTGCATTCGATGGGTAATTTTTATACAACCATACAGCAAAAGCTTTGTCTCCTTGACCAGGAGGAAGAATTCCACCAGATTGAGCGAATCCCGAAGGTTTACTACCATCTGGATGGCTGTGATCTATTAACTTTATCAAACCTTCTTTCCTATTCTTGAACAATTTCTCATAAGCTATCGTTTCTAATCCATTATCGTATGGATTATTATTAGTAGTTATATAATTAGAGTTTTTCCCATATGATATTCTTCCCCATTCAACATTTGTATTTTCTCCCAAGAATTGAAATAGGCCTTTTGCTTGTTTATTTCCTTTCACAGACATATAAGTGGTTTCACCTGATTCCTTTTGATTATCTAAGACTCCTTTATTTACCAAAGTTGACTTATTAGTCATATTCCCGTCTTTATCATATTCAATTTTATCATTTTTACCCAAAGCAATCAATCTATCTGTTTTATCATCTGTTACCTTAACTAAAAATATTTTCCCATTTCTATTTACAGAGTAATCATCCAAGCCTATTAAGTCAACTCTATTGACTGGATTATTTGAACAAAAAACATAAGGAGAAACCTCCGGATGATTCTCACATAAAGGATCGACTGTTTCCCATCTACCAATAGCAGCATCATAATGCCGAGCTCCATAATCATACAAATCGAGTCCATGCATCCGATCTAGTTCTTTATCATTGTACTTGTACCTGTTATCAGAATTATCAAGACCTTCACCGAAAGTCATACCAAAGGAATAGTAATGATTGGTTTGCTCAACCGTTCCACTTTGATTAAATACCACACGGTTATTTCCCTGATGATCCTGTATATAGTAATGATAAGTGGGTGTTGTACCATTCATCGTTATATATCCGTCATCAACAAGTATTCTGCTGAGAGCTCCGTTTTCATAGATCACATTACCGCAATAATCGGTTTGGGTTGTTACTGCTACTTTATCAGCTGGAACAGGAAGCATGCTTCCCATTGGTACCAACAAATTCTCAGTAGTAGTTACTTGTTTTACCTTTCGCTTCACTCCGGCTGCATCATAAAGATACTCTGAAGTATGACCTTCAGTAAATTGCAACCCGCTCGGCAAATTTAGTAAATTGTATTGAATTTTTGCTATTTTCTTGTGAGAATCTCTTGTTAAATTTCCATTGGCATCGTAAGTATATTCAGGAGTGCCGGAACTTGCCTTTACAAAGTTGAACGCTCCTGAATATGATGGCTCACTTGTTGATGCATCTGTTACACTACTTAATTGATTTCCATTGTAATTTAGTGTCAGGTCATCAATTACTCCGAAGGTTGAAGGCTTACTTGAGAGGCCATTTCTTGTCAGATTTTTGATATTCCCCATCTTATCATAAGCATAAGAGGTTGAATAGTTCTTGTTGGAATTAGCGTCATTATTCTGATAATCAGCTGCTGTAACACGACTCAAATCGTCATAATGAAAATTGTATCCCCTTTGAGTATCATTCTGTACTTTCCTGTTCATTGCACTGATATTGCCATTATAGCATGGGATGCTGCCATTGGACGATTCATTGTAATACAAGGTTTCACTAAAGCGGTTATTGGTTGTAGTAATGCCCTTCAGCCAGCTTCTTATGTTGTAAGCATAATTGGTCATTTCTACTGCTCCGTGTTGTTTCTTAGACTGAAGGCGCCCCATATCATCGTAGGTATTTTCAGCTAATATAACCGGAGTGGAACTATTCAGTGAATGAGTGGTTTTTGTAAGGCGCTCTGCATTATCATAAAAGTTCTCATAGACTTCAGTAAGAGTTGCTCTGCCTTGTGCACTCTGCACATGCTGATGTTTCTTTATTTTTCTTGTGAATGTATAAAGGAAATAGTCTTTATCATATCCACCGGTTAAATGATTTGTTGCTTTGGTTTGTATCACACGCCCTCTGTAATCGTAATACATCACATCATACAGATGATTTGAGCCATCAAGCAAGGCTGTTGCTTTTCCAGTGAGTAATCCTTTGTATCCTCCGGTGTATTGTGTACCATAGCCGGTATTGGGATCTATACTAAAATTGGGATCACTTATTTACGGACCACCATATCTCGACATAAATCCATAACCATCGTAATAATTTGCAGTTAATACAGTTGGAGACGATAATGAGATATTCACATTATATCCTTTATAGTCGTTGCTTATAGTATCAGATTTTACCACTGTATTTTTCAATGGATCAGCCGTATAAGTTAATGAGTTCTTACAAATACCTGTCAAGACTGTACGGCCGAATACATCAGGTATATTAAAGCTCCATTCCTGAGGATTTTTATTACGTTGTTCACCGTCCTGACTAAAAATCAGATGATCAGCTGTATCATAAATCATGTAAATAGGATCAGCATCGGGCAATTTCTTATAGATACACCGGTTTCTGTAATCGTACTGATAAATGTATGCAAAGTTCTTCAAGAGTTCCTCCGTTCCGGTATAGGTATTATCACTTAAACCGGCAGCTGCAGAAGGAGGCAGAACGAAACATTTGTTTCCAAAATCATCGTATACATAATAAGTATCATAATTTTGGTTTTACAATGTACCGGGTAAAGCTCACTTTTCTGTATTCACTTCACAAAATTCTTTATTTGAAGATGATTTCATGGTCACTCAGTTCGGTAACTCTGATACCTTAACAGAAAGCTTATTTGAAAAGAAATCGGTTGTTAAGGTTAAGGTTAATCCTTGTACTGGTGCTGTTAGTAAATAGTCTTTTAGTTAGGATATTATTTATAAAGACCAACATTCAGAATTATGCCTGAATGTTAGTCTTCATTGTTTATGCAAGTTTATTAGCATATTTTTTATAAAGCAACTTTAACCTAAAACAGCACCTATTGTAAAAAAAACATTTATAAATTATATCAAAATTTAGTTTTTTTGTAATATTTACCAAACAACAAACCAATAAATTATAATTCCCATTTTAGGACTTAAACTTACCCCTTTTGAATAACCGTTTTTCCAGCCAACAGGCATATATTTATTTGGCCTCAAACCCGTCCAAAATTTTCCTGATTTTGAATCTACAATATAAATAACTATATCACCAGCCAATCCAGAAATTGTACTACATGAAAAAACATCTTTCACCATAGAATTCTGCTTTATCGATTCAAAATAAGGAATTGGATAATAAAATTGGCTTCCTCTGCTTAATGACCTATAATAAACTATTTTTTCAGGATGCCATCCAAGCAATCCTTCTGTCTTTATAGTAACAAGGTTCGAATCATTTGCAGTATAGCTTTTTAATTTTATCTTATTTAGTGAATCTCTAATATGATAGGCTTTATCATCTATTTTTTCAATCAACATATATAAAATACAATCACTAGTAGTATCAGTGATTGTCCTATTTATAATCGGTAAAGTTTCTATCTTAGATGGAAAATGAGAAACTAAAAATTTCGGATACTGCCTTAACTCATTTAAATAATCTCTATTTACTTCATCTATTCTTCCCAAATTACAGCAACAAAGAATAGTTACCAAACCTACAACAATCAATATTTTTCTCACTTGAACATTCCTTTTAATATACTCAATAATAACCATAAAACTATCTTTTAATACTATTACCGTCATATATAAGGTTCAGAGTTTAAATACTTCTCTCAAGAATAACCCTAATCCAACCATAATTAAGAGTATTGCGCCTACACATAAGCCCATTGTGTTACCATATGGGTCTTTATAATCTTTCTCAGTTTTTATTATTGTAAAAACGATAACAACTATTCCAATAATAAATAGAATGAACCCGAGTACTGCATTCCAAAAATTAATCATATTCTTTATCTTATTACTTACTATCGAAAATCTTATTAATAAATCCGTCAACTATTTTTTCGTTAGAGTCTAAAACAAATTGAAGGAAGGTTGATTCTTTCTTAGCTAATTTGCGAGTCTTCTCTAAACTTTCTAATTTCTTTCCAGCACCATTAAATATAATTGAAGTAGTTCCATTAGTGATAACTTTAGCATATTCACCATCTGAAATATCCAACCCACTGTTTATTACTGTTCCTGTAAGTTCCACTCCTTTTCCAAAAGGTATTACAACAGCTGATAAGCCTGATGAAAAAGGAGCAAGTGCATATCCAGCCCCTTGAATTGCTGTTCCAGCTATTTCCAGATTATCAGCAGAATTACGAACTTCTTTCTTTACATTTGTCTTTATTTGTTTTCTCTTTTCAGCTTGTTTTTTATTATGAGATATAAACTCTTTAGCGGCTTTTGATGTATTATCATTGGGTCTTGTTTGAAAATCTAAGCCTAATGAGGATAAAGTTGAGTGTACAAGATCTGAAAAACTTGGCAATTTAAATTCATACTTATTAGAATTTGGATCTCCTGTTGCTTTTCCATCAGGATCAATAAATCTAATTGGATTATTCATACAATACGCATACGGTGAAATAGAGTAATACTTCTCAGCCAAAGGATCAGGAGTAGTAAAATTCATGCCAGTCTGCATCCTAGCTCCGTAATCATACAAATCCAAACCATGCATGCGATCAAGCTCCTTGCTATTGTACTTATACCTGTTATCAGAATATTCCTTCACTTAAAGTCATGCCGAAAGGATAATAATCAAAATGATAATTGACCATCGCCACATTATCCTTATTTTACACGAACCGGCTCTGCAATTCTAACACACTTTGGTTTCATGCCTATAAATTCAATATATTTATTTTTGTTTGATTTTACTCTAATTGATAATACAATTGTTTTTCCTTTTATATAATCTAAAGTTTCATGTTGATTTTCGTTTATACTTATTGGAGAAAAAGATGGTTCTAATGACACTTCTTTATCATTAAACATCCCTACTATTGTAGTTTTAAGATAAAACTCATTATCCTTTTCTTTCCCATTAAAAATATGAGAGTAATTTAAAATACCTTTTTCATTTTTCATACATAGAATTATATTTTTACCAGTATCATAGGTTACATTATTTTCTTTTGGAATTCTTATTAAAACTCTACATTTATTTCCCATTCCAAAAAATGAATCTTTGAGAACATAATATACTTCCATATCCATTTGCATTTTCTCGTTATATTGAGGACTGCAACTTATTGAAAAGACCATTTCTATAACACAAATTAGAATAAGTCTTATATTAGAATTTTTCATATTTTCAATTAGTTAGAATTCTTAAAATATTTTATTATTACTTTGTCAGGGGCTTTAATTACAATATTTGGATTACCATTCCCCTTTGGTAAAGACTTAAGCACCTCTACTCTTTTATCTCCACTTGTTGCTACAGCATTATGAACTGATCCAGGTGTCGTAGCGTCTACAGATTTATAAGTAATACCACTTGTTGCTCCTTCAACTCTAACGGTTGAAGGAGTTGAACCATTAATTCCAACAGACTCAACGGCTCCTTTTGTATAAGTTGCACAATCATTATTAGGCATTTCATATTTTGAGTTGTATTTTTCATCTAAGTCTAATGATGCAGACATTACTTTATCTTGATGCGCATCGCCGCTTATTTTAATAATTCCATCAGCACCTCTACCTTCACCGCCATTAAATGACGCTAAATCTGACTTAGCAATGACTTCATATCTATAATCAGCATCTTTACTTTTTCCGACTTCAGCGTTACCTCCTTCTGGCCATAAATGACGAACAACCAAATAACCTGTAAGATTACCCTTTGAATCACGATCTTGAATAGCAACCGCTGAGTGTCCAACTGCATCTCCTTTAGGGAGCCAAGTTAATAGGAATTCATCTCTTCCATCTGGATCAATCCTATTAACTGGATTTCCGCTACAGTAAACATAAGGAGAAATGTTATAATGTTTCTCCGCAAGCGGATCGGCAGTTTCCCATCGCCCAATAGAAGCATCATAATGCCTAGCACCATAATCATACAAATCCAAACCATGCATCCGATCAAGCTCTTTATTATTATACTTATACCTGTTATCAGAATTATCAATTCCTTCACCAAAAGTCATTCCAAAGGGATAGTAATGATTGGTTTGTTCAATAGTCCCACTTTGATTGAATACCACACGGTTATTTCCCTGATGATCCTGAATATAGTAATGATAAGTAGGCGTTGCACCACTCATTGTGATATAACCACCATCCACTAGTATTCTGCTGAGAGTTCCGTTTTCAAAGATCACATTACCGCAATAATCCGTCTGGGTTGTTACTGCTACTTTATCAGCTGGAACAGGAAGCATACTCCCCATTGGTACCATCAGATTCTCGGTAGTAGTTACTTGCTTTACCCTTCGTTTTACTCCTGCAGCATCATAAAGATACTCAGAAATATGCCCTTCGGTAAATTGTAATGCACTTGGCAAATTTAATATATTGTATTGAATTTTTGCTATTTTCTTGTGAGAATCTCTTGTTAAATTACCATTAGCATCATAAGTGTATTCAGGAGTGCCGGAACTTGCCTTTACAAAATTAAAGGCACCGGAATATGATGGTTCACTCGTTGATGCATCTGTTACGCTACTTAGCTGGTTTCCACTGTAGTTCAGCGTCAAGTCATCTATTATCCCAAAGGTTGACGGTTTAGCAGACAAGCCATATCTTGTCAGATTCTTTATATTACCCATATTATCATACGCATAGGTAGTTGAATAATTCTTGCCGGAATTGGCATCATTATTCTGATAATCGGCTGCGATAATACGGCTCAGATCATCGTAATGGAAATTGTATCCCCTTTGAGTATCATTCTCTACTTTCCAGTTCATCGCACCAATATTACCATTATAGCATTTAATGCTGCCATTGGATGATTCATTGTAATACAAGGTTTCACTAAAACGGTTATTGGTGGTAGTAATGCCTTTCAGCCAACTTCGCAGGTTATATGCATAGTTTGTTGTTTCAACTGCTCCGTGTTGTTTCTTTGATATTAGCCGTCCCATATCATCATAGGTATTCTCTGCTAATATAACCGGGGTTGAACCATTCAGCGAGTGAGTGGTTTTTGTCAGTCGCTCTGCATTATCATAAAAGTTCTCGTATATTTCAGTAATGGTTGCTTTACCTTGCGCACTTTGTACGTGCTGATGCTTCTTTATTTTTCCGGTAAATGTGTACAAGAAATAGTTTTTATCATATCCGCCTGTTAAATGATTGGTTGCTTTGGTTTGTATAACGCGCCCTCTGTAGTCATAATACATCACATTGTATAAATAACCTGAGCCATCAAGCAAAGCTGTAATCTTCCCTGTCAACAATCCGCTATACCCTCCGGTGTATTGCTCACCAGAACCAGTACCGGTTTCCGGTTTGAAATTAGAATCAGTAAGAGATGGGATTCCATTAAGTCCCATAAAATCATAACTATCATAGTAATTAACATCTAATACTGTTGGAGAGGACAATGATGTTCCACTAATAGTATAACCTTTATTATCATTAGTGGTCTTTGCCCAATCGGCTTTTACAAAAAGCCCTTTCAACGGATCAGCCGTATATACTAATGAGTTCTTGCAAACACCTGTCAATACAGTACGTCCCAATGCATCCTGGATATTAAAACTCCATTCTCCACGTGTACGTTGTTCTCCATCCTGACTAAAAATCAGATGATCTGCTATATCATAAACCATGTAGATAGGATCAGCACCGGGCAGTTTCTTATAAATACACCGGTTTTTGTAATCGTACTGATAAATGTATGCAAAATTTCTCAATAAGTCTTCTGTTCCGGTATAGGTATTATCACTTAAGCCGGCAGCTGCAGAAGGTGGTAAAACAAAACATTTGTTACCAAAATCATCGTATACATAATAAGTATCATAGTTTTGGTTATTGTTCCTCTGACGAGTCAGAACAACTTGCCCTAGTTTGTCTTTGAACTCAAAGACCTCATGGCCATCTTCATCCATAGTACGGGTTACATAGAGCTGACCATTATCATAATTACTGGATTTCACTAGCTTGTTATCTGATGTGGCATAATAATAGGCACATTTCAGACTGTCCAGATTATTATCGTTCGTATAAAATGCACTTTTTACAGACTTCCCTTCAGTGCGCCAGTTAGCTCCGGGACCATATTGCTGTAACACTCTGTTGAGCGGGGAAGCTTCATATACAGGAGAAGAGTAAGGTGAATTATCTGCATAAGAAGTTCTAGATGTTGATATAATGGTTGCCGGGTCGGTATAACTACCATTGGAAGAATAAGGAGTAGGAAGCCAGGTATTACTCTCTCTTCCCAAAATATCATATTCTTGTATCGTTACCAAATCTTTTCCACTTGGAGAAAATGCCTTTTGTACTTTTTGAATCGGCCGTCCCAAGCCATCATAGTATTTAATTAAATCCATATAATTTGTACCTGTGGAATCTGTCATAGTACGGACTAGCACGTAATTTTGATTGGATGATTGGGAAAATACCGTCAACGAAATACTGCAAAATGCTATAAATATTATATATAATTTCTTCATAACATTCAATTAATAAGGTTGATAATGATATGTGTAGTTCTCTACAATTTTCCCATTATTGTCTTTTACAGACACAAGTCTCCCCATACTATCATATTCATAAGTAGTTATCTTACCATCAGGGCTACACATAGAAGTCATCCCTACCAGAGGCTTATAAGTATATGTTGTCACCAAAGCATTCGGAAGCTTCTGACGAATTGCATTGAGTAAAGACATATTAGGAGAAAGCGATAAGGAAAGTTGTTCTGGGGTAGTCCCGGTTAAAGCTGTTTTTACTTCATCGTATGATGCATTATGTACTTCGGCTATCATATATTGATGCCTATATCCCCAAAGATATACAATTCTTTCATTGTTGTTTTTTATTTTATAAACAGGATTACCATAATCATCATAAATAGAATAAATATCTCTGGGCTCATAAACAGAACCTCTTTTTTGTGTAAGTACAGTATCGATCAGAACACTTCCTGATGCTGAAACACTATATTTTGTCATTATTGCAGATAGAAACAAAGAATCTTTGTAATGCTTTGTTTCTACCAGTTTACTTAGAAAGTTATTTTCTGCCATTTGAGTATAAACAATGTTAGGGTGCAATGACTTACACAAGTCTGTGGGATATGTATATGTATTTTTTAATGAATATTTTTTACTTGAGGTTTCAGTTTCATTAGCCAATAAATCAAACTCATTATACCCAAACTCTTTCTGATATGAGATGTTATTTTCTCCTATGAAGTCCCACTGTGTTTCTTTGACAGGAAGGTTATTTTGAATATAAATTTGTTTAGCCATAGCTCCTCCACTTATTGGTTTAAAAGAAACAATACAATCATTGTATTTAGAATCAGCAATTGTATCTACTTTAGGTACTTGACTAGTTTCTAAAATATTTGTATATGAATAAGTTTGCATTTTTAATTTTTTACCGCTATTGTTAAAAGTACTTTTTTCCAATAAAATACCTCTTTTGTAAGCAGAACTACTAACACGGTTAACATTAGTTGCAACCAGAAGAGATAGGTCTACAGAAAAGCCATTTGACTTAAAAGACACATCGGGAGTATCCGGACAATTAGTATAATCACTATATGTATAATTTGTATATGAACCATCATTATACGATTCCTTTACTTCAGAATATCCAATGTGCGGTTCCTCTATGTTATAATTTTTATGCCAAACATCATTCCACACATACGCGGTATCATTCGAATTAATAATCTCATAAGGAGGATACTGGTATAAGATGCCACTACTTTTTTGTCCTAATCCATTTTTCAAATAGCTATACATTTTGACATCAGTATGAGCCTCTTCATTCGTAGAAGAATTTCCAATATCGGTATTTTTTATTGCTTTTATACGAAACCCACCGGGTTGCCCATCAACAGGAATAAGCTGAGGAGTGAAACTCCAAAGAGTGGAACTAAGATGGGTTTCTACTCGGCTTCCATACTGGTGAGGCTCATACGAGAACTCAGTAAATCCTCCTGTAGGATAAGTAACTTTTTGAAGAAGGCTGTAAGCTGTTGGAGTTAAAGAAGTAACACTTGTTGCAATTGGGCTACTATCAAGCTCTCTTGCAACAAGAAGCTCTGGAGGTCTTGGAACAGGACCGCTTCCTCCTCCAGAAGAAGATTGTGTTAATTTCCAGTAGCCCCAGAAATCAACATAGGTGGTACTGGGTTCAGGATAAACGGTATGATTATAACTAAAAGTATAAAGTCCTTTATCAGCTTGACTAATCTGGCTGAGGAAACGAAGATGTTGCACATTCTCATAAGCAAAATGATACGTATATAATAATTCCTCATTTTGTTTTATTTGTATCCCATCTAATTGATACGAAGGAGAATTATATTCGGTATAGTTATTATAAAAGTTCCTGCAAGTTTCAATAGATTTCATAAATTCGATCTTTACTCCTGTATCTTCTATTTCTATTGATTCAGGCATCACTATATTATTTGCCATATAGCTATAATCTTGTGGAGTAGAGTTAGGAATTATTGATTGTGAAGATTGCCATAAAGGAGATGAATAACTTTCCGGATAAGAACTGGCATAATTTATTTTTAGATTTCTTCCATTGGGTGCAGTGATTTTTGTTAAATGCCAAGCCATAATAGTAGGCCTTCTTTTTGAAAGAGGATATGTTTGTCCGGGTTTAAATCTAAAGTTATACTCTAAAGCATTTATTGAAGAATCTAAAGAACCAAAAGAATAAATATAACCATCTGGAGTAGTAATTTTTATTTCAGAATTAAGCGGATATTTATTTAAAACTTTTTGTTCGGTTAAGCCTGACAAGTCCACCTTAAATCCTTTATTCGTAGCTCTTACCTGGCCTTGATTATCAATCATAAAAGATCCGCTATATTGAAGAAAACTGAATAAAAACAGATCAGGCTCGCAGTCGTAATTATAACCACCATCAATTTGCGGCAGATCACAATAAAGACTATTACACAGAACTGCTTCAGGATCAAAAGAAAGTAACTGTGTTGGGGTATACTTTTTCTTTTTCAAAGCATTCCAAAACCCTTTTGCAATTGAGTTTTCACCATCTAATAATCCGAAATCATCATCAGGAGCACCATAAACTTCTCTTGATATAGTTCCACCGGCACATAAAGCTCAGTTTAACCCCATATAGCCGGAATGTTTGGATGGTTTAAATCCGTCTGAGCTATAACAGATTTTTATTGGAAAAGTAAAATCGGGATCCTTAATTGTATATATTGGGACCTCTAAAGTAACCTTTCCTGTGAATAACGATACAGGAGTAATTCCATATTTTATAAAATCGGAGGTTTGAGAAGTTACTTTCCCATAATTACCTTGTCCAAAGGTATAAGAGGAGTAAGTAATAAATAGTAGAATTAAAATCCTATAAAAAAAGACGTTTCTTGACATTTTATTATATTGTTAAATGCTGTTTACTTTTATGCATATCATCTGGATGTCACTCCATTGCATTGTTTTACAATTTTTTCTCCATAAGTTTTATCATTCACTATAATTCGAAGCAAGTATTCACCTAGCTGAAAGTTATCCAAAGCGATTGCTTCCTGATAGAATCCTTCCGGATGGTTCGTTTTTGGGTAATTTATTAATAATCGACCTTGCATATCGTACAAGGATATTGTTACATCTGCCTGCTGATTAAGATTATATTCTATAGAAATACTATTACTCCCATTTTCAATATATACATTGTAGTTTATTGGTTCTTTATTGGGATTATTACCAGGCAATTATTATTGTTACCCGAAGAACTATTGTTTCGAGTCTCTTTATCTGTTTTTCAATATCATCCAGCCTTGCCAGATTTTTAGGATCTGTATCCAGATACTATGTTATCCGGTGATAAAGAAGCTGTATTAAAATGTTTCAATGGTTTCTGATTCTTGTATGTAATGCTCTCTAAT
>Ga0183099_1001634_pt1 | contig 12575 bp, 11 predicted proteins | sample Biomet1_FD_127788 | JGI IMG/M metagenome (GOLD analysis project Ga0183099, IMG submission 127788) | Microbial communities from bioreactor (seeded with anoxic lake sediment) at LBNL, California, USA - Biofuel metagenome 1 | ecosystem: Engineered > Bioreactor > Anaerobic > Unclassified ... | reverse complement strand
TAATTATATTTACAGCCAGCTCCTGCTTTTACAGCTTCTTGTAGCTTACTCCCGTTGTCTGGCAGTTTTCTGGAAATTTTGAGGTGACTTCTAATGGCAAAGGCAGATAAGAAAAACAAAAAAATAGTTCAGTCCTAAAAATGCGTTGGGTGCGGAATCTGTGCTTCCGTTTGCCCTGTAAATGCAAAACTGATGAAAAGTGACGATTTTGATCCAGATACTACTGAACTGGTAATTAGGATCCTGGACGGAGTGGTAATTATCAGTGACGAAATCTGCGTCTGCTGTGGAGCCTGCTCAAAGATTTGCCCTGTGGAATCCCTAACCAAAGTGAATCAGGAATCTGCAACCGCATAACTGAGTTTTAAGTAAAAAAGGAAAATGCTGAGAATCAGCATTTTATTTTTTATCCCCTAAAGAGATGCCACTTGTAAATAGTTTTTAAGGGAGTATTCAGTCTTAATTTACAGCATCTCTTTTGCTAATTTTATATCTTCAGCTTTTACGGTTTTTCTGCCTGCGTGTTCTGCAAGTTTTATTGCTTCTCTTGAAATCTCAAGTCCGTATTCTTCCAGAATTTCCGTAAGGGCCATTCCTGCACTCTCACTTACTCTATGAGCACCTGCGGTTCTTATTAAACGCTCAATTGGTGCGAATGGTATTACTTTTGCCATATTATCCTCCAATCTACTTTTTTTGCTAATATATATCCTTCTAACCCCTGATTTTGTAGTCAGATTCTATAAATAACTTTGCTTATATTGGGGTTTTTTACTTCCTATTCAGCTTTTAATACCTTTTTTGTTCCTCCATTTACTTTCCAGAGCTTCATTATTTGTTTTATTTATATCCCGAGTTCCATTTTCAATTTCCTTCTCGGGAGCATGGGACCTTTTCGGCAGAGTTGCGGCTCTGCAGCCCGAGTCCCGCAAGCCTTTTTAAAAAATACTTGACCGCAAACCTTTTGGGAAAAGGTTTGATCGAAAACCCTAGCAGCGGCGTGATCAAACGGCGCAACGCTTGCGCTCAAGAGGGCTAAATATAACCAAACCAGGTAAAATCGCTTTATAACTCACTTAAGAAGGTAATTTCTAAAATAATACTATAAACTGCCGACAGCCGGAGAATGGAATAGGGAAAACAAGTGCATTCTTTCTCTGTGATTTCCGTAGTTATATCGTTTAGATTTGTTTTTCCTGTGACCCTGGTTATAATAATCAAGTGAGTTTTTTTGGCAGGTACGGGGTTTTCGCAGTTATTGAAACTGGAGGGTGAGTCAGGTCTAGATCTCTTTTTCGAAATCTTGATATGAGATTATCCAAATCTAAACAGATATGCTTTTACAGGAACTCCTTGGCATTGATGAAGAGGTCTATTTTGTAGAGGAAAGCTATCTTGCCCAGAGGACTATTGAACGTACGCTTGACTATCTTAACGGATTCTGGAGGTTTGCAGAGGAACGGCGGATGCGGCTCCTGAGGGTTCGGGAAGGAGAGCACACGCTTGGGCTGTTGCTTTTCAATTCGGCAGATGATGAAGTTCCTTTAGATTTCTGGTCGGTTTTTACGGGAGCCCTTGCGGGAACTCACTCAAAAAAGGATTTTGAGGCTCTTACAGATTCTCTTCTTTCTTTTAATCTACCCGAAAAAGAGGTTGAAATTTCTTCGGAAAGCTGGCGAGACGCCGTTAATGAGTACTATTCGCTTATGCTCGTAAACCGAAATCTCTGCCCGGGTTGCGTTGTCATACCCGAGTCTTATGGGAACGTTTTTTCTGAAAATCGTGTGCGAAGAGTTGCAGAAATCTTCAATGTTCTTCAAAAAAAGGGTTTTTACCCTGAAGGCAGGCTTCTTGAAGTCTGCTGTGGAAACGGGATGTCCACGCTTGCCCTCTACAGGCTTGGGCTTAACCCGCTGGCTGTAGAAATCAATAAATGTGCAGTCTGCCAGGGTCTTGAACAGGGAGTATTGAACCCTCAAAAAACAGTTGTAATGGATGCAACTGCCCTTTCCAGATATTTCGAGCCAGGAAACTTTGATGCAGTGATGGGATTTATGTTGGGGCTCGTCTATGAATTCAATAAAGAACTCTGGATAAATATTATGAGGGAGACGGTCTCGGTCGCAAATGGGGGTGCTCTCATGCTTTTTACAGTTAGCAGCAAGCCTGAAATTGAAATTCTTGCCGGGGCCCTGCTCAGGGCAGGAGTTAAAGGTGAGATTGTAGATAACACAGATTCTGAGGGGACTTACGATCAGTGGGTCTTTGTAGGAAGAAAACAAAAAGCTTAATTTGCAGGCTGCAAAGTCCGACTTAGTACCGAAATCGAGTGATGAACGTAAAATTAAAAAATTACTGGATTTCGGAACAGAGTCAAAAGCCATCTTTTTTAATGTTAACAGGCGAAAAGTATATACTTGTTAACAATGGTATATTAATGAATTCTTATCAACGCAGATCTACCAATTAATGCATTTTGGTCTGCAAAATTGAGTTCCTCTGATTGCGGTTCCGGAAAGTCGGGTAAATTTAGCTGAAAAAGCCCTTTTTCCGGTAAAACCGCAGAAAATTGAATTAAAATTGCAATCAGAGGATTTATGCACTTTACTCAAACCGGATCAAAATCTCACCCGGATAATTCCGGAACATCAAACAAAACCCCCGGAAACCGTTCAAAGTGTACTATCAAAAATAGTAAACCCGGTTATTTTGATTCGATTTTAAGAGGTTCATCCATGAGTGTAAAAATTACCGAAACCATCCTCCGGGATGCACATCAGTCTCTCCTGGCAACCAGAATGCGGACAAGAGATATGCTCGAAGTGGTTGAACAACTGGACCAGATCGGGTATTTCTCCCTCGAAATGTGGGGAGGCGCCACCTTTGACAGCTGTATCCGCTACCTGAATGAAGATCCCTGGCAGCGCCTGAGGGATATCAAGAAAGAAATGAATAACACCTCTGCTCAGATGCTGCTCAGGGGCCAGAACCTCGTAGGGTACAGGCACTATTCAGATGACGTGGTCGAAAAATTCGTTACTAAGTCCTACCAGAATGGAATTGATATTTTCCGGATTTTTGATGCGGTCAATGATATTCGGAACATGAAATTCTCTATCAAAGTGGCAAAAGGGCTTGGTGCTCACGTGCAGGGTACGGTTTGCTACACTATAAGTCCGGTGCACACTGTTGAGAAATATATCGAACTAGCAAAACAGCTTGAAGAACTTGATTGCGATTCTATTTGTATCAAAGATATGGCAGGCCTTCTTTCCCCGAACGACGCCACCCGAATAATCAGTGCAATGAAAACAGAGATTTCCATTCCGATTTCTCTGCACTGCCACTGTACCTCCGGAATGGCCCCTATGACCTATATGGCAGCCTGTGAGGCAGGAGTTGATATTCTCGATACTGCACTTTCTCCTCTGGCCTGGGGAACTTCTCAGCCTCCAACTGAATCAGTTATAGCCGCCCTTAAAGGCACTCCTTATGATACCGGTCTGGAGCTTGAAGCTTTTAAAGAGGTCGTCACATACTTCAAGGGTCTTAAAGAGAAATACCGGGGCATACTTGACCCTATTTTGGAGCAGATCGATACTAATGTCCTTATCTATCAGATTCCAGGCGGAATGCTCTCAAACCTCGTTTCTCAACTAAAGGAACAAAATGCCCTTGACAAGTATGACGCTGTACTTAGTGAAATGCCCAGGGTTAGAGAGGAGCTTGGATATCCACCTCTTGTCACCCCCACAAGCCAGATCGTGGGCACCCAGGCGGTACTTAACGTGCTCATGGGCGAGCGTTATAAGGTTATTCCTAAAGAGGTAAAGGATTACGTGCGCGGCCTTTACGGGCGGTCTCCTGCTCCTATAAGCCCGGAAATAATAGGCAAGGTAATTGGGGACGAAGAACCTATTCACTGCCGCCCTGCCGATCTCCTTAAGCCTGAATATGAAAAACGGAAAAAGGAAGCTGAGGAAATGGGCATTGTTAAATCTGAAGAAGATGTCCTTACCTATATTCTCTATCCAGCTATCGCCCCCAAATTCCTGAAAGGAGAAATGGAAGAAGAAGCTCTCGCAGTAGTTGCCTCTGCCCCTCCAGCGCAGCAGGAGTGTGCAATCCCAACCCATTTCAAAGTTGAAGTGGACGACGAAATCTACGAGGTCAGGATTGAACCTCTCGGAGGGGGAATTGCCGTATCTGAAGCTTCTCCCAAAAAGCCGATTGCTGAGTCTGTAAAAGGAGCTGTGAGCATCTCAATGCAGGGTATGGTCCTCTCTCTTAAGGTCAAAGTCGAAGACACTGTTGCAGAAGGCGATACGGTCGCTGTAATCGAAGCTATGAAAATGGAAAACGCTGTCCACGCTTCCCATTCAGGCATTGTAAGAGAGATTTTTGTTTCCGAAGGGGACACCGTATTCCCTGGCGACATAATAATGTCAATCGAATAAATGTAACGAGGTTGAAGGTATTATGTTCAAAAAAGTACTCGTTGCAAATCGCGGTGAGATTGCAATCAGGGTTATGCGTGCCTGCCGGGAACTTGGGATTTCCACGGTCGCGGTCTGTTCGGAGGCTGATAAAAACGCCCTCTTTGCCAAATATGCAGATGAGGCCTACCTGATAGGCCCGGCCCCTTCAAGCCAGAGCTATCTGAATATGGAAGCTATCCTTGCAGTTGCAAAAAACACAGGAGCCGAAGCAATTCATCCTGGCTATGGTTTCCTCTCCGAAAATCCTGTCTTTGCAAAGCGCTGTGAGGAAGAAGGAATTGTTTTCATAGGTCCTCCCAGCCATGTGATTGCCGAGATGGGAAGCAAAATCAGGGCCAGAAACCTTATGATGAAGGCTGGTGTGCCTGTTGTGCCCGGGACGAAAGATGCGGTTGAGGATGCGGACGAGGCTCTAAAAGTTGCAGAAGAGATCGGCTATCCGATTTTGATTAAAGCCTCGGCAGGAGGCGGTGGAATTGGGATGAAAGTAGTTAGTTCCAGGGACGAACTCGCCACTGCACTCAGTTCTACCAGGCAAATGGCTGGCTCAGCTTTTGGGGACTCTTCCGTTTTCATTGAAAAATATGTAGAGGAACCCAGGCACATAGAGATTCAGATTCTGGCAGACGGATATGGAAATACAGTTTACCTTTCAGATAGGGAGTGCTCCATCCAGAGAAGGCATCAGAAGCTTATTGAAGAAGCTCCTTCCCCTATCATGACCCCTGAACTCAGGGCACAGATGGGAGAAGCCGCAGTCAGAGTAGCAAAAACAATTGGTTACGTAAATGCAGGGACAGTGGAGTTTCTTTATTCAAAGGGTAACTTCTACTTCCTCGAAGTCAATACTCGCTTGCAGGTTGAGCATGGGATAACTGAGATGGTCACAGGTGTTGATATTGTAAGGGAGCAGCTCAGGATAGCCTGGGGAGAAAAGCTTGAGTTCAATCAGGAAGATATCGTTATCGACGGACATTCTATTGAGTGCAGGATCAACGCGGAAGATCCGTTAAATGATTTTGCTCCTTCTCCCGGAAAGATCCGGGGATACCGATCTGCTGGCGGTCCTGGTGTCAGGGTGGACAGTGGAGTACATACAGGTTACACGATTTCTCCGTACTACGATTCAATGATTTCGAAACTCTGCGTCTGGGCAAAGACAAGAGATGTAGCGATTGCCAGGATGGAGAGAGCTCTTTATGAGTATGTGGTCGTTGGAGTAAAAACCAATATACCCTTCCATAAAGCGGTCATGCGCGACCCTGCCTTCCGTAGGGGCGACCTTACAACGGCTTTTATCGAAGATCATAATATTCTGGAATCCGTTGAAGAGGTTGTCAAAGCAGACGCTGAAAAAGGGGCTACTCTGGCTTCGGCTCTTGAAGCAAAAGACAAAAAAGTTGCGGCTATTACGGCTGCCGTGCACGCCTATGTGAGCATGGCACAGAAAACGCAGCGGTGATATGTATACCTCCTGAGAAATAGGAACAGGATTCTGGTCAGTTTGATATGGAACAATTTGAACTAAAAAATTATATACGGTGGAACGTATACATTTGTATGGGGTGCGCGGATGGGAGATAAAAGATCTCGAATTATCAAGGCACTTAAAGATGCACAGAAAAGCCCTGTTTCCGGAGAGGAATTGGGGCTCAAGTTAGGGATCTCAAGGACAATGGTCTGGAAGTATATCAAGTCCCTTCAGGCTGATGGTTATGAGATAGAATCATCTCCGAAAAGGGGATATGTCCTGAAATCCGTACCTCAACTCCTATATCCGGAAGAAATACAGATGGGGCTCAAAACAACTCTTCTGGGGAAAAAAATCCACTATTTCGAAGAAGTAGCTTCTACAAATAGTGTTGCAAAAGAAATCGCAGCGTCGGAAGAAGAAGGAACGCTTGTGATTGCCGAAGTACAGAAAGGAGGACGGGGCCGGATGGGCAGGGAATGGGTCTCCCCTCATGGCGGAATCTGGATGTCTGTGATTCTGAAACCCGGAATTCCTCTGAGGCACGCCTCAAGGCTTACCCTGGTTGCAGGGCTTGCGGTTGCAAACGTTATTCGCGGTATGGGCCTTGACGCCCGAATCAAATGGCCAAACGATGTTCGCATTAATGGAAAGAAGGTCTGCGGAATTCTTACCGAGGCAAAAGCCGAAGTAGACAGAGTGGACTATGTTGTGCTGGGAATAGGGATTAATGTAAACATGGATTTAAGAGATATCCCGGAATCTTTCCGCGCAGGCTCTACGACTTTGAAAGTCGAGCTTGGAAGGCATATAAAAAGAGTTTCGTTCTTGCAAGATTTTCTTTTCGAGCTTGAGCAGCAGTATATAAATTTCAAGACACAGCCTTTCTCACACATTCTCAATGACTGGCTTGCCCTTTCCGATACCATCGGAAGAGAGGTAAAGGTCACGACGCCCTCACGAATTATAGAAGGCAAAGCCGTAGGAGTAACCCCCGACGGAGCTCTCATAATAAGAAAAGCCGACGATACCAAAGAAGAAATTATTGCAGGCAGATGCATTTATGCGCGTCCCAGGTAAACAAGGAATAAAGGAAAATAAAGAGACAAACCTCGTTTCTGTATTTTCCTTTTTCCTCCTTATCTCCTTATGCTCTTCAGTTTTCTTTTACTTCATGTCACCTGCTTTAGCTGCTGCTGATAAAGAAAGACTTTCCATTGTTCTTGTCGATGGAGACGAGATTTATATAAGGTCAGGCTATTCCCATGTCTTTTTACAGGATTATCAGCTTTATATAAAAGGCACGGATACCGAAGGCAAAAGAATCTGGATTGAACTTAGCAGAAAAGGAGTTCCCCTCCAGGATTCCATTGTCACTGAAGGCTCTCAGTTTGTATATTCTCAGAACTCTACCGAAATCCTTAATCTTACCGTGAACACAATATACGAAGGAGCCGATGGAGTACTGGTAAGGTTCTCGCCTGTGTATCAGTATCTTGATCCTAAGCTTCCTATGCCTCAAGCGCCACCCGAATCACTTGCCAATGCTTCGGACAATACCTCTTCCGCTCACTCTGAACTGGAGACTCAAGCCGATGGTTTTGATATGCCCCTCTTCTTCCTTGGCCTGGGAACCGTGCTTCTGGCGACAAGTTTCTTTGCAGGAAAAGGGAAAAAAAAATAAATTTTTAATGATGCAATGGAAAAGGAAAAATCGATTTATTCCAGAGTTCTTACTCGTTGGAGAATTTAACGTCCCCTTTCTCAATAAGGAGTTTTAGATCTTCCAGGCTCAAACGAGCGTTTTTCTGAAGTTTTTCGCGGGCATCGCTGTGTTTCTGGCTTACTTTGTGCTCGTCTTTGGCAAGCTGCAGGTCTTTTAACCTGTCAAGGTATAAGGAGAGTTCCTTCCGGTTGTTAGCAATGCTGGTTTTAAGCGGATCAATTTTTTCTTTGATTGAGTTTATGTTTGTGATTTTGTCCGTAAGTTGAGCATGGTGTGTATTTGCTTCTTTTCGGATTTCATCAGCGGATTTGAAATTTTCGAGCATTTCCAGGTGGCAGGCCTGAGATTCATCTGAGAGGGCCTGGATCTTTTCATGGAATTCATCTCCTCTTTTATGGATTCCTTTTGACTCTTTATAACTTTCCTGGATTTGCGCATGCAGTTCATTTGCCTTCGTTGCAGCTTGCAGGCGTTTACTAAGGTCATTCAATTTCTGGAAGATTTTAATTTCCACTGCAAGAGGCAGGTCTTTATTAAGAAAAGCATCAAGTTCGGCTTCATAAGCCTTAGTGAGAGATTCCACACTTCCGTGGGAAAGTTTATTGCATTCGTCCCGCTGTTCCTTGAGCCCCGCAATTCCTGAAAACAGTTCTTGCGTCTTTGAGTTTACATCACTTCTTTTTCCCTTGTACTCGCTGATTGCTTTGTTAATCTCGTCCCGTTTGTTTCTTAATTCCTGTGCTTTTGCAACCCTTTCCTTAACTTTGTGGTTCAGAGAGTCTCTCTTTTCTTTCAGTTCGTCGATATCGGTCCTGTTAATCTTCAGTTCCTTAAAAATCGAAGCCAACTGCCTTTCGCTTTTCTCTATCCTGCTCCTGAGCTCGTTTACCTTGCCCTTAAGCTCCCGTTCGTTAAGGTTTGAAAGGTCGGCCGTTGCAATTTCTGTAGTTGAAACGTCGTTGGTCATGTACTATCACCCGCGTGTTTTCTAAAAAGGGTTATACTTTCAATTTTTCCCAGTAATTCAGGGCTTCTTCGTGTTTCTTTATTTTGGTACTGAGCCATTTATGCTGGGATTTGCTTTTAGAAATCTCTTCACTCTTGCTGCCATCATCCTCTGCAAGCTGCTTTTCAGACTGTATTATTTCTTTTAGTTCCAGATTTGAACTCCTGGCTTCCTCCATTCTGGCATCGGTTTGCAGGGGAATGTTTTCTCCAAGTCTCGTTGCCCGAATAATTTCACGCAGGTTTTCCATAAACGAATATTTAAGCTTCTGCTCCTCTTCTGGCTCGATCTGCCCTTTGAGTTTTTTAAGCTCCTCTTTGAGTTTGCTGGTAGTAATCGGGTCCAGCTTCGGGAAGACGTCTTTTTCAAGGAGTGCTTCGGCCTGATGGTAAAACTGCTGGCGTTTCTCCTTGAGGACCTCTTTTCTCTCCTCCATCCGGATTCTGGAATTCTTCGCAGTTTTTACATCTTCTTCGACCTGGCTCAGCCTGCTGTCCAGTTCTCCGAATTCTTTTTTATCTTCTTCCAGAAACCGTCTATGTTTTTCCACAACTGCGGAGATCAGCTCTCCTTCTGTCAGCATTCTGATTCCGGTTTCTTCAATGTTTTCAGTCACTGTATCACGATCTGTATTATTTTATACATATGTTGTTCTATCCCGGTATATAATCAGCCCTGAAAGCCAGCGGTTTGGCTTCCGTGGCCTCAGCCCCTCCAGATGATTAATTCGACAATATCGGATTAAATCCTGAAAATCTGGGCATGGAGCACATTATCGATAATTATCACGGAATCCGGGTCTATTAACCCGCACTTTATGGCACATTTGATAGTTTTTTCCCCAAACAGGTTTGCAGTTGTAGCTTTTTCAAGGGCTTTCTGGAGTTCTTCCTCGGAAACGTGTTCCCCTTCATAAAAGGCCCTGCTGATCTCCACTACTGTATTGCCGTGCTTCAGGTTCTTTCCGAGCACTTCCTTATCGCAGGCTGCAACAAGGACATGCTCCCCATTTTTATAGATCTTTAGATACATACTCTCCCTTTTAAATAGTATTTGCCCTTTTAGTATTTACAACTTAACCGTCCTCTCATAATTGTTATGTAAATTATTTTAACTTCTCAGGAACTGGAAAGTTCATCCTGGAATTTTCAACGCTTTGCTTCGTCTCAGATTAAACAAGCCTGATATGGTTCTGATCCGGAGAAAGCAGGTCTCCTCTCTGCTTCATTTTCTTGATATTCTCTTCGGCATGAGACCGATCTATTCCGTGTTCGCTTTCAGCTACAGTATAAACCTCTTCCAGAGGGGCTTTAGCTCCCGGATGCTTCTCACTTACCTTCTTAATTATATCTCTCAGGGTTTTTATCTTGTTTCTCTGGCTCATGCTTGTGCCAGATGCAAGTATATCTGCATCAAGGGCTCCGGTATCGGGGTCAACGCCTACGTTTTTCAGGCAATTCATAACGATTCTGATAGTTCTTTTTGCATCTTCAAGCGTGACTATATTGCTCAGGCGAACTCTTGCGCTTGCTTCCGAGAGGCGGACAAGCGCTTCAAGCTGCCTGGCAGTTACGGGCACAGGTGTGTTTTTGCTCTCTCCTGTCTTTCTAAGATCCGTATAGAAATTTATCAGGTGAGCCCTCGCATCTTCCTCCATTACAGGAAATACGTTTTTCCGAGCGTATGCAACGTATTTTCGCATGATTTCTGGCTGTATGACAGGTTCGATAACTTCCATTTCGGCTTCGACAAATTCTTCCGTAATATGGGATCCAGGAAGTTTTTCCCGCTGCTCGAAGAGTTCTCCTGCATAATGAGACTGCAGGATATGGTTCGCAATTTTGGTGTCGAGGGTATGGTCAGGAGTATCGAGCAAAACAAAGATAAGATCAAAACGGGAAAGCAGTGCAGGCGGCATGTTTATTTGTTCTGCAAGGCCTTCATACCGGTCAAAACGCCCGTATTTTGGATTTGCAGCTCCCAGGAGGGCACAGCGGGATTTAAGCGTAGCAATAATCCCGGCTTTGGCAATACTTATGGTCTGCTGCTCCATTGCCTCGTGTAGGGCGCTTTTATCCTCAGTTTTCATTTTGTCCATTTCATCAACCGCAGCGATTCCCATATCAGCCATGACAAGGGCGCCGCCTTCGATTGTCCATCTGCCGTCGTTGAGGTCGTCTTTTACAGCAGCCGCAGTCAAACCGCTTGCCGACGCACTACGCCCTGAAGTAAAAACGCCTCTGGGAGAAAGTTTGACTACATAGCGCAGGAGCTGGGATTTTGCAATTCCAGGGTCTCCTACAAGCATAACATGGATATCGCCCCTTATTCTGGAACCGTCAGGAAGATTTTTTACAACGCCCGAAAACAACTGAAGGGCAAGGGCTTCCTTTATATCCTCATATCCGTAGATTGAAGGCGCAACAGAGCTAACAATTTTGTCGTAGATTACAGGGTCACGGGAAAGCTCAAGAATCTGTTCTTCATCTTCATAAAGCCTGATTTTTCCTAAATCCTCTGAGGAGAACCTGTATATTGGAGACCTTAATATTGAAACCAGGGGTATATCATTTAAAGGATTATCTATTGCCTTTAAATAGGAGCAAATAAGCTTTATTTCTATTGTCTGGAAAAATGTACTGCCTCCATCGGAGTAGGCTGGAATATTTCTCCTTTTAAATTCATCTAATAATGCTGCAGACATATTGACAGTTGACCTGGAAAGCACTGCTATGTCTCTATATGATATTTTCCTAAGTCCTTTTATGTTTCTGTCATATACTCCATATCTGCTGTCTATAAGTTTTTCTATAATATCTGCTATCAATGATGCTTCTAGGTTTTCCTTTTGTGTAAATTCTTCCTGATCCTTTTTATCAATCAGGTGCATCTCAAGTCCTCCAGCGGATTTAAGGCCTCTATCTATTTGGGTATTATAGTCTGCTCCCAGGTATAGCATCTCATCACCATTATAGTCAATTTCTCCAATGATGCTGCTCATTATGTTTTTAAATATAAAATTTGATCCATCTATAATTTCTTTTCTTGATCTAAAATTTTATTTAGCAGGTACCTTTACAAACTGTTCTTTATCGTCTAATGAGTATTTTTATATTTTCCCAGAAATATCTCCGGGTTTGCCTGTCGGAATCTATATATACTCTGCTTTACATCCCCAACCATAAAAAGGTTCTCTGCCCCTAAGCTCTGCTTAGATATAAGGTTTATTATGGTCTCCTGCACATTATTGGTATCCTGGTATTCATCTACTAATACTTCATAAAAATCTTCTTTAAGCTTTAATGCAGCTTCTTTCTCTATTATCTTACCATTTATATTTTCTCCTAATATTTCAAGGCAAAAATGCTCTATATCATTAAAATCTATTAGATTTCTTTCCTTTTTCTTATTACTATATTTATCCATGAAACTTTATTGTAAGGTCAATAAGAGCTTCAATTCTTGGATATAGGAAGCTTATCTCTTTGTTAATTATTTCCGGATTTTTCGATCCAATGTCTTCTCTTATGCTTCCTATGCCCTTTTTAACGCTGTCTCTGCTTGCTTTTACCTTTTCCTTTAATATTTCATCGGCTCCTTTTTTGCAGCGTCCAATGTTGTTAAAGCTTATTTTATCAATACCTTCAACTAAGCTCTGAAAAGATTCTTCTGATTTTCCTATAAGATTTATAATATTAAATACATCCTGGTTTAATGTATCCAGATAAGATGCAAAATCAGCCTTCCCACTAATTATATCAATTGAATTCAATAAACTGTCCCTAAATCCTTTAAGCTGAATTTGGATACTTTCTATTAAATTTTTCGCCCATTTAGAATCTGAAAAATTAAAATTTTCATCTATTTTATAAT
>Ga0183099_1001633_pt1 | contig 12575 bp, 9 predicted proteins | sample Biomet1_FD_127788 | JGI IMG/M metagenome (GOLD analysis project Ga0183099, IMG submission 127788) | Microbial communities from bioreactor (seeded with anoxic lake sediment) at LBNL, California, USA - Biofuel metagenome 1 | ecosystem: Engineered > Bioreactor > Anaerobic > Unclassified ... | reverse complement strand
CAATTTCCGTATTTTCTCTAATCATTACGTTATGCCCGGTTTTGAAGTTTTTTCCGGTTTTTACGTTGGAAAATATCGTTGATCAATTTCCGTATTTTCTCTAATCATTACGTTATGCCCGGTTTTGAAGTTTTTTCCGGTTTTTACGTTGGAAAATATCGTTGATCCAGTCCTTATAATCGAATCCGGGCCTATGGTACACCCTGGAAAATCAAAGTTTTCAATTTCGATGTTTTGCTTCAGGATTTCCATCAGAATCCTGTGTTCAGGGTATCCTAGGATCACATTTTCCAGTATTACTGTGTCTTTCCCAATTACAGAGGTACCGTATATCTTAGAAGAATTGTGAATTTTAAATTCAGTCGAGTTCATTGTTCCCCCCATTTTTCTGGTTTTTATTAACCAGAAAAACTTTCTGTTGGAGCATAAAAATGTCTGTTTACTTTTTTCGCAGCTTTACATAGATTTTTGTTTTTCATATTCCCGATAATCGGGCTAATCCAAACTCTCAGGGCAAATCCCAAGGGTTATTGTTATTACTTTTTCCGATATTCACTCCCATTTACTTTCATAACTATTCTTAATTTTTTTAGCTGAATATACTTTGTAATTATTTAAGTGATTTGGTTTCTTTCCGCATCTCTCTTTTATCTTTCGAGTGAATTCTTCAGTTCATGTTATATTTTTTGCATTCAGGGTCTTACAATACACCTTTTAACTATTATTTGTGATGTTGTTCTCATCTTAACAAATTAAATAAGCTGATACTCTTGAAGCTTTCAGTGATTAAGCAATGGAAAAAATTTATCTATTGGGTAAAAACTTTCGTTCTAAACTGCTAAAATCGAGTATGTATTTAATAAAAAAATTGCCTAACAAGAAATTTGCCTTTTCTCAGGCTTTCACAGTCACTCTGTCACTACGAATTTCTTTTCTTTCGGTTGCAAATAAAGCCAGGAGCATTTCGTTATCTATTAAGGCGATTTTCTACCTTTCTCCAAAGTTCAAGTTTATTATTTCTCCTCTTGATATTTGTCAGTAGTATGAGGAGGATTTTTATATCTTATTGCTTATTTGTTTCTTAAATACGCTAATCAACTCAAGGAGTTCTTACTACGCTTACAAGTTTAATTGCATCTAACTCGGCCTCAGGTGCGCTCTCAATGGTGACCGTAATACCAGGAATCTCTGACGGTGGATCTGTAGCTACGGCAGTTTTACTTTTACTGCTTTTGTTCAGGTATTTCCTCCCTATGTCGAAACACTGGGAAAGTGCTGTCAAGGTTTCTTTAAATATGGGAATTATTCCACTGATGTTTTCCTTTGGTGCGATCATTCTTTTTAAGGTTGTTGAACTATTTCCTCAGTGACTTTAGAGAACTGCCGCACGAGTCTCGCAAGCCTTTTTAAAAAAGGCTTGACCGCAAACCGCAACCCTTTTGTGAAAAGGCTTGACCAAAAAATCCCCAAGTGGCGGCGTGATCAAGCGGCGCAACGCTTGCGCTCAAGAGAGCTAATTTTTGGACAATTAATGTTTTTTGCTCCAGAAAAACTGCCGTAATTGATTTCAATTTCAATTATAGCGGGCAGTTGGCGAGTTTCATTTACTTTTTTGCTCAGACGGACTACATTTACGCCTAAACTCTTTGGTTAATCCTAAAAGTCAAAACACAGAAATCATGGGAGAACTGCTAATACTTACTCCATTCTGTATTTCCATGATTATAGAAAATGGAGTGAATTTTTCCTATTTATGTAATCGGGAGTAACTCAGAAACGATGTTCCCAAGTCTGTTGAAGCTTTCATTTTTTGCTTCATTCCCTTTGAACGAATCCCTCTTCTCTTCATTTTCGGAATCTATTGTGAAAATGGAGATTTTAAAGGAGAAGGGGTATTATCCCGAAAAAGAACACATTCATAAATCCATGAATAAGCATGACCAGCGGCAGACTCCGTGTCCTGTAAAATAGGTAGCCTATAAAAGCACCTACAGAGGATATGTAGAAAATTTCGTAAATGTTCCCATATCCTGAGTGCATTAGCCCGAATAAAATACTTGTAATTATCAGAGCTTCTCCGCCGCCTAATACCGTCTCTAGCCGATTCTGCAGGATTGACCTGAAAATTATTTCCTCTACAGGGCTCACGAAAAAGACCATGATTATGGTGAGACTCAGGAGGTTAAAAATTGAAAGATCATTAATAAGAGGATTTTTCCCGACTATGAAGAATTCCCCTACTCCTAATAAAAGGCCCAGCAATATTGAAAGCGGGATATATCTTCCTATATTTTTAAAGGTTATTCCGAGCTGCGTGCGAGTAAATCCCTGATTGGTGGCTGCAATGCTTACAGGAATTGCCAGAAGACCGTATATGAAAATAAGGTTATACAGCTTCTCTTCATAGAAAAGTGGCATTGAAAGATCTACCAGACGTAGAATTGGCAGGAGGATGAGTGCCTGGTAAGTTTTCTGAATTTCCTTATTTTTTATGAAAATTATGGAAAAGGAAAGCCCCAGCAGAATTAATGCATGTATTTCCATGGCTTCGAGTTCCCTTCCCAAATATATCATCGTTTCCGCAACAGCAATCGCTTCAATCGGTATTCCCAGGTAAACCCATTTATGTTTTATCTCAGGCACCCTCCCCTTCAGGTATTCAGGCGTTATTGTTCTCGTGCCTTCCGGAGTCTCCATATTCAAACTTTCAAACGTTCCCATTCTTCACACCTCCTCTCCAACATTTATCCAGAGGCGCAGGTCTTTGTAGGGCACATTCTTTTCAGTCTCATTGAAAAGCAGGAACTCAAGCTTCATATTCTTTCCCTCAAAGGGAGGCGTAATCTCAAGAGGCTCTTCCAGGGTCGTATTATGGGCAAGCCTGATATGTTGCAGTTTTTCCGGAAGAGGCAGCGATTTATTTTCAAGCTTTACTTCCATAGTATAGTTCATTGTTCTATATTCATTGTTTGTTATTCCTATAATGTAGGTCCCACTTTCACCCTGTATATACTCTGTTGTATAGTTATTAGCCATCCCGTTGGTCCCAAGGATATAAAACTCCGTAAATGGCTCTTTCTCCTGAGGTACCAGAACAAAATAAGCTCCAGTTCCTATCAAGATCAGGAAAAAAAGAGCTAGAATTATCCCAAGGGTTTTCTCGGTCTTTGATTCCGGCTTTCCCCCTGATCTCAGGGAGAGGGCAAGGGCCCGAAAGGGTACCTCAAATGCCCTGTCTGCGGGTAGACGCCTTCTCCTAACGTATGCAGCTACCAACATGAGCAGGGTAAATGCGGAAAAACTTGTAAGGAGAGATACCTCCTTGATTTCCCAGGATGTGTGGCTAAGTGCAAGCCCTATCAAAGGCACAACTGAGGCGCTCATTGCAATAGAAAGAGCAATCCTCTCCATCCCTTCAAGTCCGCTTTTTTCCGGAAAAAGCATGGCTATGAAGGCGTACCCTGGAAGGAAGAGTAACAGTGGTAGACCAAGAGCTGTGCGAATAAAACTTCCGCTAAGTACAGGAATTAGTACGAAAATATCCGTAAGAATTACAAGGCCTGCTACTAACAGCAGGTCAGATGGAAACTTCTGGTTTCCGGCCATATGACTCCTCATAAAACGGTTTTTTTGTTTTTCTGGCTTCCCAGCTTTTTGTTATTCGGGCTAATCTGCCAATTTCTCTGTTCTCTCATGAGGTTTTTCGGAAACCTTCCTACTTCCTCTTACCGGCTGCTTTGATCTTCAATTGTGACGAATAACGCCGGAAAGGTGAAAACTGTCCGAGCTTTAATCTCGGCTTTCTTCTGATTTAGCAGAATTTATTTTCCTGAATTATATTCGTTTTCAAGAATGTTTTAACCCGATCTACTCAATTACCTAGTTGTATAAAATCTCTTTCCCTTTTCCTGCTTGGTATCTAAAATACTTTTCCCTTTTTTCTATCCCCCTGAAAGAAGTTTTCGCCCTTTAAGTTTCAATCTCTATATATTTTTAAAAAGAGTTTCAGGATTGAGCCAGCAGGTATGTAAACGTTGACATATAACAAGAAAAATCTTTGATTCTTATATCAATGTAATTTTTCTTCTATCCTTTATATATCTCAGATAAATAATAGACGCCTTCTAAGCTATTATTCCGGCTAACAGGCCTTTAATATGGGCTTTATTATATTTCATTATCGGGTTAACTGATTAATTATTTTTCGTATCTAAATGCTTATATAGCTCGTATATTAAAACAAATACAGGTCTTATATTATATGCCGTGACTCACTTACGGAGTATTTACGTTCCTTCTTTTGGATAAAAAGAGGAGAACAATTCCCCCAATTGATTCTCTGTAAATGTAGCCACAGAAGACCTTTTGAAACCCTTTAAAAATTATGGAGCGATGACTCTGAAAAATATATTCACCGAATTTGGAATTTTTACTGATTCTTCTCTAATAAACCACGTTATTAAGGAGATTTCCCACTTTTATCTTCAAAGAGGTAGATGATTGCATATGGCCATTACGATTGCAGCCATGCCTGCCTATAACGAAGCTCACGCCATTGCAGATGTTATTACGGGCTGCAGAAAATACGTCGACAGGGTAGTAGTTGTAGACGACGGAAGTACTGATAATACCGTCGATATCGCCGAATCTCTTGGCGCTTATGTAGTTCGTCACGAAACAAACAAAGGATATGGAGCAGCCCTCAGGAATTGCTTTGAAACTGCTCGTAAGCTCGATGCAAATGCTATGGTCATAATTGACTCTGACGGTCAACATGACCCCTCTGAAATTCCCAAGCTTCTTGAACCCTTAAAATATGGGTTTGATCTGGTAATCGGCTCAAGATTTGTCAATGGTAACGGTAAAAATGTCCCTATTTACCGTAAATTAGGGATGAAAATCCTTGATATCGCAACCTATATTGCAGGCGGTCTGAATGTTACTGATTCCCAGAGTGGTTTTCGAGCTTATGGAAAAAAAGCTATTGAAAGTATAAATTTGAATGGCACAGATATGTCTGCAGGCTCTGAAATTCTCATTCAGGCCAAAGATTACAAATTGAATTTTACTGAGGTGGAAATCCATTGCAGGTATGATCTTGAGAACTGCTCAAGCGAGAATCCTTTCATACATGGGCCCAAAGTCCTGTTCCGCATCCTTAAAGATATGGAATATAGACGGCCTCTGTACTATTTCTCCGTCCCTGGCCTGATCATGGCATCTACAGGCTTTCTTATGGGGCTGAAATTTTTACAGAACTACTTTATGGGAGGATCCTTGCGCTTCGGGCCTACACTCCTTATGGTGATGCTGACAATTATAGGAGCCTTTATGGTATTTACAGGAATAATACTGCATGCCATCTCAAGGATGATATTTTTAAACGAGCACATCCGAAAACAATGATGTTAAAACGGGGTCAGTTTTTATGAAATACCCTTTCGTTTCAGTTGTAGTAGGTATTCGCAATGAAGAAAAATTCATCGAAGAATGTATTGAGGCACTTCTTAATCTAGATTACCCGCGAAATTCTTACGAGATTATTGTCGTTGATGGCATGTCTGCCGACAAAACGCGGGATATAGTACAGAAATATCCTGTCAAACTCCTTCTTAATGAAAGAAAGAATGTTGCCGCGGCGAGAAACCTTGGTGTAAAGAATGCCAGGGGAGACCTTGTTGCATTTACTGACGGCGACTGTAAGGTCCATCCTCAGTGGTTGAAAACTCTTATCCGTGAAATGCAAGATGCTCCAGATGACGTTATGTGCTTTGGAGGGCCTAACCTGATATTTGACACTGATCCTGTGTTTGGTAGGGTGGTGGGATATGCTCAGGAGTCTTTCTTGGGTTCCGGAGGCTCGGCTCAGTCTAAAAACTCCACAAAAAAGCGTTATGTAGGTTCTCTCCCTAACTGCAATGCAATGTACAAAAAAACTGCGATTCAGGAGGTTGGGGGTTTTGACGAGCGGTTTGTAGTGGGTCAGGATGGAGATTTGAACTACAGAATAGGTAAGAAAGGCAACAGGTTTTTGTACATCCCGGAAGCACAGGTTCTGCACCATAGAAGAGGCACTCTCAAGTCCTTTTCCGTAAGGATGTTTAAATATGGTATGTGGATGGCAGAACTTTTCAAGAAGCATGGAGAATTTGTTCGTTGGTATGCATTTCTGCCTTCGATTGCCATTGTGTTTGCAGCTGCTTTGCTTATCGCTTCTATCAAATACTTCACTCCAAGCCTTCTTCTTCTAGCACTCATGACCGTATATTTTATTCTTGTCTTTATCACCTCAATCCAGGTTGCCTATAAAATGAGATCAAAGTACGGTATTTTTGCCCTGTTTGTTATTCCTGTGCAACACATTGCTTATGGACTGGGTTTTTTGTACAGCTTTGCAAATTCTCCTCTTATCTCAAACGTCAGTTCTTGCTCAGACATTTAATATTCACGAGTTTATCTGATCATATGGTAAAAAAGCAACCGAAACACTTGAATATATATGGAAGGCTTTTCAGGGCAAAAACTTCTTAAATCAATACGGCCTGATGGACTCTCATCTATTTTCAAAACGCAAAAGTTTGGATGATATTTATTCGATTTGTGAAATTATGATTGTTTAAGGTCATGGAGATAGTATGTTCGGATTAAGTAAAGAAACAGGATCCAAATTGGATAATAATCGTATAATGAGGTTAATCTCCTTTCTGTTTCCGTTAGCTATAATTCTCGCAGTAATATTCGCGTTCTTATGGATGTTTGCAACCGGAAAGTTCGGTTATGCGCTTAGGGGGCTATTTACAGGAATACCTGCAATACTTTCCTGTCTTTTCATACTGTTCATTTACAAAAAAGATGTAAGTTTGCATGATATAGACGTCTATCCGTCACTAAGTACAAAGTCCCTCACGTACCTGTTCGGGATATTTTATATCAGTTCCCTGGTTGTACTCTTACTGTCTCAGGGAAGCAGGCCACCATACTATTTCGTCTTTATTTTAGGGCTTTATCTGTCGGTATTCCTGCAAATCTTCTCTAAAAATGTAAATCCGTCCCTTATTGTGGCTGAATCTTTCTTAATTGCGGTTAACCTGATTTACAGTGTTACGTTAAATTACGATTTCTACTTCGGTACTACAGATATCCTGCCACATATTTTTCTTTCAGAAGTTACTGCAATGTCCGGGAAAACAATTTCTACTTCCCTAAGTGATTATGCATACTTCCCTCTTTATCACATACTTATCGCAGAAGCCTCTGAGCTCCTGAATTTAAGTACAAAAGCATCGCTTTTCCTGATAACTGCACCGATATATGCAATAACCATAATTTTCCTTTACTATCTTTTTAATTACATAACACGCAACAGGCAGATCTCACTCCTCTCATGCGTGCTGTTCTCCGCGAGTTCTGTCGTACTTTATTACGGTGTAAATGTAATCACCCGCACAATGGCATTCATAATGTTCGTTGTATTATTGTACCTGATTTACAGTGTCAATTTCAAAAAGGACAAACTTTCTTTAAAAATCCTCTCAGTAATTGTTGCGGTTTTTATAACTCTGGTTCATAATGTCTCCCTTCCGCAGTTTGTCCTATTGCTGATCCTTCTTCTTGCATCGGAATATATGATAGGGAACGGCAGCTACATCAACAAAGCTTTCTTTATATTGGTTAATGTCATTTTCACTGCTTATTGGTTCTTTGTAGCATACATGTTTGTACAGAGGAGCCTGGCTCCCCGTTTGCAGAGCCAGTTTTTGGATTCTATAGTTTTAACTGCCGGAGGTGCAGAAGTGCTTCAGGAGAGCTGGATTAATTTAATAGGGCTTCTGGATAAATCGATCTTTTTATTTTTTGCCCTGATAGGAATAGGTTTTCTCCTGAAAAATTACAGGAAAAATTATGCTTCCGTGCTAGGGTTGTTTGCTCTGTTAACTCTAATATTTTATATCCCCAATCCTCTCAATACGATCTGGCAGTTCAAAGTCCTCTTTAGAGTTGATCGGTTTATGCTTTTCGTCAGCCCATTTATGGCTTTCATAATGGCGTACGGATTGTATATATTCTGGAATTATATGGCTAAATATTCCTCCAAGAAACTCAACTCCACTTTCGTAGTGATTTTATTGTTCTCTACCTTCGTTTTAGTCTCTTCGGTTTTCAGTATCGCGGACTCAAATCTTCTTGGTAACGAAGCAAAGCACGAATACTTTACTTCCGAAGAGTTAAGTGGTTTTGAACATGTTATCAAGTATGTTCCTCTCAATTCCTCAATTTACACCGATTATTACTCTTCAAGGTTCTTTTATCTCCCGCTAATTCCTGCGACATCTGCAAAAATGAATATCTCATCTTACGATAACTACAGAATCGGTGATGTAAATAAACTCCCGCAATACAAAGGTTATGTAGTTCTCAGAACCAAGGAATTTCTCAGGAGTGGATTATACTTTGGCAGTGAAGAAAGTACCCTCAAAGATACTGCCAACTATTTCTATCAGGGGCTGCCCGAAAACCAGCTTGAACTGGAAAGCAACCTTGCGGGACTTGACAAAATCTATTCGAGTCCTTCTACAGATATTTTTATTCCACATCAGGGATTAAATAGTCCCTGAAATTTATTTTTTTAAAGATGTCTTATTCCGGTGCTCGTTTTCACTTATACGGACGAAGTGGCGCAGCAGGCATCTGTATATGTAAAAACTTTTGCAGAGTTTGATCTGCGATTCTGTGGATTTGAGGGTCTATAATCTACAGCAGGCTTAGTAATTAAAAAATTAAGCTGGAGAGCCTCGAGATTTATTCTGAAGACTTCTGCAAAAGTTCTGAGTATATATCCACAGTCTTTTTTGCATGAGCTTCCCAGGTCAGTCCTCTCTGGATTATGCTTTTACGTCCGAGCTTGCCCATATTTTCTCTCTGGCTTTTATCCTCAAGCAGTTTATTAATTTTTCTAGATAATTCTGCAGGATTTTTTGCAGGTACCAGATAGCCTGTTTCCCCATCGACCATGAGTTCAGGTATCCCGCCGACATCTGTTGCTACGACCGGGACTTCACAGGCAAGGGCTTCGAGTACTACGTTTGGCCTACCCTCCGAAAGGGAGGGCAATACCAGGATATCAGAAGCTGAGATCCAGAGCGGAATATCCTCATGGTTTACGGGCCCAGTGAATCTAATGTAATCTGCAATTTTGAGCTCGCGTGTCCTTTTTTCCAGATTTTTTCTCAGTCCGTCGTCCCTGCCGACCATAAAAAGACCTGTATTCGTATTCACAAAATTTTTTGCAGCCTCAATCAGGTAGTCCACACCTTTTATCTCTCTAAGGGCTCCAACAAATAGAACAATATTCTTATCCTGCGGCAGCTTTAACAGATTCCTTGCATGTTCTTTTCCGACAGGTTTGAACTTACCGGTATCAACACCGTTTGGAACCACATGAACTTTCTCTTCTTTTATTCCCAGATTTACTATGTGGAGCTTGAGATCCTCGCTGACAGAAAGAACCTTCTCTGCAAAATTCATTGCCTCTATTATCTGTCTTGAGGTATAGGAGCCTTCATAAGCGACTTTTCTTTCTATTGTACCTAGCGCACTTATTACAAGAGGAACTTTCCATTTCTTTGCAAGCTTCATCATCCCATAACCATCAGGATATGAAAAGTGTGCGTGGATCAGGTCTGGCTCTGGATTTATATTTTTGATTGCGTATTCGGAAACGAAGCGAGAGTATGAAATACCTGTTACGGGATAAAAATACTTTTTGGGAACAGCATATATATAACGCGGATAGTGAAGGTCGTATTTTTCTGTATGCTCAATCCGCGGCAATTTAAAAAAGTTATGATATGGAAATGCGGAAAAAGGAAGGACGAAAGGTTTTGGAGAAATAACCGTAACATCTACGCCCTGGTCTGCAATTGAGTCGATACTCTGTTTTATGAATGTCCCAAGTTGAGGATAATACCTGTTCGGAAATTCCTGACATGCTTCCAATACTTTCATAATCTTTTGCTCTTTTTCGCTTCGGATGCCTCAAAAGCAGACAGAGGAGAGAATTAATCCTATAAATACTTCTCTCCAAAATGCATCAAATTTTTGTCCTTGAGTTAATACTAAAACTGTCGTCCTTGAACTTAAAAAAATAACAACTAAATCATGGGATAAACTAATTAACTACTTTTACTATTCTGGTAACCGGCTACCATTATGTTTAAAAAAGTAAATAATATTTTCCTGGTTTATTACGGCTCCTTCAATACTAAATCGGGTTCGAATATTCACATTCTTGAGCTTTTAAGAAATTTGAAAAAATATACTGATATAGTCCTGTTTGCACCCGGACAGAAGAGCGTAGATCGTGCTCTTTCCGGGATAAAATACGTGCCTGTAATAGATAATAAATATCTTGTACAGCCTTCTTACGAATTCATGCTTTCCTTTTACCTGCTTTATTCGTGCATAAGAAACAGGCCCGATGTGCTTTATCTTCGTCAGAATTCTTTTCCTTTCTTTCCCATAATTCTATGTAAAATTTTAAAAATCCCTTCAATAGTAGAAGTTAATGGGCTGGTTCTGGATGAGTTAAAGGTCAATCCTGATTCACAGTCTTTTGCATATCAAGTTTTCTCTTATCTGGCACTCCGCTCTGAGAACTTTAATTACAGGCATTGTGACAGAATTGTTTCTGTCACGGATAAGCTCAAGGACGAACTTGTGAGACTATACTCGGTTCCTGATAACAAAATCTCTGTTATCAACAATGGGGCAAATACCGATGTATTTAAGCCTCTGGACTTAGAGCAGACAAAAGCGAAACTACAGCTCGAAAACTCAAAAAAGTATGTATGCTTTGTCGGGCACCTTGCAGCCTGGCAGGGGGTTGAATTTCTGATTCATGCCTCTCCTTTAATTCTGGAGAAATGTCCGGATACTCGTTTCCTTATTATCGGGGACGGAGTTATGAAGGATAAACTGCTGGAAATAACTTCTGAATTAGGGCTTTCAGATAAATTTACCTTTACCGGAAGAATCCCCTACGAAAATGTTCCTCTCTACATCAACGCAGCCGATGTCTGCGTTGCTCCTTTCATCAAGGAAAGAAACTCGAAAATAGGACTTTCGGCGTTGAAAACATATGAATATCTTGCCTGTGGGAAGCCAATTGTGGCAAGCAGTATTTCAGGAGTTAGAGATTTAATTGAGTCTTCGGGTGGCGGGGTTTCAGTAACTCCCGAAAATCCTGAAGAACTTGCGGCTGCTGTAGTAAAATTACTTCTTGATGAAAATACCCGGGTCCTTGTGGGAGAGAAAGGCCGAAGATATGTCGTTGAGAATCACAGCTGGGACGGAGTTGCAAGAAAAATTCTGGATATGTGCAAAGATCTCATTTAATCAAATTCTGGTCGTGTCCGTGAGTTATTGATCCATTCCGAAAAAGCAGGTACATCTTCCGTATTTGAGGAAAATGTAGAGAGTTTCTTATGCTTATGATTTTCAATAACTCATGCCCATTACCCAAATTCTTTTAACTCGTAAAAGGGTTATATGTAGCTTTAATTTCATAGCTGCATTTTCATAACACAAACGTAGTCTAAGAGGGGGTTTTGTAACTTACGGCATTTTCCGGCTTGAATAGACTACCGACATCTACTCCTGTTGTCCGTCGTCAGTTTAATTTTTTACAGCTCTGCCGTAACGGATTCTGATAATTTTCCATTAGCTTATGATCTGTAGAGATCAGAAGGAATTAGGTTTTCAGCCTATAAATTAGTGTTATGGGGGCTTGGAGAAATGTATTTTGAACGCAGGTATAATGACTCACCACACATTGTAAATCTTTATTAACTCTTGCACGATAGTTATTTTAATCACACTGTTTACTACAAAAATTTAATTATAGACCCAAAGTAAAATTATTCCTTATATCCTTACGGAGAAATTTGTATAATTAGATAAATGGGCGTGAAAAGCGGGGAAATTTATTCTAAGTTTCATATTTATCGTATGTACTCGAGCCCAGCAGCCCCTGTTCTAAATAATTTCTTCAAGGCCTTTTCTATATTCTCAAAGTCCATAAAATAGTCGTACACTCTAAAATTTTATCAAAGATGTCTGAAAAAACTAATAAACTCCTATTAACTTTAGCAAACAATCAAATATTCTGTAGAGACTCAGATCTCAACTATTTAAATATTTGTGCATCGTTGATAATAATAAACCTTAGTATGTCCTCTTACCGACGACATCGATGTTATACTGGGGATTAGGAATCTTTTTATCCGGGCGTTGCCTTATATTTGCCAACGGTCCTATAGTTTTATTCTTTATGTTCTCACGAGGAGATTCGTGTAAATCGGAGGAATTGGCGTGAAAAACAGGGAGATTTGTTCTAAATTCCGTATTTATAGCATACTTTTGGGTTCAACAATTCCTGTTGTAAATAATTCTTTCTAAACATTTTTATAGTATTGAAATCTATAATATCGCCCCATATTTCAAAATATTGCCAAACAAGCCTAAAAAAACGAATCAACTTTCATAATGTTTAGTAAACAGTCATAAATTTTTAGGAG
>Ga0183099_1001632_pt1 | contig 12576 bp, 12 predicted proteins | sample Biomet1_FD_127788 | JGI IMG/M metagenome (GOLD analysis project Ga0183099, IMG submission 127788) | Microbial communities from bioreactor (seeded with anoxic lake sediment) at LBNL, California, USA - Biofuel metagenome 1 | ecosystem: Engineered > Bioreactor > Anaerobic > Unclassified ... | reverse complement strand
TTGCGCATTGCAAACACCACCTTGTTCTTTCTTTGATTCTATCACTTTTTGGGTGTTTGTCCTCTCCACTTCTATGATATCCCTCCACAGATATAAGAGCAGCACCAGCGTGATCTTATCACAGATGTCTTCCGGAAACTTTGCTATACTAGCCAACATAACAGAAACCACATCCGCACGGCGGAAGATTTACCCGCACAGATAGGAAGAGGTTTGAGTGATGATAGAGGAAATTCAAAAAAGATATGCGAAGGAGGCCCAATGCTGTGACAATCTGAGCTGCGGCAACAACTTCACTTTTATAAATATCACGCCGGGTGAGAGCATTCTGGATCTTGGCTGCGGTGGAGGCAGTGATACGATTGAAGCTGCAAAACGCACAGGGCCAGCCGGTATCTCCTGTGGTATGGACATCACGGATGCGATGCTCGACAAGGCAGCGAAAGCAGCCAAGTCTCAAGGCCTGGATAACGTGCGGTTCGTCAAGGGAGATATTGAGCATCTTCCCTTTGCGGACGAGAGCTTCGATGCCGTTATAAGCAACTGTGTGATCAATCATGCCAGGGATAAAAAGGTGGTCTACAGTGAAATTTATCGCATTTTAAAGAACGGCGGCAGGTTTGTAATTTCTGATGCTGTTACAAAAGATTCCCTTCCTGAAGATGTCAAAAACGATCCCGAAGCCTGGGCACAATGTTACGGCGGCGCCATCACAGAGCAGGAATACTTGGACAGCATCTCGGATTCCGGATTTGATAAAATCAAGGTACTCAATCGCAGAGAATACATTAAAAATACATTTGACTTCATCAGTCTCACCATTTTGGCTGAGAAAAAAATAGTACGGAAGGAGGTCTCCTAAAATGAAAAAGGTGACGAAAAAGATAGTCAAAAAGGAGACAGCAAGCTGCTGCACGTCATTTGTTACCGCGCAGTGCTGCTCAAAATCGTCGAAGGTTGTGGCTGGCTGCCATAACTAAGGAAAAAGGGCAGCCTTCCGGCTGCCCTTATTTTCTGTACTTGATCTCAGTTCAAATTGAAAAGATACATACTTTAGTAGCAGGAACTACTATGAAACAGAGGTATAACACATGATTTCCGCTAAAAATAACGTTATTGTAAAACTCAGAGACAGCCATGACTTTGCGATATTCAATCCGCTTTCCGGAAGTTTTGATGTGATGGATGAGGACGAGCGGCTGTTGCTTGAGAAAATCGCCAGCGGTGTGGCTGTTGATCCCGAATTCTCTGACTACTTGCTGGAACGCGGCTATGTATATCGGAGCGCCAAGGACGAGCAAAGCGCGATTGCGGAGGCGAATAAAGCCTTTTTGAAAGAAACGGCTGATTCACAGGTGCAGCTGATGTTGATTCCTACATACGGCTGCAATCTTGCCTGCGTCTATTGCTACGAGCATGGCGTTGCCGCAGAACACAAGGTTATCACAAAAGAGGCTGTTGACGCTTTCTTCGATTATGCCCGCAAAAATTTTTCGGGCTACAAGATCAAGCCGTACATCACGCTGTTCGGCGGCGAACCCCTCGTCAATTCTCCAGCCCAGCGCGCGATCATCGACTATATCGTCGAACGGTGCGCAGAAGAGGGTTATGAACTGGCGGCCGTTACGAACGGTTATGACTTTACTGACTTTGTCAATATTCTTAAAAAGGCCCGGATCAAGGAGATGCAGTTCACGCTGGACGGCTGCAGGGACGCCCATGATCAGCGCCGGGCAACGGCGAACGGAAAAGGAACGTTCGACCAGGTTATCGCCGGCATCGGCGCTGCCGTTGAAGCAGGATTCCCGGTCAATCTCCGGGCGGTCGTTGACCGGGAAAACATCGAGGATCTTGTCAATCTGGCCGAATACCTCGACTCAAAGGGTTGGTTGGATTTACCGCCCACACGCTTCAAGACGCAGATTGGGCGGAATTATGAACTGTTCAGCTGCTATTCCAAACCACAGTATTTGATGTCGCAGGTTGAACTGTGGGCGGAGTATGCGAAGCTCAGTAAGCTCTATCCGATCCTTGCAAAATTCCATCGTCCCGATTTTTATGCCATCCGGCATCTCGTCGAAACGGGGGAACTGCCCATCGCCAGCTTTGATACCTGCCCGGCCTGTAAAACCGAATGGGTCTTTGACTTAAATGGTGAAATATATGGATGTACCGCCAGCTGTGGGCGGAAGGAATACCTTCTGGGGACCTATTATCCGGAAGTTCGGCTCAATCAGGAACGCATCAGCCGCTGGCAGAGCCGCAGTGTTCAGACAATCGACAAGTGCCGGGACTGCAAATACGATGTGATCTGTGGCGGCGGCTGCGGCGTCGTCGCGGCCAACAAGAACAATTGCGATCCGCTGTCGCCGGACTGCAGGCCCATTCAGGAGCTCTCTGAGATCGGTATCAACTACTATATCAATGAGATCAGGGCAATGACCGAGACGCCGGACGGTGCGCCAGAGCCTACCACCCAAAAGGGCGCCTGCTTCTGCAACAGCGCTGAAAGTCTGACCGGGTGTGTGGTCTGCGGAGGTGAGCTCGCCTATTCCGAACAACCATCACAAGAAAAATGCCTGGTCTGCGGCCAAACCTTCGAGACAAACGTCAAATGCAAAAATGGCCACTACGTCTGTGACGACTGCCATAGGGCAGATATCCTGACAAAAGTCGAGAGATACTTGAATGATACCGCCGAACAGGATCCGGTTGCTTTGGCTAAAAAGATTTTCGACCTCCCGGGTCTGAAAATGCACGGGCCGGAGTACCACAGCATTGTGCCGGCCATTCTTGTTACGGCATACCAGAACAAAAACCAGATCCACGATCCCGCCGCTGTCAAGGAAGCCATCCGGCGCGGGAAGGAAATTGCAGGCGGCAGCTGTGGGTACAGCGGAGGCTGCGGAGCCGCCCTTGGTACGGGAATTGCGGCATCCATCATTGAAAAAGCAACGCCGATGTCTACCGCCCCGCGCGGAAATGCTCTGAAGGCATCCGGACAGGCTCTCCTCGCCATCAGCCGCCACGGCGGTCCCCGCTGCTGTAAACGGGACGCCGTGACATCTATGGAGACTTTTATACAGAATTCAGACTACTTTCATGACGTATCAATTTCAAGCTATGTTTGCAAGCAATTCGTGAATAACAAAGACTGCCTGGGCATCAACTGCCCGTATTTCCCCAGAGTGGAAAAGGGTGAAAGGAGAATAAAAAATGAGCGATAAAATCATACACATCAACAGCGACGCCTTTCAGGAAACAGTTTTGAACAGTAAGATTCCGGTAATTGTTGACTTTTTCTCCGACGACTGCCCTCCGTGTGACGTTCTGGCGCCAATTTATGAAAAAATGGCTGAAAAATATGAGGGTCACATAAAATTTGTGAAAATCTTTCGGCAGGAAAATCGGGAACTTGCCCAGAGTCTGAACGTCTCTGGAAGCCCAACGGTGTTGTTTTTCAAAGATGGCGCCGAGATCGGTAACCGTCTGACCGGCTTTTTGAACAAGCCGCAGGTCCGGGCCGCCATTGAGGAGATTCTGGGCGACGTACTTCCGAAAGAACCAATGAAACGCGTCAATTGTGACGTGCTGATACTTGGGGCCGGATCCGCGGGATTATCGGCCGCGATCTATGCGGCGAGAGCCCAGGTTCGTACCATCGTGCTGGACATCAGCGTGGCAGGCGGCCAGGCCGCGACGACCTTCACAATTGAGAACTACCCCGGAACCAAGGGCGCCGTACGGGGTCGGGACCTGATCGACGATATGCGCAAGCAGGCCGAAAGCTTCGGCGCCCAGATCGACGATTTGAAGGAGATCTTTGACGTCAAGCTAACCGATGAAACGAAATATGTTTGCACTGAGGATACGGAATATTATGCCAAGGCGGTGATTATCGCTTCCGGTGCCTCGCCGAGAGCTCTGCCCGCTCAAAATGCGGACGAATTTAAGGGAAGAGGCGTCCATTATTGCGCAACTTGCGACGGTTCCATGTATGAGGATCGAAAGATTGTTGTCATCGGCGGCGGAGACGCCGCTGTGGAGGAAGCCGTCTATCTGACAAAATTCGCGTCCCATGTGACGATTATTCACCGCAGTCAGTTTCGCGCGTCCCAGTCGGCCATGGAAAAGCTGCGCAGCAACCGTAAAATTGATATGATCATGGACTCAAGGGTGACGAAGGTCAACGGAATGGACTATGCCCTGACCAGCGTTGAAATTGAAAATCTGAAGACGGGCAAAACGTATGAATACCCTACGGAAGGCGCCTTTGTCTATATCGGCGTAGAACCGGCTTCCCAGCTGTATCGTGGGCAGCTGGAAATCGATAAATCGGGCTATCTTATCGCCGGTGAGGACACCAAGACAAATGTAGAGGGTGTTTTCGCTGCGGGAGATATTCGGGAAAAGCCCGTCCGCCAGGTAGTTACCGCTGCATCTGACGGTGCGGTTGCGGGTATTATGGCAGAGCGGTATGTAACAAGCCACCGTGACGATTGCTCTTTGCCAGCCTGAAACAGCAGCTTTTGACGATGCTGGAACCTTCGCAAATACTGGCGCAGCAAGTTCTTGTTTTTGTCTCATAACCGATGTTTTCCTTACACCATCGAATATTTTCGCCCTCACTTATAGTAGTTGTTCATACCTCTTAAACAATGCAGGGATAAGCAGCCCAAATTGTGCTGCTTGTCCCTGCATTTTATGTTAATTTACATTATCACACCCTGTATGTAATACTGGTAATAAGAGTGTATCATAAAGTATCCAATCGTTTGTTTTGCTTTCCGTATCATGTTATACTATTTCATAATCGAATTTTCTTCAGCACGATCCGGTTGATAGGATTTCGCATTTTACATTAGAGAGCATAGGAAATATCACAATCCAAACGTCACCGCAACAGATGTCGCTTCAGGCAGAAAACAGTATTTACCCACAGACTAACTTGAACGCATCGGAATGTCTTTGGCAACTCCATAACGGAGCCGCAAAAATTTATTAATCTAATTATCCGGGCATATGAGCTTCTTATTATGGTATTCAACGGGACTTATGAGCTTTACGTAATGTTTATAACAAATAGGGGCATATTAGTATTTAGTCCAGCGTAATTACTAGGCGGATTCCTTCTGCCCACATTCTGAGTTAATATTATGAAAGGTGGAAATCTCATTGGGACTTAAAAATAGAAATGAAATTGAAGAAATATTTAAATGGGACTTAAACCCAATTTTTAAAAGTCTGGAGGATTGGGAAAAAGCCTACGCTGAAGCAAAGAAGATTACCAATGAGGCGGGCGGCGTCGCCGGCACTCTGGGCCAATCGGCCGAGAGCATGAAAGCGGGACTTGATCAGATTTTTGCCGCCTTACAGAAGGTGGAGCTTGTCTATTCCTATGCCGCACTCCTCAAAAGTGGGGACAACGGCGACAGCAAATATCAGGAGATGTCCGCAAAGGCCATGAATCTTTTTGTGGCGCTGGATACCTCCATCGCCTTCGTTGACCCCGAAATTCTGGCCGTTCCTGAGGAGAAACTGAAGGAGTACCTTACAAGCGATACGCTCAAGGGCTATCGCCATATGATCGAGGATATTGACCGCTCCAGATCTCACACCCTCGATGAAAAAGGCGAGAAGCTGCTGGCAAAGCTGGGCGATGTGGCACAGACCCCCGATAACTGCTTTACCATGCTCGAAAGCGTTGATATGCAGTTCCCGGAGGTTAAGGACGAAAGCGGTAACGAGCAGCAGCTGACCCACGGTAACTTTTCCGTTTTCCGCGAAAGCGCCTCTGCAGATGTCCGCCGCGAGTCCTTTGAGAAGTATTTCGGCGAGTTCAAAAAATATATCAATACTTGGACGGCGATGTATGCGGGCAGCGTAAAGGTGGACTGTTACTATGCCGACGTCCGCGGGTTTGACAGCGCCTGCGAACGCGCGCTGTTCTCAGGCAACGTGCCCTTATCCGTATACGATAACCTTGTTAAGTCCGTCCACAGTGGCCTTCCCACCATGGAGCGCTACCTGAAACTCCGCAAAAAGCTCCTTGGCCTTGACGAGCTGAATATGTATGATCTTTATTGCCCCATCGTCAACGATGTCAAGTGGGAGATGAGCCTTGAAGAATCCACAGAGCTTGTGAAAAAAGCCACCACGCCCCTTGGAGAGAATTATGCAAAACTGCTTGACCGCGCCTTTCAGGAGCGCTGGATGGATATTTACGAGAATAAGGGAAAAACAACGGGGGCCTTCTCCAGCGGCGTTTACGGCATTCACCCCTATGTCCTGCTTAACTTCTCAAATCGTCTGGACGATGCATTCACCATGGTGCATGAGCTTGGCCACTCGATGCACTCCTTCCTATCCGACGCAAATCAGGACTATGCAAACCACGACTACCGCATCATGGTCGCCGAGGTTGCCTCCACCGTTAATGAAGTTCTGCTGACGAAGTATCTTCTGAAAGCGAACACGACAAAAAGCGCCGCGCCTATGTTCTGAATCACTTCCTGGAGGGCTTCCGCACCACCGTGTTCCGCCAGACGCTGTTTGCGGAATTTGAGCGTGAGGCGCATGATCTATATCAGCGTGGGAGTGCGCTGACCGCCGAGAGCCTTTCGCAGGTGTACCGCAGACTGAACGAACAATACTACGTTGGCGTGAAGATTAACGAGTTGCAGGATTACGAGTGGGCGCGCATACCTCATTTCTATAATGCGTTCTATGTCTACCAGTATGCAACGGGCTTCTGCTCCGCAGTTGCCATCGCGGACAATATTCTGAAAACGGGTGACGTTAGTAATTATCTTGAATTTCTCACCACCGGCGGAAGCATGTACCCGCTGGACGAACTCAAAATTGCCGGCATTGATTTGACAAAGCCCGATACAGTTTCAAATGCCCTCAGAATTTTTGAGGAAACCCTGGATGAATTTGAGAAGCTGACGTGCGAGTGAAATAAGTTATCGAAAAGGAACAGATATCAAAGTGCGGTATAATCTCAAAAACATAAGATTGGAGTAGAAAAGATGAGAACAATTTCTTGCTGACAATCAAATGATAAAATCACCCACCGGAAACATAGGGGTGATGTGGTTTGTCGTGATGCTGCTCGTACTCGACCTGGGTTATCATGCCTGGCGCAGGGTCATGAAAAACAGACCTGAGTGCCTGACCTCAACGGCACTTGTATTTCCTAAATTTCCTTCTTCACGCTGGCGATGGTGGCTGTCAGTTATCTGTTTCGGATCGTCGTTCCATATGGCACGTCCCTGCTCGAATTCCCGTCGCTGGCCTATCTGACGCAATATTTGAGCTACTTCCTAATCGAAATTCTTGCCTATAAACGGGACTGGCTCAGATCAGTCCCCGGCTCGCTCGGGCAGGTGGGCTTCGTTTTGGCTATACTCGCGTCGGTCTCATTGTTCCTGGTGGTGCGGATCGGTTCTGATAGTGCGTGGATAGGCCACGGCAGCTGGCAGTTGGCCGATTTTGCGCTGTGGGATTCGATTTTAGCTGTGGGGATGAGCCTGGGGCTGATCACGTTTTTTTCACCGTTTACTCAACAAAGGGAAGAAGCTCGGCCTTTTTTGTCCGAGAACTCTTTCGCCGTATATGTTATCCACGTGCCGGTCATCATTTTCGCGGCGCTGGTTCCGAAAGATTATGGTTTTGGAATCACGTTCAACTTTGCTCATCCGGCGTCGTGGGTAATTTTGACATCGATTATTGCGCGTATCATTGTCGGTAAGGTATTTCATAAATCCATATTTTGATAGGTAGCCTATTTGGGGTTCCCATTGTGTTTAAATAGCCACGTAGCATCAAAATATCAGTGGTGGAAAATGCAGGCCATTCCATGGCCGGGGAGAACCCAAAGAGTTAGCTGGTAAAATTGCTGCAATAAAAGAATAAATTTCAGACACAAATGGTTCTAAGCAGTGGCAAGAAGGCAGCGGATATTGTCCGTGAGTACAATATCACAGAACAGACCTTTTACCGTTTGAAAAGTAAATACGGCGGTATGGATGTCAAGTGAAGCTAAGCGCCTGAAACAGCTTGAAGAAGAAAACCGTCGGTTGAAAGAAATGGTCGCCGACTTGTCTTTGGATAGTAAGATATTAAAGAACGTGCTTTTCGCTGATCCGGCACAGGGGAAGCCCGCCTGCCGATACGGGCAGCAGTCCATTGTCATGGGTGAAAGTCTCATAACCGTCTCGCCGCAGCACGATGCCGACCTCTGAAAGAAAGCTGGCGCCCCTTTTCAAATTGTCCTGTTTTATAGTGCTCACTCCTTATGATTTGTTTTAGAAAAGGAAAAGGCCGGCATTCGCAATGAATGCCGGCCTTGGGTCAAAAATGATTATATTTTGGTTAGTATCAAAATATGATACAGACCACTTGTTCATGTCCCTACCCAAGGGGGATGGTATGAAAATATATCTTTTTTGTTTGCACAATGTGGCACGAATATTCATAACGACAAATTCGTTAACCGCACATAACAAGGTTTTTGGCTTCGATCGAACAGATATTGCACTGCTGTACAACTGCTCCGCTAGAAATGCAAATGGTTAAACACCAAGGGTATTTCTTGAAAATTAACTTTCGGTTAATTTATTGAACTTATATTTAATGACGGCTCAATTGTGGAATCAAGATTCGTCTGATAAAATGTAATCAATGAAAGGCCTTTTATAATCTCAGACAGGAAGATGATACACATGCCGATGAATATGATTATCAGAGATAGAAGAAAAGAAATCGGACTGACTCAAGAGCAGATTGGAGAGTATCTTGGCGTGTCCACCCCCGCAGTGAACAAGTGGGAAAGCGGGGCAACTTACCCCGATATTTCCTTGTTGCCCGCGCTGGCCAGGCTGCTCGAAGTAGATCTGAACACTTTATTTTGCTTTAACGATGGACTTTCGGAGCAGGAAATCAACCACTTCTGCAAGAAGGCGGCGGATAAGATCCGTGAAAGCGGTTATGAGAGCGGCTTTGCGATGGTGACCGAAAAGATACAGGCGTATCCGAACTGTTACAAGCTGATTTATTCAGCAGCAATGGTTCTGGAGGGCGCTTTGCTAATGTCCGGGATGAGCGCGACCGACAAGAAAAAATACAGCGGTAATATTATCGGGCTGTACGAGCGGGTTTCTGGAAGCGACGATGAAAAGCTTCGCAACGGGGCGCTCTATTTGTTGGCTTCCAAGTGTACCGTCCTGGAGCAATACGAAAAGGCGCAGGAAATGCTGGATTCGCTGCCGGAACACACGACGGTGGATAAAGATCAACTGCAGGCAAACCTTTGGATCAAGCAGGGAAATCTGACGCAGGCAGCCGAACTGCTGGAACGCAAATTATATGTGATGGGAATCCTTGAACTCCCAATGACCTTAACAAATCTGGCAGTCATTGCTGTAAAGGAAGGCAACGATCAGAAAGCCTCGTATATTGCGCAGGTTGCCCGTGAAATCGCCGGGCTCCTTGGCCTTTGGAATTATTACGCCTATATTGTCCCGCTTCAGATTGCCCTTACGAAAGAGGATACTGTGGAAAGTATTTCCCTCTTGACTTCCATGCTTGAGGCTACGTTTACCCCGTGGGAGATGAACGGATCGCCGTTGTACTGCCACCTTTCGGTGAAAGCAAACTTCTCAAGCTCCGGCACTCAGATACTGCCCGGGCTGCTTTCCGAGCTCGAAAACGATCCAAAATATGCATTTCTCCATTCAAATCCAGCATACCAGCAGTTAATCAAAAAGTATCGCGCCAAATGCTAATATTGTTCTACGACTTAATGTAAGAACAGTATTATGAACACACAACAAAAACAGACTGGTTCATCCAGCCTGTTTTTGCCCTTATGAACACTCGAGGGTTTCTCGTAGTGGTGCGAGTGTTCTTACGGCATTTATTCAAGAAATCCAGTAAAATCAGGGGCTTAATGGCACGCACTTGAAGTATATCGTGACTTTCTGGGTTTTACTGACGTCCGGCTGCGTCTCCCGCTGGGATACCTCGATCCGTTCAATCAGCGTGTGCAGGACATGAGCGTCCAGCTCCTGCAGGTCTGTGTGTTTTTCGATCAGAGAGGTGAACTGCTCCGCCTTGATGACAGCCTCGTCCACTTCCCGCACGGCGGCTTCATAATCCTCCAGCACCGCATTCAGCTCCCGCTGTTCCTGCTCATACCGAGCAGCCAGTGTGGCGAACCGTTCGTCTCTAATTGCCCCGGCGGCGCTCTGCTCCAGCAGTTTGCGGATAATTCCGTCCAGCGTCTCAATTCGCTTACGGGCCTTCTCCACTTCCTTTTTTCGATCCTTCAGCTTGCCCTGCGCGCTCTCCGCCAGCGCCGCCGTCAGCATTTTTTCGTAGCGGTTATGATACAAACGGGCGTATTGCGCATTACGCCGGATAGCATCCAGTATAACAGCCTTGATCTGCTTTCCACTGATGTAATGGGTTGAGAAGTATTCCTTGCCATAGCGCATATAGTACCAGCATTTGTACTGTCCACTGTCCGGAACGGTTTTTCGAGGCGCACGGGAGTAGGACAGCGGGCTTCCGCAGTCAGCGCAGTAGAGAAGCCCCGCGAACATTTGAGGCTTGCCGTTCTTGCAGGCACGGGAGCGGACGGCGATTTACTTTTGGACGTTCTCCCACTGCGCCGGCGTGGTCAGCGCCTCGTGCGTGTTCTCCGCCACAATCCAATTTTCCTCCGGGGCCTTTTCACTTTTGCCCTTCATCGTCTTGCTGGTGCGGCGCCCGTTGACAGTGTGGCCCAGATAGACCGGATTGGTCAGAATCGCCTTGACAGACGTCACATGCCATTTGGACTCGTGTAAATAGTAGCCGTTGGTGAAATAATCCGGATTCTTCTCAATAAAGTAGGAGATGGGATTAAGGATACCCTGGTTTTGTATGGTTTTGGCGATTTTGTTATACCCCGTACCATCTTCCGCCATCGCGAAGATCCGCCTCACAATTCCGGCGGCTTCCTCGTCCACAAGCAGATAGTGCCGATCCTGCGGATCGCGGATGTACCCATACGGTGCTTTGGACCCAAGAAACATTCCGTGCTTCGCCCTCGCTTTTTTCGCGTCCCGCGTTTTCTCCGAAATGTTCTGCGCGTACTCGTAGTTCATGATATTGAGGATGGGTACATTCAATCCGTAGTTGCCGTTGGCGCTGTCCACATGGTCGCCGATGGCGATGAAGCGTACCCCTTTTTCAATAAAATATTTATGGAGGTAAACACCTACCTCGAAGTAGTTGCGAGCGAAACGCGAGAGGCCTTTGCATACAACGGTGTTGATTTCACCGTGCTCGATGGCCTCAATCATCGGCTTGAACGCGGGGCGCTCAAAGGTGGTGCCGGAGACGCCGTCATCAAGGAACAGCTCGACCAGGACATAGCCGTGTTCCTTGCAGTAGTCCGTGATAATGGATTTCTGCGTCTAGATGCTCTCGCTCTCACCTTTTTCGCGATCCTCCACCGACAGTCTTCCGTAGCCACCGACTTTTACGATATTCACTTTATTTTCAGTTAGATAAATGGGATTTAGAGCCTATCCATAAATTGCGAAAGGGTGTAAAATAGAGACTGGTGAGAAAGAATGGAAGAAAAGAAATCTTATCAGTCATGGACAATATCGGACGAGTTTTGGGACGCTGTAAAGGACCAGATTCCGGTCAAAAAGCGTGATCCTAAAAAGAAGTATAAGAACGCTCCGGGACAAGGCCGCCGACCAATCCCGCCAAGGAAAGTATTGGAAGGCATTTTTTATGTTTTACGAACAGGCTGCCAGTGGAAGGCTATTCCGAGAGAATATGGATGTGCAAGCAGCATCCATCGCTATTATCAAGAGTGGGTCGCTGCTGGCTTTTTTAAAACGATCTGGGTGCTGGGGCTTACAAAATATGATGAACTGCAGGGAATCGGCTGGGAGTGGTAGAGCATAGACGGGTGTATGATTAAAGCACCTTTGGCTCGGGAAGCGGTAGGCCATAATCCGAGCGATCGGGGAAAAAATGGGCACCAAACGAAGCGTCCTGACCGATGAAACAGGGCTGCCTTTGTCCATTGTTCTTTCCGGAGCGAACACGCATGATATCAACCTGCTGGAGGAAACACTTGACCAAATCGTGGTTCAACGGCCGAAGCCCTCTGGAGGAATTACTCAAAATCTATGTTTGGACGCTGGGTACACCGGCGCAAAAGACAGGGTTGAGAAAAGAAACTATATTGCGCACATCTGTCCCAGGTCTGAGGAAAAGCGGAAACTTCAGCAGAATCCTGCCTTTAAAGCCCGTCGCTGGGTAGTAGAGGTCACCCATTCGTTTTTCAATCGCTTTCGCAAGTTGCTCGTTCGTTTCGAAAAGAAAGCTGCAAATTACCTCGGGCTTCTGCATTTTGCCGGTGCTATTATCTTTTGGCGTAAATTGATTCGCGTTCACATCTAATGCGCAATTTATGGATAGGCTCTTATAAGATTCGCTGCTGCTTGTGTTTGCATAATTTGCTCCCTTCCCGGACTGTCGTCCCCGCCGCAGGCAGCCGTCAAACAC
>Ga0183099_1001631_pt1 | contig 12576 bp, 12 predicted proteins | sample Biomet1_FD_127788 | JGI IMG/M metagenome (GOLD analysis project Ga0183099, IMG submission 127788) | Microbial communities from bioreactor (seeded with anoxic lake sediment) at LBNL, California, USA - Biofuel metagenome 1 | ecosystem: Engineered > Bioreactor > Anaerobic > Unclassified ... | reverse complement strand
AATTTTGCTGCCTTTTTAGGCTATAACGATTGCTTTTTGTATCATTATTGACCTGTTTATGGCATATAAATATCCGATTTGTGATGTATTCACTGGTTTTGTAAAATAACCAGATTTTTTGCAACGGAACCCTTAATATTGATATGTTATTAATATATCGAATGAAATGCATAAAATTGTAAATGTTTGTCTATGTATCCCCACGAATGCATCTGTTCATCGGTAAGTTCGTTATCAGCGATAGAGATCCAGTCTTTATCGGTTGGCTGACACCATCTGTTAACGGCGACCATGTCAGGATCTTTACTTTTCCAAGCATAGAACTGGAAATGTTTATTTATATATCCCCATGACTCCATTTGTTCATCGGTAATTTCATTTTCAGCGATAGAGATCCAGTCTTTATCGGTTGGCTGCCACCATCGATAGACAGCTACCATGTCGTAGCCATTTGTTTTTGAAGCAAAGAACTGGAATTGTTTCTTTTTATATCCCCATGAACTCATCTGTTTATCGGTAATTTCATTTTCAGCGATAGAGATCCAGTCTTTATCGGTTGGCTGCCACCATCGATAGACCGCAACGTAATCATCTTGCTGGGTATTTTGGGTAGCTTTCTTGCTTTCAGCAGCAGCGGCACTGGAAAAGAATACCAACAGAGCGACTAGAACTATTATTATTTTTATTTTTGTAATATCTTTCACGTATTTCCATCCTAAATTTTCATGTCATATTGTGGCTATTCACTCAACAAACTTTATTTTTTATTTCTGGACCTATTCCAAAACAAGTTTTATTTTCACATCATATGAGTTTCAGAATAACTTTCGTGATCATGAAACATCTGTGATCTCGTTTGCCTTTCTCGAATATTATTATTAATGTCTTATAAAATGCCGTTTTTACTGAGAATAAAGCTACAGTAGCCTTCTTTTATAACTCAAATTTCCATTAATACCTTATAAGTTTGGAGTTATAACGAGAAAAAACACAGTCGATAAATAACAGTAGCCATCTTTTTGGTTTCGTTGCAAAAAAATATCTGCTAAGGACCCACAGCGAAATAACTTAGGCACATTTTGATACTGTACTTAATTAGTTTCATAAGCAGCTCCATCGATGTTGTTCCAAAATAATTATGTGTTACCTAAGTTATTTTGTAACGACCCCTTACGCAGTAAAATAACTAAAATGAAGCTTGAGCAGGTCTGTAACAAATATTGTAGAGAGGACAGTTTAAGTCCCCATGCTACTGTTTTTCAGTTTAACCGCATAAGTCCTATTCATTTGTATTCGGTTAAGGGTAAAATCGTCAAAAAGTGTTATTTTTATGCTAAAATAGTAATATTCAAGCTGGAAAATCACCATACTTGGTATTCAAAATTTTGCATAAAATTCCTTAACCGAATACAAATGATAGGATATTTAACTATTAGGACAAATCATTGTAGTGGTAGAGCAGAATTAGAAAGTGAATATGTAATTAAAATTGTAGGTAATATAGATAAAGCACAGTATGATAAAACCAGGAAATTGAATGAAATAAAACTAAATAAGGAAATGTTTCAAGGTATTCATCCAAAAATACCAAGCTCAATAGAATATATCAAAAGTTCTGATTATATTGCAATTTGTGAAGATCGCAACAGTTGGTACTCAGATTATTCGAGCAACATGAAAGTACAATTTTTCAATCACTTTCTTTTTTTTAAAAATAAGCGACAGTAAACACTAAATAAAAGTGCCTATGTTTCCTATGAAAAATTTAGCATTTTATGTCAATTGATGCTGTTTTTCATTCCATGCATGTGCCAAAGGCCTATGAGTGTTTCTTAGCGCACACCTATGTTAAAATCGGGAGGATACACTTACCTGGAATAATAAACTACAATATAAATAATAAAATTAGGAGAATTAAATAATGGTAGAAGAACCAGAATTAATCAAAGAATTGGTAATAGGCTATCTTATTACAAAATCAAATTTGACACAGGACAGTTTAAGCGATGTAGAATTTATTCACTCGAAGCCGATAACAACCGGGAACAGTGTTGATTATAGTATTTGGGCGCTTGATAATCAAGTTAAGCTAGACCCAGATGTTAGCGTTATTGGCTTAATTCCTGCTCCTTTCCCTACTTATTAAATTCGCTCAATTGCTCCAAATGGTCAAGTTTTCATTCTTGGATACGAGCACCCTACTTTAAAACCACAAGATTGGAAGGAAGCCTACGAGCATGCAATGCAATGTAAAGCTTTATATGGAATCTCGAAAAAATAAAAATGAAACCAAAAAATCAGGAGAATAAAAATAATGGATAACGGATGCGTTTTTCGTGGAAAAAAACTTAATAATGGATGTAATATCTGTTTAGCGAGAAACATAGAGGTACTCTGCAATGGTATGGATGATTACAAAAAGACTTGCCCGGAATGGGGACCAACTCGGGAAGCTGAAAAATATTACGAGAAAAAACTTCTTTTAGAGACTGATAGAGACTGATTAAAACTAAAGTGTAATATCCCTTTTGGGGTTCTGTTGTAAAAAATCTGACTTTATTGCAAAATCAGCAAAAACTTTCACAATTCGAAAAATTAATCATTTTCATCACCGGAAAAATGATACAAAAAGGCAAGAATTATAGTGTCAAACTGTGGAAATATCATTTTTGCACCACAACCCTTTGGGGTCGTGTACGTGAGTTATTGATCAATTCCGAAAAAGCAACTACATCCATTTTATTTGAGGAAAATACAGAGAGTTCCTTATGCTTATGGTTTTCAATAACTTATGCCTATTACTTCTTTTTGTCTTCATCAATATTCATTCGATTATCTCTATTTTCTCCTTCTTGACAAAGGGCTTGTTGATTTTTTCAGACATCCAGTCTGGCTTATTTTCAGGGGCTTTGACAAGTTGTTTCCATGCCTTGAAAATATGTACCTTCTTTGTTCCACGTTCTCTTAGTCGAATAATCTCCGGTTTGGATTTTGTCCCTTTGCCTCGTTTTGCAGCTTTCAGAGCAGCTTGACGAGGCTGTTTTCCAGTGAAAACTCCATGCTCATTACCATCTTCATCTCGCAAAACGAAATTTCTTATGTCGGATATAAAGATCACCTCTAAAATTAGTTGCTAGACACTGATTATGTTCTTAAGTATATAAAATCTTTCTGATAATGTTGCCGGTAGTTATTGGTTTAGGAAAAATGTCCATTATCAAGAGGATTAAGAGCCTATCAAAAAAAGAAATTCAATATTTTAATTTTATAAATATAGTGTGCCTTGAAAAGTAATTTTACCTCATTTTACCTCATTTTTGCCTATGATTCTAAAAACATAATCATTCTAAATCATATAGGAATACACTTGTTCACTCCGACTACCGGACTATCAAACACAAAAAAAGATATAGAAACGTATAGGCACTTTTCTTTTATGTCTTCGGTTATCGTTTATGACACAAATAAAAGTATGTCAAAATTGAATTATAAAAACTCATTTAAAATAGTTGTCTTATTTCGTAAAATTTCCCAAAAATTCCCAAGTTTTCCCAAATACTTATAGATGGGAATTTTTGGGAAATTTCATATATATAGTTTCCCAATTGCTTCACATGGTTGATGCAGGAAGACACAAGATTAATTGTTGGGTGCCCGAAAGCCTATGGGAAAAAGTGGAAGCTTTAGGTTATGACAGCCCCACAAAAGCCACAATTGCAGGGTACGAGGCGCTAATAGGAAAAGAAGATGCACAGGAAGAAAAAAAGGACTTGGGAAATAACTGGGAAAAAATGGGAAATAATTGGGAAAATGTGGGAAAACAGTTAGAAGAGGCACAAAGGCAGATAAAAGATATGGAAGAAAGCTTAAGGAAAGCTCCGGACCTCGCGGAGTTCGCGCGCCTGCAGGCAAGATCCGAAGAGTTAGAAAAGGCAGAAAGAGATAAGGAATATCTGAAAGGACAGATTGCAATTAAGGATCAACAGCTAGACAAACAGGCGTTTTCTTTGCAGTCGGTTATACAAGAGAATAGCAGGTTAAATGTTAAGCTGCTTCCAGAGAATACAGAAAATAAAAAGCCATGGTGGAAATTTTGGTAAATTACTGTTTTTTAGGCAGCCAGCTTTTAATAATTTCAAGAATCGCATTATAAAAAACAATAAATGCAAGAGTACCGACAATTAACACAATATAGAATATGAACTCACCATCCGTCATAAAATAACATATGATAAACAGATATAAAAAATTAATTAAGAGCCGTTGCACAGTCTTTCTAATTCTAGAATCCTTAAATTCATATACTCATGGGGTGATTTAAAACTATGACCGAAGGAAAAGAAAAGATAGACATAGAAGAAAAGGTTCCGTTGCAAAAAATATGACAATTTTACAAAATCGTTGGAAACCTTCACAATAAGGAGATTTGAGTGATCCAATTTGGGTTAAAATGACATTTAAAGGAAAGAAGAATAGCCTCAAAGTACAGAAAAATTATTTTTGCAACAGAACCATTTTGTAAAATGCTCTGATTTTTTGCAACGGAACCAATTATTCTGTTTAGTTATAGCCCAAAAAGGCAGTAAAATTATTTTTGCAACAGAATCCCGCATATTATATACTCTTAAATTCTTATTTATTTTATAGTATCGATCTCATAATTTTTTTGCAACGGAACCATGTATTTCAATGTGGCTAAGTTAAGTCCATTAACATAATTTAAATGAAAAATAAACGGATGTAAAGGAGTAGGATAAATGAAAGCCGACATAAAATTACATTCAGTAGTCTTAATATCAGCAGCTCTGATTTTAGTTTTAATTATCGTTTTGTCTACGGCGTCGGCAGCTTCTGGACAAAGTGGCTCGCCCACGATAACTGAAACTAAAATCAACAACAGCGATTCGACCAAAGCATTGACCACAGGCACAAAAGAAATGAGTGAAAACACTGAAGTTACTGTCTACAATGCGGATATGGCCCTTGTGAAAGAAAAAAGGGAGATTTACTTAAAAAACGGAACCAATAGTATCGAGTACACAAATGTGACTTCTAATATTGACCCGACATCGGTCTTGGTTGAAGATCCTACAAATAACAAGACCACTGTGCTCGAACAACAATATGAATACGATCTGGTTAGCAACTCAAATCTCCTTGACAAATACCTCGAGAAAAAAATTACTGTAACGGACTTAAACGGCAAAAATTATACTGGTAAATTGCTCAGTCATGAGGACAATGACAACATCGTCCTTAAAAGAGATGACGGAAGTGTTGTGACTTTGCAACCCGTGAAAGTGGAATTTCCAGATGCTTTGGGGCTTCTTACAAAACCAACGTTAGTCTGGCAGATTTACTCACCAACTTCCGGAAAAAGGAATCTCATTATTTCTTATTTGACCAGTGGTCTGAGTTGGAGCGCAAATTATATAGTACAGACCGATATCAATTCTACAAAGGCTGATATAAGATCTTGGGTCAGCATCAACAACAATGCCGGAATTACCTTTGATGATGCAAAACTGAAACTGGTGGCAGGAGATATTCATAGAGTCTATGGGTCATCAATATACAGAAGAAATGAGATGGGGAGAGTAGATGGTGCTAACTCATATGAAGGTATTTCCGAAACACCCTTATCTGAATACCACGTTTATACACTGGAGAAGCCTATAACTCTTATAAATAATCAGGCAAAACAGATTTCTCTCTTTTCTGCAGATTCTGTGCCTGTACAAAAGGAACTTATCTTTGACAGCTCGAAAGATGATAAGATACAGTTTTTCCTAAATATAGATAACTCAAAGGCAGAAGGCCTTGGAATACCTCTTCCTAGTGGGACTGTAAAGGTCTATCAACCTGATTCAGAAGGGCAGCTTCAGTTTATAGGAGAAGACCAGATAGATCACACCCCGATAGGCAAGAAGATAAAAGTGACTATGGGCGATGCATTTGACATTATAAGCAAGCGGACCCAAACCGATTTTAAACAGGTAAGCAATAATATAAGCAGAACCAGCTATGAAATCGTACTTAATAACAGCAAGTCCGAAGCTCAGAACGTTACGGTTGTAGAACACCTCGATGGAGATTGGGAAATAATAAAAAGTTCCGATAGCTACGAAAAGACCGATGCTTTTTCCGTAGAATTCAGGGTATCAGTCCCAGCAAACGGCACGAAATCCATTTCCTACACGATCGAAAAAAATGCTGGAGCATCTGTTGAAACTGTAGAAAATACAGATACAGGGAATTCAACCATTGAGAATACAACTACTGATAATTCGGTTCCGTTGCAAAAATAATTTTTCTGCAATTTGAGGCTATAATTTTTGCCTTTAAATGTTATTTTTCTACTTAGAGCCTATCCGAAAAGTCAGCGATGCATGTTAAAAGTTACAATAGGTCTAAATATTCAGTCATATGTTCCGGTTTTGTAGATTGCATTTTGTAAAAGTTATAGCAGGTAACCACTTTTCGGATAGGCTCTTAATAAGATAATTTCACCTACAAAGTGCTTCCATTTAAAGGAATTAGATAGCATGTCACTACCTTTGATTTCCTTTTTATTTTATTATATCCTTAGAATAGATTTTTTGCAACGGAACCCTATAGATTGTATAGAAAAAGATCCCAAATTTGTTAAGTTTTTTTGTTGGTTGTTAGGGCACTTCAGATGCATTGGGAATGAATCTATCTTTTAAACTCCAGCCTATTTTAATATTCATTAGAACTCAAATTATAAATATAAATGAAATGTGAAGCTTATAAAAAATAAGATAATACATAAATATTTTGAGATTTCAAAGTTGTAATTACTCGTTACTATTATCTGGTCATAATTTGTCTTATTAATGGTAATGTTTCATTACCGCTTCTTAGTTTATATAAAAAGTTAATAATTATATTATTACCATCTATTCGAATTAACAAATATTTCATTTATTTTTACATTTAAAAGTTGACTTTAACTTGCCCCCAAAATATTTGTTTTTTTTTATTTATTAGCAATGTCACATGATAATTATATCCTTATCATACAGTCTTTTATTTTTTAGTAACGAGTCAATCTCTATAATGATTGCGGGTTTATTATGGGATGGCTAAGATCCAGATAAATCAATTTGGTTAATTAAAAGTCCAATTTATCTATTTCTTACCCAGCGAAAATTACGCTTACATTAAAAGGAATGAAAGATAGGGGTATAGAATAAATGATTAACAAAAAAATTCTTTTAAGCTTGCTTACAATAGGTCTTCTTGCATGTGTTGCAAGTGCTGGCACATGGGCATATTTCAAAGACACTGTTACCAGCAACGACAATATAATAAAGACTGCGACGTTAACATCGGAATATTCACTTAATGGAGGAACTGATTGGACTACATTCAGTGGAGAATCTGAAACATTTGGGCCATTTTCTGTATTTAATATAGTTCCTGATAACACAGAATATACAGTTCAATCAATAGGAATTCACAACATGGGCAATACTAGTGCATCTGTAGATGCAGTAGTAACTCCTCATAATGGTTATGATTTAGTGCCAGATCTAGTTATCAAAGTTGGTACCTACACAATATATGAAAATGGGGACTTTGTTACTCCACTAACTTTTACTCTCGGCACTACACATGCAGGTGGAGCTGACCCTATAGATGCAAGCATTAAATATACCTATACTAGTAGCGGTAACCAAAACGGTAATGAGACTAAAAGTATTCCATTCGATTTAAGCATTTCAGAAACGGCAATACACACCTAAATTAGTTTGATAGGCTACATAATAGCCTATCCAAAAACATTTTTATTTATCTAATAATTTTCAGTTCATATATCCATCGTTATGGGTACATAGTTTTTGCATAAGATCTGTAATCTATCCTGAAAATATAGCCTTTTTTCGCGCTTGTATTTCAAAAACAAAGATTTTTCTGTTCATAATATCTATCTTGTTAACTAAAATATTGTTGTCATAAAGGAAGTTAATTATTAAGAGCTCAATATAACATTAATAATATATTTATAAGTGTGTGGCAAAATCAGATATTTTAATAAAATATGTTTATTTTATATGCACAGAAAAATCCTTAGTACATTCGTAATAACATATAAGCTTTCTCTAAAAACAGTTTAATATTCCACCCAATAATAAGATATAAGACTAAATAATCATTTATTTTTATTAAAAGGCAAATATCATTATTTACCTTTACCTCAATATTATTTAATTATATGCTAGATCAAAATAAAACTGATTAAATTAAATTTCTAATATTTTTGTTTAAGCAGCTATTCCAGTACTCTGCTATTAATTTGTTATTAAATGCCTTTTTTATAAATATGCATATATTTTTATAAAATCAATTAACTGTAAGTTAATTTTTCAAACTAATTTCCAAAAAATATTAACTCTGTTATTAAAAAAACTTTATATATCCAATGTAAAGTAGTACTCATTGGGGTACTATGAGTGGAAGAGAAAATTATACAAATAATCCGTATGTTAGTGCACAAACACAGCAACAGTTATCCAAGAGTGATATTTTTGGAGTCCTTCAGAATGAAAGGAGAAGATATATTTTAAAAATCCTTCGCGAGAATGGAGAACAGAGCGTACGTTCATTATCTGAAGAGATTGCTTGCCTAGAATCTGGAGTTAAAGAGCCCAAGAGCAATTTTAGAAAAAGCGTATACTCTTCACTACATCAAACTCATATACCAAAAATGGAGAGCCTGAAAATAATCACTTACAATAGAAGTACAGATACTGTAGAGCTTCTTCCCATATCTCATGACTTTGACGTCTATATTGAAACCGTCAAAAAAGGCGATATTCCGTGGAGTCAATTTTACCTTGGATTAAGTATGCTTGCTGGTGCTGGTAGTCTCGCAATCTTTACAGAATTAATTAAATGGGTCACAAGCTATCAGTGGATGCTTTTTACAAATACTGTCTTCATAATCTGCTCATTCGCCCATGTGTACTATAGTCAAATGCATAAAAATAGCTAATTTTATCTGCTTACAATTGGGGGAGTGACACATGATAGTTAAAGCTAGTCATATGAATATAACTTTAGCATTTTTAGTATTACTTTTATTTTGTCTAGTTTTTCCATTCTTTGTAGGATATACAAAAACCTTTATTGTACTCTCTGGCAGCATGATGCCTATGATGATGCCTGGAGATATGATCATTACAAACACAATTAATCCAGAAAATCTCAAAGTAGGTGATGTAATTGCTTTTCAAGATCCCTATGGAGCCCACAATACAATAGTAACTCACAGAATTATATCTATAGGTGATAGCTCTGGATCTCGAATTTTTCAGACAAAAGGTGACGCAAACGGCAGCCCAGATGTCTTTTCAGTACCTGCAGCGACTGTTATAGGTAAATTGGTGTTTGTATTACCCTTAGTTGGTTATTTGCCAGGTTTTCTAAAAGACAATCCTATTGTCTATGTTCTTGCAATTATAGTGCCTGTTTTATTGCTTATCTTTAGTGAAATCCAAAACATAATAGATTATAGTAATTCTATTCGGGCTAGAAAAATTGAAAAGTTGAATAAAAAAATAGTCAGAAAAACTCTACATATAATAAAAGAACACAAACTAGCCAAAATTATGCTTATAAGTGGTATTATCCTTTCTTGTTTAGTTATACCTAACACAAGGGTAAATGATCAGACAATTATAAAGCAGGATGGCACAATTCACAATTCAGGTTACTTTCCAATTGTCTACATATCCACAAATAACGATTACACAAAACATTGGTACGGTGTAGTCACATCTAATAATGAGACATTGGTAGAAAAATCTGAAAATAAAAGTGATAAAATAATCTCATTACCGTATATTCTTCCAGTTTACTGGTTATTAATAATGGCAAAGATAAATCCATATCTTCCAATAATCACAGAGATATGTTTGTATACACTATTAATTACGTTCATCGCTGTACCGTTATGGTATCAAAAGAAAACTATTGGAAAAAAATCCAGAAAAATTAAAACAGTTGGGGGGGCAATATGGAGAATTTAGCAGTATTAAAATTAAAAAATATACTGCGAAAAAATTGGATAATATTTTTCGCGATATTTGGGTTATTGTTTCTATTTTCCAATTACCAGATATATCTCAAATATGTTAATCCTTCTTTTGAGGATAAAAATATAACAGTTTCATCATACACACAGTATGGTAATTACTCATATTCTACAAAAGTATCAGCGCAAAATCCGATCTATTTAACCGGAACAATACTAGACATGAATGAGTCAGCATATTATTTCGTCACATCACCAGTACCTGATTTTTCATTCGTTTATAGGGTCAATGCTTCTGATTCTGTAAACATAACAGCAATGCCAAAGGTATCAATCATAGCAATGTGCAAGAATAAAGATGATCAGAATCCTAAGATTTTGTGGCAGAGAGAGTTTCCAGTAACACCAACAAGTTCAACTGGCCCATTTATCGTTAAAAACATAGATGGCTCTGATAATTTTACATATAGATTCACATTCAACGCAGCTGCAATTGAAAATAATGTAGAAAACACATATTACAAATTAGATTATTCTCCTAAGCATTCAAGCACATTTTCCACATCTAGTATGGTATATGAGATTAAAGCGCTCGTAGCTTATAATGGTATCATAAATGGAAAAAAAGTAGAAAATGTAACAAGCTTTGTCTTGCCAATGACCATGGCAAAATCATATTATGAACTGTCAGATAATATATCCACAAATATAACCAATTATAATAACGAGACTATTAGTGTGCAGAATCCTTTTACAGTTGAGACTATAAAATATTCTCTGGCATCTATGTTAATCAGCATAGTTGCTATAATCGGGATAATATACTGTAGAGCAAAATATAATCCCGATCCAGTTCGCATAGCTAAACTTGAGCAGGAAAAGATGCATGCTAGATTTAGAGAATTCATCAGTGAAGGCAAATTGCCAGAGAACAGAAATTCTCTTATGGCTCTCGAGATTGCATCTTTACAGGAGCTTATAAATGCAGCAGTTGATATGAATGAAAGAGTGATATATGACTCAGGTGCAAATATTCACTTTGCAATTCACAATGGAGTATTATATTACTTTACCAAAATAAATCCTATTAATGAAGCTAAGACTGAGGGTGTAAATGGCAGACTACCTCACATAAAAGGAGCAACGTTTTCTACTTCATTTATTGAACCCTCATTCAAAGACCCGTAAACTCTATCCTTAACTCAAAAAGCTAATTTATATTTAAGGTACTGTGTAGTCTGTGGAGGGTGGACAATTTTTAAGCCCTAAGTAGCCGGAAAATTTTTATCCTTCGTAACCTATACAGTACCTAAGTTTGGAATAAGTGAGTGATTTCCCTAAATAGATAAGGCGGAACCTGGCCAACTGTCTCAATATAATTATATATCGGATAATTCTTGGGAACGTAGAGTATTTTTTTTGCCTCTTCATTTATAATCTTCCATGTCAAACAATGCCACAAGATATACATCTATTGCGCAACCCAGAAAGGTAGGTTCCCATGTTAAAACCATGGCATCTAAAGGGTCACTATCAAGGGCCAAGGTGTTAGGAAAAAACCATAATCTAAGGGATATACCATTGAAGAAGAAAGCATTCTGTTGTATTTAATCAGTTTCTTTTCTTTATCATACTCAAATTTGTTTCGGCTTCCTTTCGGAATCTCGATAAGTACACTTTCGACCTTTTTTTCAGTCATATCAACACTTCCTATTATTTCTTGCTTTCAACTATATTCTTTGTAATAATTGAGATTACCATTTTTCTTTCTGATAAGGTTCTGATATTAAAACCATTTGTGAGCCGGCACTGTCAAGTCTACGGGTGCTAAGAAATTTTTTTCAGCTACTGTCGAACCTGTAAATTATTCAGCTCCCGTAGACTTGACAGTACCTTTTTACTATTTTTTGCATTTACTATGATCAATGAGAAGGTAGTTTACTGAAAATTTTATAAAATCACAAATTTCAAGAAGTTCTTGAGCAGATAAATCTGGCTTTGTTGCAAAATCAGTTTAAATCTTCACAATTAGGAAATTTAATTAATCTCATAACCGAGAAAAATGGTACACAAAGATAAGAATTATATTATCAAACTGTGAAAATATAATTTTTGCACCACAACCATATGCAAAAGCATGGACAAACATGTTGATATAATGGATATGCATAAGAAAAGAAAATTTGCAGCTAGAGAATCAATGAACAGCCAGTGTTGAGAAGACCAGATCAAATTTGTATACTTTATTATTTTTCTTCCCTGCATAAATGTAGACTAGATCATGTGTGATTATTGATTCTGGAGGTATTTCACTAAGATACACTGGATCTGATGCCATGTTTGTTTTGTTACTGAAGAGTGTAACGTCTCCTATCATAATAGTCAATTCATCAGCATGATTGAAAGTACCATCCATAGGAATAAATTGAACGAAAACTTTCCCATTAGATGTTCCTATATTCTGCAAAGTAATTGTTTTAACTAATGTAGCATTACTCGATGGTATTACATCTTTT
>Ga0183099_1001630_pt1 | contig 12587 bp, 12 predicted proteins | sample Biomet1_FD_127788 | JGI IMG/M metagenome (GOLD analysis project Ga0183099, IMG submission 127788) | Microbial communities from bioreactor (seeded with anoxic lake sediment) at LBNL, California, USA - Biofuel metagenome 1 | ecosystem: Engineered > Bioreactor > Anaerobic > Unclassified ... | reverse complement strand
ATTTATGCTCATATAGCCTTAATGCAATTTGGCAGACGTGTTTATTTATGCTCATATAGCCTTAATGCAATTTGGCAGACGTGTTTGGAGTGATCCTGCGTATAGCGGTCTTTTGCTTCAAGCATTGCGGATATGGATTCAAGTGATGTGACCAACAAATTATGATATTGTATTTTGATGTTGTTGATTGTTTCATTTTGTATTTGAGCGAATTTCGCTTGTTCCTGTTCCAATTTCCGCTTTTCTGTGATGTCTTCGGTAAGGACCACCATGCCTTTGAATTGCTTTTGCTTGTCGAATATACTTGCATAATTATTCATATAGAACTGATTATTGACGGTATCTTCCACCATCCGTTTATAATGGATCTCAGGATTATTTTTCAAATTCTCGACAGCGTGGTTCATTCTTTCCTGTGCTCCTTTTGGATGACATTGCTGTATGTTTTTTCCTATCAACTTTTGTCTATCGATTCGCCGTATTTTTTCAGCGGTATTATTGACATACACAATATCGCCCAACGAATCTGTAACCACCAAACCCAACGGCAGTTGTTCGAGTAAAAGTTTAGTTAATTCATTAAATTCATTTTGATCCATTTGTTTTTCAACGCCTTTCGTCGTGACACGGAAATTAGAATGATTCATACAATTAAACATGAACAAATAAATTGTAATAATATACATAAATATAGTTTATTATAGTTTGATTATACTCTATGAATCAAACTATTGCAAGAAAAATATGGATATAAATTACATAAAAATTATGAATTGAGTAAAATAATATAAAGTAAGAGAAAAATTATGAAAGATAGCAATCTATAAAATTGAAATCATAAATTGTTATTTGACAGGACAAATATCCGATTATTTTAAGAAAAAATGAGCTGACGATGGGAAAATACAGTCCGATGAGCCCAAAAAAGCCTGATATTCCGTGTAACAAAACGGAATATCAGGCTCTTTTCTGTTGAAAATAATGAATCGTTAAAATGTCTATGATTGAAAAGAAAATTCACAATGGTGAAACCTTTATCGGAACGAATTTTCCAATATTTTTACAACATCTTCATCTGTAAGTGGCGCGGGATCACACGCAAACAGTGGACCCATGGCTCCACGGGCATTTTTGGCATATTTCATTAAGTTCTCTTTTTCCATGCCATACTCACTCATTTTTAAGTTGTCAACAGAGCATTCCGCTTGCAATTTTGCAAGGGCATCCACAAAATCCTGTGCACTTGATGCATGTTCGACACCCATTGCCTTTGCCATTTTGATGAACAATTCATCGCAGGCATGGCGGTCAATAAATTGTTGATAATACGCAAGGCTTACCATGATCAAACCTGCTCCGTGTGCCAAATCGTGATGATATGCAGAAAGAGCATGCTCGATGGAGTGTTCAGAGGTGCAAATCATATTGAACCCCGCAAGTGTGTTTGCAAGTGCAACATAATATCTTGCTTCCTCGTTTGAGCCGTCTCGGACTGCTGTGGGAAGGTAGGTCGTTAAATATTCTATGGCTTTGAGCGCAAACATTTCGCCTATTGGGTTTTCATTGATGTTGATGATGCTTTCGCTTGCATGGAAAAATGCATCAAACCCTTGATAAGCGGTCAGCTTTGGTGGAACAGTCATCATCAGCTCCGGATCGACAACCGAAAGGGTGGGGTAAGTTTTTTCGTAGCCAAAGCCACATTTTTCGTTTGTTTCTTCCTTTGTGGTAACCGTCCAAGGGTCAATTTCCGATCCGGTTCCCGCAGTGGTGGTGATAGCAACAATCGGAAGCGGATCGTTCGGAACAGGGAGTCCTTTTCCGGTAATGCCCTCGTTATAATCCCAATAATCTCCGGGATTTGTCGCCATTACGGCAATTGCTTTTGCTGCATCGATGCTGCTTCCGCCGCCAAGTCCGAGTACAAAATCACACCCATTTTCTTTGGCGAAAGATGCGCCTTCCATTACATGACGCAAAACCGGATTCGGGAGAATTTTGTCATACAACACATGTGCAACCCCCGCTTTATCCAGCTGTTCTGTCACTCTTGCAAGATACCCGTTCTCTTTCATGGATTTTCCCGATGTAATGACGATCAGTGCTTTTTTTCCTGGCAATACTTCCTTGTGCAAGTCGTTTAATTGGCCCTTTCCAAATAGAACTTTTGTTGGTACATAATAATTAAATTTCATTCAAATAACCTCCGTTTTATAAATTGTTCTTGTTTTTTTACCTCATTATAATATAGCATAATCCTTCGAGTTCGCTTTAAGTCAATAGCAATATTGTTCTTTTCAAAAATAAATTAAAATAGAACATAAAACAGGCTGTTTTTGCAACAGACAGTGCTTATAGAATGGTAAAATAATTTATTTGATTCAGTTGACTCGAAAAACAGATTGGGATATAATAATGAAAGAAGTGGGGTGTTAATTATGGAATATAAGGACAAAGTGTGCGTTGTCACCGGTGGAGCAAACGGAATTGGACGTTGTATTTCAGAAAACTTTTACAAACAAGGGGCTTTTGTCGCATGTATTGATACGGATCGTGTATCAGGCGATCATTTACAGTCAGAATTTAAGAACGATCAATTTTTCTTTTATTGCGGTGACATTACAGAGGAAGCAATTTTAATTGATTTTTCCAAACAGGTAATAAATCGGTTTCATCAAGTGGATTGTTTGATTCACAATGCCTGCATCAGCAATGGTGGAATTTTAACCGACTGTGGGTATGAGGATTTTAATTATGTGCTGAAACTCGGCATCACAGCACCGTATATGCTGACAAAACTATTTTTACCCCATTTTGCAAAAGGGGCATGTGTTATCAATATTTCTTCGACACGTGCGTTTATGTCGCAGCCTAATACCGAGAGTTATACTGCTGCAAAAGGCGGCATCACAGCACTGACCCATTCCTTAAGCATTAGTTTATCTGGAAAAGTACGGGTGAATTCCGTAAGTCCGGGGTGGATTGACACATGTGCTTATCAAAAAGAAGAAAAGAGTACATCGCATGTTTCCACTTCGGATTCCTTACAACACCCAGCCGGTAGAATTGGTAATCCGCAGGATATTGCAGATACCGTTTTGTTTTTATGCAGTGAAAAGGCGGGGTTTATCACCGGAGAAAACATCACAGTCGACGGTGGCATGACAAAACAAATGATTTATCATCAAGATTATGGTTGGAGTTATCACGGAAAGGAAGAATAACATGGAATACTCAATTGCAAAGGCATCGGAAAAAACGGGCTTAACGCCACACACGTTGCGGTTTTATGATAAAGAAGGCTTGCTTCCGTTTGTCGCACGTACGGCTTCTGGAATCCGCATCTTTCAAGATTCCGATATCGAATGGCTTTCCCTCATTACTTGCTTGAAAAACACAGGAATGTCGATCAAAGATATAAAAGTTTTTATTGACTGGTATCAGGAAGGAGATGCCACTCTTGAGAAACGACTTATGTTGTTTCGTCATCAAAAGGAAATTATTGAAGAACAAATGAAAGCTTTGAATCAATATATGGAGAAAATCAACTACAAAATAAAATATTATGAAACCGCCGTTGCAGCCGGCACAGAAGCGATTCAGGAAAAATGCTGTAAAGAATAGTGCTCAAATGCACTGAATCATTCTCCCGATTGCAGAATTGAGTTCCACAACGGGAGAATTTTTGTATTTTTAGAAGAAAACTATTTGGTGCTTTTTTCAAATGCTTTCATCATAAGCATTGCAACGGCAGCACCGGGATCCAATAGTGTTCGAGAAGCCTCGCCTCTGGTTGCGGCTCTTCCGTGTATTGCAATCATTGTAGTGGTGTTATGAAAGCCTTGTTCCGCGGCAGCAGATGCTTTTTGGGCGGCAGACACAAGAGACTCTTCGTTTTGCACGGAAGTTTGCAGTGATTCCACAGCTGGATAAAATCCATCAAGAAATGTTTTATCGCCTATTTTTGCCTTGCCACGAGCGGAGACACCATCCATATATGCACGAAACAATTCGTAAATGTCTGAAAGTTGCAGTTCGGTTTTCTCTTTCAAAAGTTTGCCTGCGTTCATGAAACCGGATGCCATGAGTGTTCCCATTGTGGAAGGAACAGCGGCAGACATTGCTTTGCCGCTGTTGTACAAGAGCTTTCCTACATCCTCTCCAACAAATTCCAATGCTGCTTTATATGCTGCAGCAAAGCCATCACTCATGGTCAAACCCAAATCACCATCGCCGACAACACTGTCAAGCTCAATCAGGTAATTTCTGTTTTCAGCCATGATTTCGCTGAAACATTTTAATAAATTCAATAAATAGTTATGATCCATATTCTCTGCTCCTTCTGCCTCACTTTTACTGTTGAAAGAAAGGGGTATGTGCGGGTTGTTCCATTAGAGTTTTTAATTCATCATCCAATTTTAAAATTGAAATGGAGAATCCGGCCATTTCCAAAGCCGTTGCATATTCCCCGACATAAAAGTGATGCACAGTGATTTTTCTTTTCGGAGAGCACTTTGCTGATTCGGCGGGTGACGATATATTGTTCGTCAAGCGGTGTTGCACCTAATCCGTTGACCAATACATCGACTTCATCCCCCTCGATAAAAGGAAGATCTGCAATAATTTTATCCAGCATTTCATCGGTGATTTGATCGGCGCTTTCTAACTTACCACGGCGGATGCCTGTTTCTCCGTGAATTCCCATGCCAATTTCCATTTCATCCTCGCCAATGCCGAAACCGGGTTTTCCGACACGGGGAACAATGCAGGGCGTGAGCGCTACCCCCATGGTTCTGACATTTAAAGCTGCTTTTTCTGCAATTCTTTTCACTTCTTCAAGCGGTTTCATTGCATTTGCTGCAGCCCCTGCACACTTATAGACAAAGAAGATTCCTGCGACCCCACGGCGGGTGCTTTTCTCTCCGGGCGCGGAAGGCCCTGCGGAAGCGACATCATCACTGCCAACTACGCTTAAAACTTTAATGTTTTCCTCAAAATCCGCCATTTCCGCCGCCATATCGAAATTAAAAATATCACCGTTGTAGTTTCCATAAATGTATAATACTCCCGCACCGGAGTCGATTGCTTTTGTTACGGCAAACATCTGCTCCGCACTGGGAGATTGAAACACATCACCCACACAGCATCCGTCAAGCATACCTTTTCCGACGTAACCGAGAAACAGCGGAAGATGACCAGAGCCGCCGCCGGTTGCAAGACCAACTTTGCCCTCCACTTTATTTGCTGTAATCAAACAGTGTACGTCTTCGGCGGTATAGGTAATTAAATCACTGTGTGCGATATAAAGACCTTCCAACATTTCGGTGACGTAATTTTCCGGTTGATTGATTATTTTTTTCATAGCTTTTTCCTCCAAAATTTCATTGAATAATCCTGATTTACTGACTTTACAACCATCACAACAATCAGAAGAAGTCCCCATGCTAACGTCTTGAAAAAGGAATTAAATCTCAAAATATTAAAGGCACTTGAAATTAATTGCAATATGATGACTGAAAGTGTTACACCCAAAACCTTTCCTTTTCCGCCAAGCGGTGCAACCCCACCAAGTACAACAATCAGAAGCGCTAATAGGGTGTAGGATGTACCGTAATCGGATTTTGCTGAACCATAATGAGAGATAATAATGATTCCTGCAATTGCCGCTGCAATACCAGAAAGCATATAGGTAAGCATGGTAACTCGCAAATTGTTGATGCCGGTATAGCGAGATGCAGTTGCATTTGTACCCATAAATGTGAGCTGTTGACCGTATACGGTGTATTTCAAAACAAAGTTTAATGCAAGTGCAACAAAAATGTATATGAGGAGGGAGTAGGGGATAACACCGAGAGATCCGTTGCTAATCGCCAAAACCGAATTTGGCATTCCTGTAATGGCGGGACCCTTTGTGATGGCAAGCCCCAATCCCGAAAATAGTTGTCCACCGCAGAGCGTTACCAACATTGCAGGAATCTGAAGCTGACCGATTAAATACCCGTTTAAAAGACCGCAAAGAGCACCGACTACAACAGCAGCAGCAATTCCAACAATGACGGAAAACGAGCTTTTTCCCATTCCTGTGATGATGACTGCGGCAACGATTCCGGATAAATTGGCGGCACCAACCAACGAAAGATCAATCCCGCCGGAAATCATACAGAACATCATGCCAAAACAAAGAATTCCAAATTCGGGAAACTGAAATGCCATGGAACTGATGTTGCTTCCTGTTAAGAATTCAGGGGTGATTGCAGTCATAATTGCAACGATTCCAATGGCAATCGCCAAGAGCGACACCATATTTTTATCACTTTTACGAAAACTGTTTTTTAACGTTATCATTTTCTTTCCCTCCTATATCTTCGGGCTGAGGGCGATTTTCTTTGCTTTTAAGGATGTAATAGACGTACCGATTACAATGATTAAACCAACAGCAAAGGCTTGCCAATAATTCGGAATTCCAAGCATAATGAGATTGTTGGAAACAAGGGTGATCAAAAGCACTCCCAAGACTGTTCCAATAACCGATCCATGTCCGCCGGTGATTCGGGTTCCCCCGATAACAACCGCTGCAATCACCATCATTTCTGCACCCATCAAATTTGAAGGGTGTGCATTTCTCAACAGAATTGTATTACAGATTCCTGCAATTCCAACCAGAAAACCTGCCGCAGTATAGATGATGTATTGGGTTCTTTTTACGTTGATTCCAGCAATTCTTGCCGCATTGTAATCACCGCCAACAGCATATATCTTTCTTCCGAGTATGGTATACTTTAAAATCCAATGAATCAGTATGCAAAGAAAGATAGGGAACAAAATTAAAATAGTTAGTGAGGATTTTCCGCCGTTTGTATTTGTTACCGAAAATAGATATTTTTGTGAAATAGCATCAACAGATGTCGGAATGTTAGAAATTTCTCTACCATTGCTATATACCAATACCGCACCATTTGCAAGGCTGCTTGTACCGAGTGTTGCAATCAAAGCAGGAATTCTAAAGGTTCCAATCAAAAGTGCATTCAAAAGTCCCCATGCAAGACCGAAAAAGCCTGAAAGGAAAAACGCAACCAAAACACTGTCGATTTTATACTGGTTCATGAGCGAGACGGTAAAATACAGAGAAAAACTCGCAATTGCAGGAAATGAAACATCAATACCACCTGAAATAATAATTATCATTTCGCAGAGCGCAAAAATCGTCATAATCAACATGGAGCGGAATGTCCCAAAAATAGTGCTGAGTGCAAAAAATGCGGGATTGACAAATCCGATTAATAACGATAAAACTACTATGATATAAACAACAATCATTTCATTAGAGGAAAGTTTGTTGAAGCATTTTAACCGATTCATGAAATCACCTCCTGTTTCGCAGTTCCGCCCAACAGCGCCGCAAGGCGGGTTTCATCGGTTTGCGCACTTTGTATCATGGAATCAACAGCACCCGAACGCATTACGATGATTTTATTACAGTTTTGAATCAGTTCGGAAAGGTCATCGGATATGATGATAATTCCGACCCCTGTTGCGGCAAGTTGATGCAGAATTTTATGAATATCGGCTTTTGCACCGATGTCTACACCAACCGTCGGACCATTCAGAATTAAAAGTGCTGGATGTGTATTCAACCATTTTGCAATCACAACCTTTTGTTGATTTCCTCCCGAAAGAGAACGGACCATTGGTTTTGAAGAAGGGGTAACAATACGAATATCCCGAATCCAGTTCTCGGCGGATTCTGTCATTTCGCTATAATGCAATCTGCCGCCCTTTAAATAAGCGGAGATGGAAGCGGCAATCACATTGTCAGCGATGGAACGGTCAAGAAACGAACCTTGTGTCAGTCTGTCCTCCGGAACATAGGCGAATTTGTGTTTGATTGCGTCTCCGATGTTGTTTATGCTGATTTCTTTATCATGGAGATATATCTTGCCGGAATCTGCCGGCATAATGCCAAACAACGCATCGGCAATTTCGCTTCTGCCGGAGCCTAAAAGCCCAGTGATTCCCAGAACATCACCTTCATTTAGCGAAAAGCTTACATCGTGAAAAGCACCTTTTCGGTTCAAATGTTCAATTTTTAAAATTTCTTTTCCGAGTTCGGACGGACGGTAATGTGTGTCTACGATTTCTCTGCCTGTCATATATTGAATAAAGGATGGTCGGTCGAACTCCTTGATGTCTCCTGTGGCAACATTTGCTCCATTTCTTAAAATGGTGAGCCTATCGGCAATGCTGTAAATTTCATCTATTTTATGTGTGACGATGACAATCGCAATTCCCTTGGACTTTAATGTTCCGATCACCTCAAACAACATTTTTACTTCTTTTGCGGTAAGCGCTGTTGTTGGTTCATCAAGAATCAGAAGTTTTGCGTCGTTCAGTATGGCACGGCAAATCGCTACCATTTGTTTGTGCGCAACGGAAATTCTTTCTACCAGAACATCGGGATCTAACTTCGCTCCGATTTGCTCCATTGCTTTCAACGCCAATTTTCTGCTTTCGTTCCAATCCATTCTTTTTTTGCCTATTTGTAACGCTTTGTTCATCGCAATGTTTTCGGCAACTGTTAGATTCGGAAACACGGCAAAGTCCTGATAAATGACTTGAATGCCAAGTCGAATCGCATCAATCGGGTTGTATTTCTGCATTAGATTGCCATCAATTGTTATTTCGCCTTCATCGGCACGATGTACCCCTGAAATGGTTTTGATGAGTGTGGATTTTCCACAGCCGTTTTCTCCGGCCAAACAATGAATTTCACCTTTATTCACGGTCAAATTCACCCCTTTGAGGGCATGAACACCATCAAACGTTTTGTGTATGTTATTTAATTTGAGGAAAACTTCTTCCATGACAATCCTCCGCTTTCTGAATTTACAAGATAAGCCCCATGACAGTTTGACATGAGGCTTATCTGTTTATTTTTTTAGAAGTTGTATTTCGAATCGTCAACGTTCGATTTATCAACGTCTACCCAAGCCTTACCTGTTAATACTTTGTCTTTTAATGTGAGTTTTTCGTAACCGCTTACGTCAAGGTTCATGCCGTCGGTTACCTTTTCCCCAGAGAGAATTTTTTCTGCAAGAACATTCATTGCATATCCTGCATCTGCGGGATCCCAGAACGAAATCATATCGATTGTACCGGATTTGATATATTTTCCGGATACCGAAACAAGTGAAGTGCCGACGACTTTTACTTTACCGGTGAGACCGGCTTCTTCGACCGCAAGTGCTGCACCGGCAACATCCCCCATTGCACTGCCTTGAATTCCGGCGATGTTAGGATTTGATTTTAAAACTTCTTTTACTTTTTCATATGAAACAGATTGATCATCTTTTGTTTCAATTTTATCGCCAAACATGGTCATGCTGGGGAAGGATTTGGTTTGAAGGGCTTTTGCGGCATCTGTCCACTGTTTGTGGGACTGCGATGTTAAGGCACCGACTTCCTGAATATAAGCACCTTTTCCTCCGGTCAGCTTGCCGAGTTTTTCCATGAAGTGTTCACCGTAAGCATCGTTATCAAATGCTTCAATGTCATAATCGATGTTGGTCATATTAGCAGCCTCGTGGGAAATAACCAAAATACCGGCTTCCCGTGCTTTTTTCAAAACCGGTTCAAGCGCTTCGGTGGAGAATGGGACAACACAAATGGCATCGACCTTTTTTGCAATTAAATCTTCAATTACCTGTGCTTGAAGAGCAGCATCTCCTGTTGCAGGCCCGGTATAGTACGCATCCATTCCAGAATCTTTTGCATATTTCTTAACACCCTGTTCCATTCGTTGAAACCAAGCGATGCTTGTGAGCTTCGGAACGGTTACAATGGTGTATTTTTTGCCGGTATCGGGTTTTGTACCTGAATTATCGGTTGTGCCTGTGTTGTCCTTCGTGTCTGTTGAAGGGGCTGTGGTTTTGCCACAGGCGGAAAGGGTAATTCCTAATGCGAGTGCCAATAACAAGGACATGACTTTTTTGAATGCAGTTTTTTTCATGATAAATCCTCCTTAAAATTTCGGTTAATCGATAAACGTTTAGTATAATAATACTAAATTCAATTATCGACACCATTAATATATCACACAATATTTGTATTGTCAACAAAAATAAATGAAAATTAACAAGAAATTTATGCAAATAAGCTGTATTTGGGCGAAAAACAGTTTACAATGCGAAAAATTCAATTCATAACTTACTAAATGTTAGTTTACTAAAGATTAGTGAGAGAATCGGATTGAAATGAAACATCGTCATTCTAAAATAAAATCGCATATGAACCGACGCCTCAATTCTTTTTTTCTGCCTTATTGAGATAATTTGCCCATGTTTCTCCAACATATACTTTTTTCAAAGATTCTGTGTCACAAATGAAATAAGATTGATAAATATCCACGTAGTTTTTGCAAATCTGATATCATAGCTGAAAAGAATCTGTGCGTTTTCGTAAGTGTTGTGGAATTATAATTCATTCTCTGGGAGAATTGAGTTCTACACAAAAAAGACGAAGCATTTATTTCTGGTTGAAATAAATGCTTCGTCAAAATGATTTCTATGAAATCAAGGTTTGCTTTGTTTTGTGCTGTGCCGCAAGATTAGTTCTCCACTGACCTGGATTTTTACGTTGGAATAGGGTACTTGCTCAAGCACATCATGCATTCTGCGGACGGCAAAGGTACCGATTATATTTTTGGGGATTCGCATGGTCGTAAGGGATGGAGAGCAGATCGCGGAAAAATGAATATCGTCAAAACCGATGACTGAAATGTCATTCGGCACATGATAATTATAATCTCTAAGTGCTTTCATTGCACCAATGGCAATAGAGTCGTTATCTGCAAATGCACAGGTTGGCAGTTCTTTTTTTTGCGAAAGATACTGTTTCATACTGTCATAAGCCCCCACCAATGTGGGGGGGACATTGAATTGGTTTTCCTTTAGAAAAGTTAATCCAAATTCAGTGCAATATCGTAGAAAAGCTGTATTTCTCTCTTCAAAATTGGCAATGCTAACATTGCTATGAAAATAGGCGATCGTTTTATGTCCAAGTTTGGAAAGGTGCAGAAGAGCACTTCGCACCGTCTCGTCATTGTTGATTGCAATACTGTTACATGGGTACTCTCTGACGGTGTTGTCAACTATGAGATAGGGCTTTTTAAGCAAACCCAAATAAGAATATTGCGTTTCATCAAGCTCGGTTCCGAGTACGATAAATCCATCATAGGCGTCAAAGTCAATGGAATGAAACGTTTCCTCCAAAGAATTATCTGAAACAATGATGCTTAAATGATATCCGCAGGATCGACATTCTACTTCAATAGCATCCAGAATTGTGGTGATAAAACCTTCGTTTTGTTCCACAAGCATGCCGTGTTTTTTATATTTTAAAAAACAAATATTTTTGGTGGCGTTTTTGGACTTTCTTTGATTATTATATTGATATTGCTCAAGAATATGTTCAATTCTATTTCTTGTCTCTTCGCTTACGCCTTTTTTATTATTGAGTACAATCGAGACAGCGGAGGAGGACACTCCTGCAATTTTCGCTAATTCTTTAACTGTCATTCTGATACCTCCCAAAAAAACAATTCAGTGATTCTATTGTATCAAACTGTTGGCGCGAAATCAATATGTTTATAAATAATTTACTAAAATAATTACGAAAATTTAGAAATATAATAAAAAATCATCCATGATCTGATTAAATAATCGAGAATAAGAAAGAATAATGCATATGTCTTGCTTTATACACTTACTTTTTAATATTATCTCCAGGAAGCACTAAAATAATTAACAGAAGTTTATATGGAAAGGATATAATATGAATCTGAATAGAAATGTTTACCCTGTGACTGATGCAAGATTCTGTAAATATGGCTCTGTTGTAAAGGGATTCGACTGCACACAATTGTTGGAAAAAATGAAGGAAACTCCTCTGCCGGACGGTGTTATTTATATTGCCTCTGTTCCCGAACTCGAAAAACTATCGTTTTTCTTACAGTTGACAGAAAGAGAATTCGGTGGAATGCCGATTCAACTTGGATTTTGCAACGGGAACAATCATAAATTAAACGCTGCGGAATATCACCGCACTTCCGAAGTGGATGTTGCGGCTACCGACTTGATTATGATTTTAGGAATGCGACAGGACATTTCCACGAACAATTACACCTATGACACATCCTATATGGATGTATTTCATATTCCTGCTGGAACAATGGTGGAACTTTATGCAACAACTCTGCATTATGCACCTTGTAATTACAAAACACCTTTCCGCTGTGCAGTGGCGTTGCCAAGAGGAACCGGAGAACCGTTAAAAGAACCTCGCTCAAAAGAATATGAAGATGCACTATTGTTCGCAACGAATAAATGGGTGATTGGACATCCCGAATCGGATATTGGGCAATCGGGTGGTTTTGTCGGTTTGATTGGTGAGAATCCGACGATTGAGATATCCTAAAAAAATCAAGCGTTTTAAAGAATATTAGAAAAAACTGACTTTTCCGAATCAGAAAAGTCAGTTTTCAATTTTATTCTAGCATAGTTCAGATGAATGGTTATTTTCCTTTGCAGTGA
>Ga0183099_1001628_pt1 | contig 12593 bp, 16 predicted proteins | sample Biomet1_FD_127788 | JGI IMG/M metagenome (GOLD analysis project Ga0183099, IMG submission 127788) | Microbial communities from bioreactor (seeded with anoxic lake sediment) at LBNL, California, USA - Biofuel metagenome 1 | ecosystem: Engineered > Bioreactor > Anaerobic > Unclassified ... | reverse complement strand
TGCGGTGGTTGTGAGTGTGGGGGCGGAGTTCCGGTGCGGCGCGCCCGCGCCCTCGGTGGCGGAGCTGAAGGCTCAGGGTTACACGCACATTTACTTCGCCGTGGGCGCCTGGAAGGCCGGGACGCTTGCGATCCCCGGCAACGTGGTGCCGGTCATCGGTTGGCTGAGGGATCTTAAAGCTGGAAAAGACGTGTCTTTGGGCCATGTGGCCGTGGTGGGCGGCGGCAACACCGCCATGGATGCGGCCCGCGCCGCCCTGCGGGCGGGAGCGAAATCCTCCACCCTGATCTATCGCCGGACAAAGAAATACATGCCCGCAGATGCGGAGGAACTGGAGCTGGCCATTGCCGACGGCGTTGGGTTCCTGGAACTGGTCGCCCCCGTGGAGCAAAAGGACGGAACTCTGCTGTGTAAGAAAATGAAGCTGGGCGAGCCGGATGCCTCCGGGCGGCGCGCGCCGGTGGAAACCGGCGAAACCGTGGAAATTAACTGCGACACGGTGATCTCTGCCGTGGGTGAAAAGGTAGACGCACAGCTGTTCGAGGACAACGGAATTCCTGTGGACGCCAGCGGCACTCCCGCCTTCCGAACGAATCTGGACGGCGTTTACTGCGGCGGCGACGCTATGCGCGGCCCTGCCACGGTGGTAGAGGGCATTGCGGATGCCCAAGGCTTTGCAAACGAGGTGCTTAAAGCTGTCCATCCGACGAACTTCCCCGTTAGCTCTTCTGCCTCACGGACAGATGCGGTAGCCAAAAGGGGCATCCTCTGCGAATCCGCGAAATGTGAGGGCGAACGGTGCCTGAGCTGCAACGTGGTGTGTGAAAGCTGCGCGGATGTATGTCCCAACCGCGCCAACGTATCCATTGAACTGCCCGACGGGCGGCGCGAAATTCTGCACGTGGACCGCATGTGCAACGAGTGCGGCAACTGCGCGGTGTTCTGCCCCTATGACTCCGCGCCCTACCGGGATAAGTTCACCCTGTTCCACAGCAGGGACGACTTTGACGGGACTCCCAATTCCGGTTTCCTTCCGTTGGGCGGGCGCAAAGTCCTTGTCCGGCTGGACGGGAACGTGTTGGAAGCGGATCTGGACGGGGAGAACCATCTGCCCGTGGGCATTGAGTGCATGATTCTGACCGTGTACAGCAAATACGGATATCTGATGGGATAAACAACTCTCGATTACTCTCCGTCTGGGCGGCAGCTTCCCAACGGTCTAAAAAGATTCGCCAAATGCCGAATGGCATTTGGCGAATCTTTTGCGGGTATGTCTTTGTCTGGCTGTCCCAATGCCGATTATACGCAAAACAGCAGCGTGATGTACCATAGGCACATCACGCTGCTGCTTAAAGCGTCCAAATCATTCTGAAAACCGCCCAAACAGCGATTTCTCAGAGATTCTTACTTCTCCTCGATCTCAATGACAGCGCCGGAACCGACGGTACGTCCACCCTCGCGGATAGCGAAACGCAGGCCCTTCTCAATAGCGATCGGGGTGATCAGCTCAACGTTCATCTCGACGTTATCGCCAGGCATGCACATCTCAACGCCCTCGGGCAGAGTGATGACGCCGGTGACGTCAGTGGTACGGAAATAGAACTGAGGACGATAGTTGTTGAAGAACGGAGTATGACGGCCGCCCTCGTCCTTGCTCAGAACGTAAACCTGGCCCTTGAACTTGGTGTGGGGATGAATGGAACCGGGCTTCGCCAGAACCTGGCCGCGCTGCACGCCGCTGCGGTCAACGCCGCGCAGCAGAACGCCGACGTTGTCTCCGGCTTCAGCATAGTCCAGCAGCTTGTGGAACATCTCGATGCCGGTAACGACGGTCTTCTTCTTCTCCTCGGCCAGACCGACGATCTCAATTTCCTCACTCATCTTCAGCTTACCGCGCTCCACACGGCCGGTAGCGACGGTACCGCGGCCGGAGATGGTGAACACGTCCTCGACGGGCATCAGGAAGGGCATATCCTCCTTGCGGTCGGGAGTGGGGATATAGTCGTCGACCGCGTCCATCAGCTCCTTGATGCAAGCATACTCGGGAGCAGCGGGATCGGTGGAATCAGTGGTCAGCGCATTCAGCGCGGAGCCCTTGATGATGGGAATATCGTCGCCGGGATAGTCGTACTTGCTCAGCAGCTCACGCACTTCCATCTCAACCAGCTCAATGAGCTCGGGATCGTCGACCTGATCGCACTTGTTCAGAAAGACGATCATCGCAGGCACGCCGACCTGATGGGCAAGCAGAATGTGCTCGCGGGTCTGGGCCATGGGGCCGTCGGAAGCAGCGATGACCAGGATAGCGCCGTCCATCTGAGCAGCGCCGGTGATCATGTTCTTGATATAGTCGGCGTGGCCCGGGCAGTCCACATGGGCATAGTGGCGCTTGTCAGTCTCATACTCGACGTGGGCGGTATTGATCGTGATGCCGCGCTCCTTCTCCTCGGGAGCCTTATCGATGGAATCATAAGCTTCGAACTTGGCCTTGCCCTGCAGGGATAGCCACTTGGTGATAGCGGCAGTCAGGGTGGTCTTGCCATGGTCAACGTGACCGATGGTACCAATGTTTACATGTGGTTTGGTTCTCTCAAATTTCTGCTTAGCCATTTGATGATCCTCCTGTCAATTTCAAAAATCCTTGCGGGCAGCGCAGTTTTATTCAGCACTGCTCATTTTACAGTAAAACGCGGGGAAAATCAATCCCCAATTATTCCGCTTTGTTCCCGTTTCGGGTGGCCACAATCTTGTCCCGGATGTTCTTCGGAATTTCGATATAGTGGCTGGGCTCCATGGTATACTGGCCACGGCCCTGGGTGCGGGAGCGAAGATCAGTGGCATAGCCGAACATCTCTGACAGAGGCACATGCGCGTCGATCTGCTGAGCGCCGGGACGGGCCTCCAACTGAATGATCTGACCGCGGCGGCTGTTCAAGTCGCCGATGACGTCGCCCATATACTCGTCGGGGACGATGACACAGACCTTCATAATGGGCTCCAGCAGCGTGGGGTCCGCCTTGCGGCAGGCCTCTTTGAAAGCCATGGAGCCGGCGATCTTAAATGCCATTTCAGAGGAGTCGACCTCGTGGAAGGAGCCGTCGTACAGCGTGACCTTCACGTCCACCACAGGGAATCCGGCGACAACGCCGCCGTTCATGGCACCCCGAATACCGGCATCGACTGCGGGAATATACTCCTTGGGGATGGCGCCGCCCACGACGGCGTTGATGAACTCATAACCCTTGCCGGACTCGTTGGGCTCCACACGAATCTTGACGTGACCGTACTGGCCCTTACCGCCGGACTGGCGGGCGTACTTGGTGTCCTGCTCAACCTTCTTCTTGATGGTCTCCTTGTAGGCAACCTGAGGCGCGCCCACGTTGGCTTCCACCTTGAACTCGCGGAGCATACGGTCCACGATGATGTCCAGATGCAGTTCGCCCATGCCGGCGATGATGGTCTGGCCGGTCTCTTCGTCGGTCCAGGTCTTGAAGGTGGGGTCCTCCTCCGCCAGCTTGATCAGGGCCATGGTCATTTTCTCCTGACCGGCCTTGGTCTTGGGCTCGATGGCCACGCGGATAACGGGGTCGGGGAACTCCATGGACTCCAGAATGATCGGGGCCTTTTCATCGCACAGGGTATCGCCGGTGGTGGTGTTCTTTAGGCCCACGGCGGCTTCGATATCGCCGGCATAGACCTCTTCAATATCCTCCCGGTGATTGGCGTGCATCTGCAAAATGCGGCCAATGCGCTCCTTTTGGCCCTTGGTGCTGTTCAGCACGGAGGAACCGGTGGTCAGGTGACCGGAGTACACCCGGAAGAAGCTCAGACGGCCCACATAGGGGTCGGTCATGATCTTGAACGCCAGCGCGGAGAAAGGCTCTTCGTCGCTGGGCTTGCGGTCCTCTTCCTCATCGGTCTTGGGATTCACGCCCTTGATGGCGGGGATATCCAGAGGAGAGGGCATATAGTCCACAATGGAGTCCAGCAGCTTCTGCACGCCCTTGTTTTTATAGGACGTACCGCAGGTGACAGGAACCATTTCGTTATGAACGGTGGCTTTGCGGATTGCCGCGCGGACCTTCTCCGCGGAGACGTCCTCACCGGCCAGATATGCCTCCATAATGGACTCGTCCACCATGGAAACAGCATCCATCAGCTTCTCGCGGTACTCTTTGGCCCGGTCCAGCATGTCAGCGGGAATATCCTCCTCGCGCATGTCCTTGCCCTGATCATCGTAATACACGTCCGCCTTCATGTCCACCAGATCGATGATGCCCTTAAAGGTATCCTCGCTGCCGATGGGAAGCTGGATGGGGACGGCGTGGCACTTGAGCCGATCCTCCACCATCCGCAGAACGTTGTAGTAGTCCGCGCCCATGATGTCCATCTTGTTGACGTAGATCATGCGGGGAACCTTGTAGGTATCCGCCTGACGCCACACAGTCTCGGACTGGGGCTCCACGCCGCCCTTGGCGCACAGCACCGTTACGGAGCCGTCCAGCACGCGCAGCGAACGCTCTACTTCCACGGTGAAGTCCACATGGCCCGGAGTGTCGATGATGTTGATGCGGGTGTCCGGGAACTGGTCCTTAGACCCCTTCCAGTGGCAAGTAGTGGCGGCGGACGTAATGGTAATACCGCGCTCCTGCTCCTGCGCCATCCAGTCCATGGTGGCATTGCCGTCATGGACCTCACCCAGCTTATAGTTCACGCCGGTGTAGAACAGGATACGCTCGGTAGTAGTCGTCTTGCCCGCGTCAATGTGGGCCATAATGCCGATATTGCGGGTGTTTTCAAGCGAGTTTTTCCTCGGCATAGTCTATCTCCTTAATAGCGGAAGTGCGCGAACGCCTTGTTAGCCTCGGCAGCCTTATGGACTTCCTCACGCTTCTTTACAGCGGCACCGGTATTGTTGGACGCATCCGTGATCTCGTTGGCCAGACGCTCCGCCATGGTTCGCTCGCCGCGGGAGCGGGCATAGGCGGTCAGCCACCGCAGACCCAGGGTCTGACGGCGGGCGGGACGGACCTCCAGGGGAACCTGATAGGTCGCACCACCGACACGGCGGGCTTTGACCTCAAGGCTTGGCATAATGTTTTCCATAGCCTGAGCAAATACTTCAACGGGGTCCTTCTCGGTCTTCTCCTTGATCTGATCGAAGGCCGCATAGACCACCTTCTGGGCTACGCCCTTCTTACCGTCCAGCATCACGCTGTTGACCAGCTTAGTCACCAGAATGGAACCGTAGACGGGATCGGGCAGAACCTCTCTTTTGGGAACGTTACCTCTTCTCGGCACGATACTTCCCTCCTTCATAATAATATGATGTCATAGGTACTCAAAAGGCAATTTTGCCTTCCGTGAATGCCTGCCAAAGAGGTAAAATATATATAAACCTATTCGGCAAAGCTTTCAGTTTTAGTCCTTACTTGGACTTGGGACGCTTGGCGCCGTACTTAGAACGGGCCTGCATACGGCCGGACACGCCCTGGGTATCCAGAGTACCGCGGATAATGTGGTAACGGACGCCGGGGAGATCCTTCACACGGCCGCCGCGGATCATGACGACGGAGTGCTCCTGCAGGGAGTGACCCACGCCGGGGATATAGGCGGTGACCTCGTAGCCGTTGGTCAGGCGAACACGGGCGATCTTACGCAGAGCGGAGTTGGGCTTCTTGGGGGTAGCCGTTCTCACAGCGGTGCAGACGCCTCTCTTTTGAGGGGAGGGCAGATCGGTGTTCTTGTTCTTCAGGGTATTCAGGCCAAACTGAAGCGCGGGGGAAGTGGACTTGTAGGTGGCCTGCTCCCGTCCTTTACGGACCAGCTGGTTAAAAGTAGGCATATTGTTCTCCTTTCTACTAAATATTCCGGCTGTAAAACGCACAGCCTTTATTTTTTGCGGAAAGCCGGCAGGCTATTCCGAAAAAACCGAAGTTTTCCATCCTTATTTCAAAAGGACGGCAATGGCGGCGCCCACGCTGATGCGGCAGGCAGTGCCCAGCTGCGCCATCGTACAGTTCCCCTCCACGGGGACACCATTTTCCTCGCAGCTTTTTGCAAGGGAATCCAGCAGCTCCGGGTCCGCGTCGCAGGCCAGGAAAACCTTAGCGGCCCGACCCTGGGCGATGGCCTTTCGGGACTGCTTCACGCCGACGACTCTGGATTTTCCTATCATTTCCTCCAGCACGCGGTACTTCCCTCACATTCGCATGGCAAAATTCGCGGAATATCCGCGCAGATTGAAAGTGTACCATAATTTTTGAGCATAGTCAAGTATTTATTTCCATGATTGATTTCTGAAACTTGGATTGGCACCGGTGGGCAATTAGCACTGCACCGCGCCACGGCCGCGCCTATCAAAGCAGCAAATTTTCGCACTGGCGGTCCTGTGCTCTTCGGCGCACATAACTGCCCGATTTTCCGCATAGGATGGAGCAACGCAAGGCGGGGAGTGTTGCTTTTTGAAGGGAAACATGGAGGAGCGGGCCGAGCAGCTGGCCCAGTACATCATAGAAAACCGCGCGACGGTCCGCGCCGCCGCGGGAAAGTTCGGAATTTCTAAATCAACCGTACATAAAGATATTACAGAACGTCTTCCCAGAATAAACCCAGCGCTGGCGGCGCTGGCGCGTCAGGTACTGGACGTAAATAAACAGGAGCGCCACATCCGCGGCGGCATTGCCACCAAGGAAAAATATCTTCACGAGCACCGGTGACGCAGGGCGGACAATGCGCATAAGATGGCATAGTCATGAAATTGGAGGGATTTCCTATGGCAAACCGTTCCAACCGCTGCCGGACTGCGTCTGCTGTCGTGGCGGCGACCGCTTGCGAACCGGAGGTTCACCGGTGGCCTCACCCCATTTCACAGCCCTATGCCCAGGCACCCACGGAAGCCACCCTGCATTACATATGCTGCGCGCTCAGCTATCAAAATGAGTTGCTCAGCGAGATCAAGACGCTGCTGGAGCAGACCGCCGTGAATCAGCTCGACAAGGATGCGCAGAGCTGAACCGTAAAAAGCAGGGGAACTCTCCCCTGCTTTTACACGTAGGTCCGCCGAAAAAGACCGGCGAACTTTTGAAATACCCAAAAAACAAAACAGACCAGCCGGCAGGCTGGCCTGTTTTGCTTTGGAAGATTGGATGAAAAGAAGTTTTGTCTCTTGCAAGTATCAAGATACAGGAGTTCTGTTAACAAAACCAGCCGGAATTGTTACAAAAGTCTTAAATCTCCGAGCCTATTCGGTGAATTTCTACTCGCCGGTTTCCCTGTCGCTTCGGAGTCTTTGAAAAAACGCCCCCAGCACTGTCCGGCATGCCTCCGCCAGCACGCCGCCCACCAGCGCCGGCCGGTTGGGAAAGTCCTCCATAAACAGATTGGTCACGCCGCCGCAGGCCCCGAAGGCCGGGTCCCGTGCGCCGTAAAAAACCTCGGGAATTCGGGCGTTCAGAATAGCCCCTGCGCACATGGGGCAAGGCTCCAGCGTCACATACAGCGCGCAGTCGTCCAGCCGCCAGCTGCCAAGGCGCGTATTGGCGGCCGCAATGGCCTCCATCTCCGCGTGAGAAGCGGCGGAAGCCAGCTCCTCACGGCGGTTGCGGCCTTCGCCAACGATCTCGCCGTCCCGGACGATGACGCAGCCCACTGGCACCTCTCCGGCCTCCGCCGCTTCCCGGGCCAGGATAAGCGCCCGGCGCATATAACTCTCGTGCTCCATGCAATTCTCTCCTGTTTAAAAATTGGAATAATTGTCCAAACTCCCCGTAAGATATAGAGCGTAAGGAATGGGGGAGTCGTATGAAAAACGCGTTCTTTTCCAGACGTCCCGCGCAGGATCCCATGCTGGCGGTCCTGCAAAGCGAGTTGCAGGCTGCTCAGGGCGAGCTGTCTCTGGCATACCGCCAGTTTGATCTGGCCACAGATCCGGAGTTGGTTGAATCCTGCATTTTTCAGATCAGCGCAGCCAAAGCACGGTGCAATTACTTGATCCGCACGATCAAGGCCCGCTGCCCCGAAACGGCGGCGATGGCAAAGACGGAGGAGGCCGCCACATGGACCTGAGTCAAAAAGTCATGGTGGGACTGCTGGCAGTGTTCCTGCTGGCAGCTCTGCTGCGTATTTTCAAAGCGCCGCTGCGGTTGGCTCTGAAGTTGCTGATCAATACGCTTCTTGGCTTTCTTGCCCTGTACCTCGCGGGCCTGGCGGCCCCGTTGACCGGCATCACACTGGGGCTGAATCTCTGGAACGCCCTGATCGTGGGGATTTTGGGTCTGCCCGGGTTTGTGCTGCTGTTGTTGGTACAGTGGATCTTGTAGCGGCTACATATGATTCAGAGCGGAGGCGGCGCGCCGTCTCCGTTTTTCTATGCAAGATTAAATTAAAAAGTTAGATTTCAAGAGATATTAATAGAAATCAAAAGATATAACGAGTTACATCAATACTAAATCAATTTCGTATTGACTTTAAGAGGAACGAGTGTTATAAATAATCTTGCTTTGATTTTACCCTGAACCGTCAGGTTTGTAAAGAAAATCAAGAATTTCATATACGGAGGAAAAAATATGTCCACTTTTATGGCGAATGCGTCCAATATTGAGCGCAAGTGGTACATCCTGGACGCCGCCGGCAAGCCCTTGGGCAAGACGGCTGTTCGGGCTGCCGACATTTTGCGCGGCAAGACCAAGCCCACCTTTACTCCCCACGCTGACTGCGGTGATTTTGTCGTCATCATCAACGCCCGCAAGGCAGTGCTGACCGGCAACAAAGGTACCCAGAAGATTTACCGGACCCACTCCGGTTGGATCGGCGGTCTGAAAGAGACCCCCTACCGCATCCTGATGCAGGAAAAGCCGGAGCTCGCCATGCGCGAAGCCGTCCGCGGCATGCTGCCCAAGAACGTCGTGGGCCGCACTTCCCTGACCCGCCTGCACATCTATGCCGATGAAAACTACGAGCAGCAGGCACAAAAGCCCGTGGCGCTCGACGCGGAATAAGGAGGAAGAACAGAATGTATCAGTCTAAGAAGCCCTATCTGTACGGCACCGGCCGGAGAAAGTCCTCTATCGCCCGCGTCCACCTGTTCCCCAACGGTACCGGCTCCATTACCGTCAATGGCCGCGACATCGACGAGTATTTCGGTCTGGACACCCTGAAGATGGTGGTGCGTCAGCCTCTGGAGGCTACCGACAACACTGGTAAGATGGACGTTGTCGCCACCGTCACCGGCGGCGGCGTGTCCGGTCAGGCCGGCGCTCTGCGGCACGGTATTGCCCGCGCCCTGTTGCTGGTCAGTGAGGACAACCGTCCCATCCTGAAGAAGGCCGGGTTCCTGACCCGCGACCCTCGTATGAAGGAGCGCAAGAAGTACGGTCTGAAGGCCGCCCGTCGCGCACCTCAGTTCAGCAAGCGCTGATTTTACTACTTCAAAGCTCTCAAACCCCGGGAATCACAAGATTCCCGGGGTTTTTGCATTTCTTACTTGCCATAATCTGTCATGGAAAGACACAATCTGACGAGCAAAAGGGCTAATCAAGGGGCTAATTAGTCCTCTTACTAATGCAAATGGCCACTTGGTCTGCTGAAAAAAAAGAGGAATATCGCAAAAACCACCCGTTCAAAATGCCGGTACAGCAGCCTCGGCACAACTATGCCCACGGAGATGTCAAGACTTACTTTGATGCCATCTTCAATACTGGCCATGCCGAATATAAGGGCATGGTATCTATTGCTGCCCGCAAGGTGGACGACGAAATGCGTGTAATTGCAGTGGTGCCTGCTACTCAGATGGGAGATTGGGCTGCTCAGATGCATGTTTCTACACATATGGACTATTATTACTACGGAAAGGCCCAGCAAAGCAGCAGCAACGCCACATGGGGCCCAGAGCATGCATTTGCGTACAACGCAATTAATGTGGATATTGATGCTCACTCTGTCATGCCTGACTCTCACAGTATTGAGAATTTGGTAGGCTTGTTGCAAACTATGCTACCAGACTACAGTGTAAAGTTGCCTAACTATGTTATCTATAGTGGCCGCGGCATTCACATGGTATGGCTAATTGACCAAGTGTCTTCCGCATTGGCGTGGATGTTTTAAGCAATTAAATGGTATCATGGAGTGGAACAAATAACAAGTACCATCATTTATGTAATGTACTTACCAGGAGGAAAGCGTACATGAAGCACATTGCTGAAGCAGATTTTACACAGACGGGTTACAGCTATACGCTGTCCCTAATTTCGGGGAAATACAAGCCCATTATCCTGTATTGTTTGATGGAATATGAACCTGTACGCTTCAATGAAATGCAGCGATACATCGGGAAAATATTGGATAAAACATTGAGCATGACATTGAAGGAACTGGAAAAGGATAATCTGATTTTCCGGAAGATGTTTCCGGAAGTACCACCAAAGGTTGAGTATACGCTGACAGAGCGAGGCCGTTCGTTGGTGCTGGTCTTAGATCAACTATGCACATGGGGAAATCAGAATAGAACATAATATATGATTTGCCAAAACATTACAAATCCCGATTAGTAATATAAAAGCGAAGGTGTTACAGCCTTTGCTTTTTCCTTTATTATGATGAAGGGGATTGGCTGACGGAGTTTCCGATTGGGACACCACGCCCGCCGACAAATGTGTTAGCCAGCCTTCATGATTCCACATTCGATTCAGCAAGTTGGGACATGCAAGTGCTCCCGTTTCACGCACTAATTTGAATGAAGTTGAATATGATCATCAATGGTGGAAAACGCATCGTCGAGAAATTTCAAGAGGAAATACATGAATAGATTTTGTCCATTAATTCGGACATTGGTTCTGAGTATGAATATCAAACCGTGTAAATGGTAATAATATCCATAAAAAATTATGGAGGTATACCGGATGAAAGCGATAAAGCACGGTTTGATATTCATACTCAACCGTTCTGGCCAGTCCATATACCGTAAACCATGATGTCGCGGATATGAATGCTCTTGCCGCCTATCTTAAGGGCTTTGGGGAGCCGGTTACTATTCTCATACAGCCGCTCCCAGTGTACAGCCGCTCCCAGTGTACAGCCGCATCTATTTTCGCAGCAGATGATTCTCAGGCACGAGGCTTGAAATCCCCACAATTTCAATTGCGTCTCGATCCGGAATCCGAAAAAGAAAGGCGAACGGTAATGCCGTCAATCACAGTTTCTGTGATTTTCTTCTCCTGTGTCGCCGCGCCCTGTGTCATATTCATTTGCGTTTTGACAACCATGTGGATAAACTGCTGAATTACATACGGTACTGGCAGGCTTCCGGCGAAAGCATCAAGACGTCCATCCGTACCAAAACCCGCCTTGCCCAGATCGTCCAGGAAGGGCGATTTCGCGGTGGCTCCGCGCCATACGGGTACAAGCTCGTAAAGAACGGACGTACTGGGAAGAAGAGCCGTGAATTATACGATATTGCCGTGGAGCCGACAGAAGCGGTGACGGTTCAGAAGATCTTTGAGCTCTCAGATCGGTATGGATACGGCGGCCGAAAAATCTCCTCCAGCTTGGCGGAGGAAGGAATCGTCAATATGCGCACCGGCGAGCCATTCCACTACTCTTCCATCCAAAACATTCTGAGAAATAACATGTACGTCGGAATCCTGCGCAGCGGAGAGACGCAATCCGAAATCTTTTCAGAACTGCAGATCGTGGAACCGGAGCAGTTTCAGAGGGTGGAAAAAGCACGTGAACAGCGCAGCGCCGAGTACGAAGAAAAATGTGCTGCGGCAGCGCAAACGGTGGAATTGGCAGACGGTGAGGAAATTGAGGTGTCCCGTCCCGACAGAATGTGTCCACGGCGAAATGTCGGCAGGACATTGCTCTCCGGAAATGTTTATTGCGGTCACTGCGGTGGCCGCATTTTTGCGTCCACCGCTCGTAAAAGCCATCATGCCATGAACGGCGAGGTACGGGAGCGAATTCCCATCTACAAATGCTACAATCGAACGCAGCATCGAGACCTGTGCGACGGCCCTTCTACCTATCGCCCCAACCTGCAGGAGGGGGCGACCACCATCCAGCGCAATGGGCAGATCGGAGGGCACAAAGCATGAACACGCCTTACGACGATATTCTCCATCTGCCGCACCATGTTTCGGAAAAACATCCGCCCATGTCGCGACTGGATCGCGCGGCGCAGTTTTCCCCCTTCGCCGCGCTGACCGGCTATGAAGCGGCTGTTGAAGAAACTGCCCGCCTGACCGACCGACGCATTGAGTTGGACGAGGGCGAAAAAGCCGCTATCGACCAGCGGCTGACGCTGGTGCAGGAGCGCCTGCCCACGCCGACAGAAGTGACGATCACCTACTTTATGCCGGACAAAAAGAAGGCCGGCGGCGCATATGTAAGCGTCTCCGGCACGGTAAAAAAGATTGACGACTACGAGCGAATGGTGATTCTGCGCAATGGGACAAGCATTCCTATTGACGATATTCTTCATATCAATGGAAAACTCTTTGATGGCATAGAAGCGGGATGATCATTCTAAACCTTGTTTGGCAGCAGGACATGGCGTTTGAAATACTGGACGGCATAAAAAGCGAGCAGGACATAGC
>Ga0183099_1001627_pt1 | contig 12596 bp, 17 predicted proteins | sample Biomet1_FD_127788 | JGI IMG/M metagenome (GOLD analysis project Ga0183099, IMG submission 127788) | Microbial communities from bioreactor (seeded with anoxic lake sediment) at LBNL, California, USA - Biofuel metagenome 1 | ecosystem: Engineered > Bioreactor > Anaerobic > Unclassified ... | reverse complement strand
TTTTATTGATGGTAGGCGCGTGACCTGGAAAGATGAAATGTGTTATGAGTTTGCTTTCGATTTTCTGACTGAAAAGGAAGCTGAGTCTTTCTATAAGAAGAAGTTTCAACTTTTGCGTAAAAAATGTAATGGTTGGAAGCCTCGCAAGCAAAGGATAGACGAGCTTCGGGCTGACAGGAAAAGTAAAAAATACCTTTATTGCCAGGAAGAACTCACGTTTATGTTTGAGAATCCTCTTCCGTTGATGGTTGAGAAGGATCTATTTCCTTGCAAGATTAAAGGTTTGTTTTCCGAAAAGGACTATGCAGATTCTTGCTATGGTTCGTTCTTTGATGATTGCGGCCTTAATCTGAAAGGCGCTTGATTATGGCCGTTTATTTCTCGAAGTCTCGCAACGCCTGGTATATCCGTTATTCTTGGAAGGGGAAGCTTTATTACTGCTACCGTTCCTCTTCCGGCGTTTTCGTTACCAAGCAGTTGGCTAAGGATTATGAGCCTGTTTTCGTCTCCGGATTGGTTGAGGCCCCCGTTGCCTCCGGGTTGTGCGATTCTTTCTTCGAGCCTTTCGTCCTTTCTTTGAAGGGCTCTCTGAAAGATTCTACCGTTTATGGTTTTGCAAAGGTTTTTGACAAATACGTTGCCCCTCATTTCAAAGGTGTGAAGGTTTCCGCTCTTGATGATGGCTTCCTTGAATTTGTTAATCGGAAACTCAATCTTTCGGTTTCCGTGAAGGATCCTCAAAGGCTTTTCTCCGTTTGCCGCCACTTTGTCCTCTTTCTCAATCGGCAAGGTTTGAGCCTTGATCCGAATCGCTTTTATCCCAATAAGAGGAAGGTTCGTGAGCCTCATGTTTATCATGTGTGGGATCTTCCGACGTTTGAGAGGTTTCTTTCCTTCGAGAAAGACCCGAATTGGATTCTCTTTTTCTCCGTGCTTTATTATTACGGTTTGAGGGTTGGTGAGGCTTTGGGCCTTCAATGGGGCGATTTCACGGGCCACGGTCTTCGCATTGCTCGCATGGTTTCCGTCAAAAACCTTTCAAAGGAGCTTGAGGTCACGCTTCCCAAAACCGCTTCTAGCGTTTCCACTCTTCCGAAGGTTGAGGCGGTTTACCGTTATGTCTTGCCCGGCTTGGATCCTTGCTCTTGGTGCTTCCTTGGCCGAGGCGGTTCTCAACCGTTCGGTCAAACTACGGTTGTCAACCGCATAAAACTTGTTTCTAAGAAGGCCGGCCTAAAGTGGTTGTCGCCTCACGAGTTCCGTCATAGCTGTGCCTCTTACCTCATTAGCCAGGGCGTTCCTCTTCGGGAGGTTTCCAAGTGGCTTCGTCATTCTAATGAGATCGTTACGGCTTCGGTTTATGAGCATTTGCTACCTGGCGAAATTGATAAAGTTGGCCAGTTTTGGGATAAGAAAATGGGTTGAAAAGTGTGGTAGAGGCTGTGGTAAAAGTGTGGTACGGAAAATTAAAAAACCTAGATAGAATCTAGGCTTTTTTAACGTTTGGTGGAGCGTAAGAGAATTGATTATTTGGTTTTTGCCCAAAATAAGGTTATGTTTTTACTTATTTTGGGAAACTCCATTTCTCGTTTTTTAGGTTTTCCAATCCTGTAAAGGATAGAACCGTGGTAAAAGTGTGGTACGGGCTTTATCTTTCTTTGATTTTTTTGAGTTCTTCTTTAAGTAAGAATCGGCTCCAAGTAAGGATTGTGACCGCTATCGTTAGGATAACGATTGCTAAGACCATTCCGATAAAAACCGGTATCGCTCCCGGAATGTCTACTAATCCAGGTGTGTGCGTTGTTCCCGGCGTTGTTATGTGCGCTACGCTTGTGTCAGTCGTCGAATCCGAAGCCGAAATAATGTAATCCAAAATCATAGGTTTCCCCTTATTTAATGAGTTTTTGAAGAATTGGGATCGTCTCTTTTATCAGTTCTTTTTCGGCTTCGGTTAGGTTTGTCTTTTTAATGTTTGTGTTGCCGATTAGGTCATCAACTGTCGCGTGGTAGATCTCTGAAAGTTTGCATAGTTGTTCCATGTTTGGTTCTGAATGCCCGCTTTCCCAGTTGTAGATGGTTTTTTCGGTCGTGCTAAAGACTTTCGCGACCTCTTTAGCCGTTAAATCTGCGTCTTCGCGAAAGTTTTTAAGGTGGTTAACCATGCTTTAAGTATAAGAAAATTTCCTATTGTTTATTGATTTATCCTATAAAAGTTCTTATTATGTAACTAAATAGGAAAGTTTCTTTCTTAGAGAGTCGTTGTCTGAAACCGGTTTAGGAGGTCAAAAAGACCTATGAAAATTTCTACCTTCTTCGGTGTTGTCTCTGATCCGAAAGCCGTCCGTTCTTATCAAGCCCATCATCGTTTAGCCTCAAAACCTCTTGGTGCTAAGGGTTCTCTTGAAAGGCAAAAAACGCTTTATCACTGTGACTGTTGTGCAGAAATCGGTCGTAAGAATCGCGTTCTCACCAATGATGAAAAACGCGCCTTTGCCGCTTCTAATCATCTTCCGATGAAAGGGGGCCGTTAGTCCTATGGGCTTCTTCAAAAAGCGTTCCTTTACGGGGATCCTTACCAAAAAGGCTTATTGGAACGGCTATCAGATCGGGCGCGACGAAGCCGCCTCCCACATGAACAATGCCGCCTTGCTTCGCGGTAACGAAGTCTATCTCCGTGAAAACGCCAAGTTCGGCAAAACCTACGTTGATCGCGCCTTGCAGTCCGGCAAGGCTCGTGGCTATCGCGCCGTCCTTCACCGCATGGGCTACAAAGACACCGCTCTTATCGACTACAAGAAAGGCGGTCGCTGATTATGGCTTGGATTTGGTTCAAGGGGAAGAAAAGGAAGGTTCTCTCCTTTCTGAACAATCCGGCTTCTCCCAAAGGGATTCGGAATTTCGTCCTTACCGTCGAGGGCGATCACCCGGGCATGGGCTACGACGTTCCGTTTCTCCGCGTGAATGGTTTTAAGGAGTGCCCTTCTACCAAGAAGTACAACGACAACGTTCTTAAGGCGGCCCGCGCCTATTTCAAGGAAGGGGGCCGCTGATTATGGCGTTCGTCACCTTCAAGGTCCGCAAGAAGGAATACCAGGTCGAGAAGGTTGCAAAGCTTTCCAAAAACTGCTTCTACCTCGTGGCTTCCTCGTTGGAGGGCGGCCGCCGCTATAATTCCGCCTTCGTTCTTAATCGCAAAGCCGATCTAAGGAAGCCTGCTTGGTTCGCCATGGGCAAGTTCATCGGGCAGGAGCGCGCTTACTACGCCTCCCAAGGTAAGAAGGCTCGCTGATTTGGCTTCAAGGGCCAAAAGCCCTAAGCATATAGGTCCGATCCGCCTAAGGATCAGAAAAGAGGTATTCCAAAATGGAAACCCAAGTCGCCGCCGTCGCCGCCGCTCCGAAGTTCGTTGGCGTTCGCTCTCTCGATATGAAGTCCGTTCTCGCGCTTCCGTCCGTTGGCGTGGTCGTTACGAAGTCCAGTCGCAAGGACAAACGCACCCAAACCGTTTCCGACAGCTATTCCGCCGATCTCGATTTTGATTTTGCCACCAAGTATCACTTCGTCCTCACCGGTAACCAATACGGGATTTTGGTCACTATTCAAACCGGGCACTTCGTTCCCGAGCAGTTCCGGGCAACCGCCAAAGTTCGCATTACCCGCTTCGATTGGGGCAGGAACGACCAAGGGAAGCAGCGTTGCACCTACATGGTCGAGGTTTACTTCTCCCCGCTCCTCGTCCTCTCGTTCCGTCTGCAGGCCAATGACCCGTTCGTGGTTCTTCTGCTTCTCCGCCTTTCCAAGGGGGTTCTTGGGAAGGAATACGCCCCCGTCGCTTTTGACGGAACTGCTCTTGGCGGATCTGACTTCGAGGAAAGCCTTAAGGCCGCCGCCGAGGCCGAGGCCGTCTCCGCCGCCCCAGTCGAGCAGTAGTTCGTTCCGCTTCTTCCGGGTCTTGGCCGAAAAGCCAAGGCTCCCTAGAGAGGCCCTCTCTCCTTTGGGGGCTTCCCTAGGGCGCTTAAGCCCTGTTACCTAGGAGGTAATCTATGAAAAAAGGTTTGAAGACGTTCCTCTCCATTTTGGGGGCTTTGGCTCTCATAGGCGCGGCCGCCGGAGCCGCTTACCAGTTCAACGACAAAGTTCGCTCCTGGGTCGATTCCGAGATCGCCAAGATCGTTCCCGCCACTTCCGGCAGCACGGACAACGACGCTCCGGCCGAAACCGTCTCTTCTCCGACCGGGTCTTTGTCCGCGAAGATTTACGGCGGAACCGTGTTCGGGGCGGGCGGGGTTGAGAAATCCGTCACAGCAGGTTCTACTAAGACGATTGTCTACACCGTCTCGCCCGCCAACGCCACTGACAAGTACGTTATCGTTGCTTCGTCCGATACCACCAAAGTCACTGTCTCGCCCGCCAAGGTGCTTTCCGGTCAGCCAGTCACGCTTACGCTCGTGATCGGCCAGTTCAACGGAACGGTGAACATCACCGCCTATCCGGAAGCTTTGTCGTCAGCCGTTGTCACCGTTCCGGTCACCGCCTACAACTTCGTCACCGGATTGGCTTTGAGGGCGATTTGCCTTTCCGATGGACTTTATAACGATAAGGCTCACTTGGAAGGTACAGAGGTTTTGAGTATTCCCTCCCCTTCCGCTTCCGGTTTTGTTTCTGGAGGGTCCTCTTCGAACTTCGGTTGCCTCGCTTGGGACCTTCCGACAAAAACCGTCACCTGGTTCGCCGGCTTCGATTTCGTTGGGTATTTGACCTTGGTTTGGCAGGTTACCGCCCGCGACTCTTCTATCCGCCCTTCGGCGGTTGCCGGCCCTGCCGACACCTATTTCGATACGACTTACGGGTCCGGCTATTACTTGATTTGGCACGGTAACGTATCTCTAGATGATGGCTATTCTTCGATCGCCGCCGCCAAGTCGATAGTGTTCGAGGAAGCCACTTACGACTTCAACACCGGCGCTTATGTCGCGCCGACCGGCGTTACCTCGGATTCCGGCACCGTCGTCTTCGATTGATCCGTTTCGCCCCTTCGTCGGTGAAGGGGCTTTCTTCGTTCCCTCTTTTTAAGAAGGAACAAAGGAGGCTTATATGAAGAAACTTGTCGTTCTTGCGTGTCTGGCCTTGTGCTCGTGCTCCGTTTCCGTCAAGTCGTTGGACCCTTCCAAGCTGTTGATTGGCGTTCCGTCCGTCGCTGACGGCTTTCCGGTCGTCCTTGGTCTGACTTTCAAGGTCGGTTCGGCCCCGGCCGTCTCCGCCTCTTTCTCGTCAGAGGACTTGCCCGTTCTTGATGGGCAGGACCCGTCGGCGCGTTTCCTCGATTTGGCTTTTTGGTCGTCTTTCTACAACGCCGTTGGCGATCTCACCTTCGGCGCGTGGCTTGGCGATCCGGCCAATTCGCTGACCGCCGCGACTTCCGCCCTGGGCGGTTTGGTCGTTAGTTCGCCGGTGACCATCGGCAAAGCCGGCGTTTGGTTCGTCTCCGCAGCTTTGGAGGACGGGCAGGCCCCTTATGGGTTCGACCCGTCTTCCGATGGGACTTATCAGCCTTGCTATGTCGTTAAAGGAGGTCAGTTATGAGCGTTTTCCTAATTTGCGTTATCTGCTTGTTCGCTTACCTTTGCCTTTCCTTGCTTCTTTGGTTTGTCCTTCGGTTTTTCGTCAAGTTGATGGCGAAAAAGGAACTTGAGCGTTTTTACTCTTCTGGAAAGGCTTTGTCCGAGCTTGGCTATTCGGATTACGAGGCTGTTTCTGGTGCCGGTTACTTTCTTGGCAAAACCGACCGCGATATTGAGCAGGAGCGCGCTATTTACAACCATTCTTCCGTTGTTGCTTCTCCTTCTTTCGTTTTTGGCCGCCATTCCGTTAATGCTTCGGGGTCCGCTTTCGTTCTTGCCGACCCGCCGGAACCATCGCCGGTCGAGGGGGATAAATGGTGCGACCGTTGCGATAACTGCCAGCGTTGCGCGGCTTACCGTTCCGGGAAGTTCTGCGACGGCGCTTCTTTCGTTCCTTTGAAAGATGAAAGGGAGGTCAAGTTATGAGTTTGTCCTTGTTCGCCGCTTCGGTCGCTTTCGTTGCCTCGGTAGCCGTTCCTTGCCTCGTTTCCGCTCCGGCCATCGAGATTGAGACTTCGAACGCCGCCGTCGATCTTCAAGTCATGTTTGACGATAAGGCGAAAGCCGCCGGTGCCGAAGGTCAAGCCCTCGCGTGGCTTCTTCCGCGTTCCTCTGTTCGTTCCGGATCCGAAGCCGATCTTTATTCCGATTTTCGCTTTCTTCAAGCCGTTCCTTACAAAGGCGATCTTTATTTCTATTACTATTCTAAAGTCACCGGCGATTCAGATCCTTTTACGTTTGCCGGTTTGAGCTTCGTTTCTGAGGTTTCCGAGGACGGCGCTTACCACGACACGTTCTCTAACCGCCCTATCAGTACCGAACCGGGCGATTTCGGGTATTTCCGCAAGTCGGTTATCAAGAACGCATATACTTATTCCGTTGGGTCTTACCATCGGGTCGCGGTCTCCTATCTCGGCTTTACTAATATCCTTCCGGTGCTTCGTTCTTGTTCGAGTTTCGAGATCTGTTGGCAAGACGTGGCCGATGGCGTTGACCCTATCGCCCGAAGTTTCTCTGATGATTATGTTGTCATTAAGAGAAAGCTTTGCGTTCTCGACAATGTTTTGGTTCCGGACACCGGTGGTCGGCCTCAATCCGCTTTCGAGAACTTTTGGTGTTTCTTCGACCTTGTCGGTTCTTCGCAAGGTATAACTGATCTTTCTTCTCTCCGGAGTGCTCGCGTTTCTTATTATGTTTCTTCTTACGTTGCTTCCGAGCACTCCCGGATTCTTATTACTGAATCGCACCACGATGCCATGGATTTCCATGTCTATTGTGGCCTTTTTGAGGATCCTTCGGTTTATCTTTCCTATCTTGACGATGGTGTTTCTAAGACGGGTTTTGGGAAGTATCCTTCTTCCTCTGTCGTTTCCATTACCTTTCAGGATCATTCTGTTTCTGGCTCTCCGACCGTCTTTGACGTTGTTTCAAACGGTATTACCGTTTTGACCGCCCCCGATTCTGGGGATTTTCTTACTAAGGTTATTAAGGGCCATGAGGACCTTGTTTATTCTTTTAACAATATTCAAAAGCTCGACGATGTCTCTTTGGCCGCGTTGAGCGTTAAGGAAGCCTTTCAGGAGACCGACGGTGCGCGTGTTAAGCCTTTTGTTGACCTTTGCAAGGAATACCGGGACTATTCAGATTCCGAAGGTTCGGGGTCTTACGATTACGCGATTTTGCTTAACGATCAGCAATATAAAAGGTCGGTTGTTTCCCATGGTTCTTGTTGGGAAGGCTATTACGGAAATACTTCATGTCATCAAATTGACTCGGTTCGCTTGCTTACTTTGACTTTCCATAATGATTTATTGGGCGGCGATATTGCCTTTTCTTGCGTTGACACTCCTGTTGACACCACCGTTGCCCACATCACCAATCCGTACACGATTCACGTTAACGGGATCGTTGATAACATGGCTTCCCTTTGGGATAAGGTTTTGGCCGCTTTGAAGATAGTTCTCGGCGTTGTCGCTTTCGTCGGCGTTTGCTATTTGCTTTCCCTTGGTATCCGGTTCGCTTTTGGCCTTTCCTCTTTGAAGAATGGCCGTCGCATTAAGAAGCTGGAGGCGAGTTTCAAGAACAGTCGCCGCCGTTGACCCGAAAGGAGGGGTCTTTATGTTTCATTTTGGCCGCAACTCCGATCCTAATAAGTCATTTCGTTTCTGGAAGGTGCTCACGGTCGCCATCACAACCGTTTTCGTCGTTTATTGCGTTTCCGCCTGTGTGTCTTTGAAAGATGGCGCGAACGTCGCCGCCGATACTCTTCCTGGCGTTTACGTTTCCGCTTCGGATCATTACGTCCTAATCAAGGACGGAAGCTCTGGCCGCCTCGTTTCCGGGAAAGTCTCTTTTGACTTCTCCTACGTTTATTCCTCCGGGGCTTTGTCCTGCGATGGCGAGACGGATTTCTCTATCCGGGTTCTTGGAAACGGCGATTTCTATTCTCTCTATGATTTTTCGTATTTGTTCAAGAAAGGAGTTGAACGATGAAATATCCTGTTTTGATTTATTGCACAAAGGCTAAGCCGTACCTTCTCCACGAATGCATTTACGATGGGGAATTTGTAAAGCCTTATCGCTGCACTGATGACGAGGGAGCCAAAGAAGAATCCTTGAACGGCCTTGTTTGCTTTGAGTGCGAGTGCAAAAAAAGATATGATATGCCGCTTTCTTACAATTCTTCTTATGGGGTTTACTGTCGTACTATTCCCTTTCGTTCTAAAACTATTCTTAGGAGATCGGGCTTAAGCTCCACAGAGTTTAGCAATTACGGCGAAGGAAAAACCCTCTATGCCCTTCATTTCGGTAAAATCAAGGCCGTAAAAAGCCCTTATGGGATTACCGGTCTTTATTCCGATCCCGATTGCACAAAGCCTCTAAAACGTGCGCCTCAAAGTTGGGGGTACGCATACCGAAGAACGAACGTTTACGATAGGCAACGTTTTGATCAATCCAAATGGGATTTGAAAAATTTAAAAACTGATGGACGTTATTACTTTAAAGTCGAGAGGGTTCTTGTCTTTTCCATTCGATCCACTTGGTGTTGCAAGTATGGGAATGGCGAGAAGGATCTCGAAATTCGTACCACCTGCCCCAAAGAGCTTTTGTCTATTCAGGGGGCCGGACGATGAAAAAGTTTATCACTTACCTTCAAGTACTTTGGCCCCATTTTTTGGCCGTTGCCATCTTCTGCGGCGCGTTCTGCTTTGTCGTTTTCGTTGAGCCATGGGCTTTCCCTCGGCTTTTTGCCTCGTTTGTTCTTTTGGTTCAGCGGCTTTTCTCCTTCGTTACCCTCTTCTTTGGCCGGAAACCTTCTTCGCCTTATTTGCTTTCCTACGTTAACTCCATGGGCGAATTGCCGTCTTGGATCGCCTCTCCCGATCCGAAAGCGTTCTTTTCCGGATTGCTCGTCTATTTCCGGCTCCTTTTCACCAAAGGCCAAGCCATGATGTTTTTGTCTGACGGCTCTTCGTTTCTCTTCTTTGTGGTTAGGCTCTTTATGCTTCTTGCGGTCGCTTTTCTGATTTTTAAGTTTTGGTACGGCTCATATTTCGATGAATCCGGCTTGCCTTGGTTTGCAAGCTCGCGCGAGCTTGTTCGGTTCAAAGCCAGTCTTGGTTTCGTTGGCGATGCCCTAAAACGCGTTTTTGGCTATCTTGGCTGGCTCTTTCGGTCTTTTTGGGCCTTGCCCCTAGTCCTGTTCCTTTTGTACGGTCTGAACGCCTATTCCTACGCCCTCGATTTCGTGGGCCTGTTCTTCTATTTCTTTGCCTCGATGGATTTTCTCTCTTTGGTCGATTTCGTCTTGTCCACTCTCACGAGCTTCTTTTTCTCGCTGTCTTTCCTTCCGGTTTGGCTGTTGCTAGCTTTTGGATATGTCGCGTTCCGTTGGTTCTGTTTCCGCCACGCCGACAAATTCATCACCCAAAGGCTTATTCCGGCCTGTCAAGCCGTGCTAAGAACCTGTACGGGCGTTTTTACCTTGATCGTGGGGAAAATGAGGGCAGGCAAGACGAAGCTCATGACTTTGTTTTCGATATTTCAAAGCCTGAATGATCGACAGGACGCTTACGGGATCATGAGGAAATATTCTCGTATGTTTCCGGATTTCCCTTGGCAAGCTTTTGAGAACGAGATTTTTTGGTATTCTAGTTTCAACAAAAGCCATCGTCGGAAGATCTTTAACATAGAACAAGCGGCCCTATATGCCGGGTTCATTTATAAATATCTTCCTTTTCATCATTATCATTATGAACTTGGCAATGAGCGGATTTCCTATTACGACGGGTGCAAAACGATAACCTTGCTTCACGCCATGAAATGTTATGCCCAATCTTTCTATGTCTATGCCAAATATGACACTTATATCGCTTCCACTTACTCGATTCGCCTTGATGAAATCCGTATGGATCAAGGCCATTTGTTCCTTTGGAATGATGACCTTTTTCATCGTGATAACCGCGATATGTTGGGGTTTTCCACCTTCTCGCATAATTTGAAATTCGACTCTTTGAGATTGGGCTTGAAGGTTGATCCGGATAGCCCCTATAACCTGTCTGCCGGGCCTGGCATTTATGTTATTACCGAGGAAGACAAGGAACGTGGAAACCGCGATACCAATTCCAACGTTAAGCTTTCCGACAACGTTGCCAACCCAAAGAATGATTTGTTTGGATATTCCATCAAGTTGGGCGGCCACATCGCTTCTATTGACAACGTTAATTTTTTAAGATTTTCGGGGATATGCAATATACCGGCGCTCTTTCTTTGACTGACGTTTCCGTGGCTCAAAACATCTTTACGGTTGATTCTAAGAATATTTCCGAGAGGAACGCCGTACCTTTTTGGTGGATTGAACCGATCATCATTGAGAAGATCCTTGATTTCACTGATCGCTTTTATCAGAGATACCGCTTTGCTCGCGAGGATTCTACTTTGTTGTCTTGGCTTGTGTCCAGGTTCGCTTTTCTTGCTGGCGCGGTTTCGGATTTTGTCCGGAATCGTTACGGCTTTGAGAAGATCGGTTTGATGGCTGCCAACTGCAATTCTTCCGGCGAGCTTATCGAAGGTGACAAAATTGATTTCTACGCGCCTTATTTCCTCGCTTTCTCTGACCGCTATCAATCTAATTGCATGAGCGGATTTCTCAACGATGGCAAAAACCTTGCGGTTTGCGGATTCACTGATCTGCCTAAGTTCTCCGGAACGGAAAACACCAAAGCGGAATGGGAAGCCCAGGGAAGCTATCTTGTTGCCGACTTGTCGGCCAACAGGCTTTCTTCCTCTTCCAACAACGTTTTGGGCGCTAAGGCCCGTATATCCGGACGCGCAAAGGCCGAACGGCCTGCACGCCCGGGAAAGGGCCGTGCCTCCGTTGTTGATGGAAGGAGGGTTGGCCAATGAGCGAAAACGAGATTGTCCGGGCCTCCGAGGTCGTGGCCCCTAATGAAGCCGTTTCCGTGAGTCCTCGTGCGAGCGCACACGCGCGGGGGAGTGGTAACACCCCCCGTAGCTCTCCACATTTCAATACTCTAATTGACTACATTACTATCAGTTTTGATGGGGACTTTGAGCCTAATTGTGAAGTTGCAAAAAACCTCGCGGAACCGCTTTGCTTAGATTTTCGTGCCGATGTTGATGATGAAAAAGGCCTTTATGGCTACACTACTAAAAGGTTCTATGACGAGGATACTTGCGTTATGTATGGCGGCGAAAGGAACGGGAGCCTTACTAGCCGTCGTACCTGGATTATTGATATTTCCGGTACGGGTTGCCGTTGCTTCGAGAAACGCTTTGTTTGCGGCTTCCTTGCCTCGCACCCCGAAGGTGTGACTTCCTCTATGTTGGACGAGGCCGTTGCCCGTCAATGGGCTTTGTTCATTGATACCGCTCTTTTGTTTGGTGGCCGTTTTACCCGTATCGACCTTGCCAATGATGATTTCTCCGGTTGTGTTCCTTATAGGTCCGTTATCAAGAAGATCGAAAGCCGTTCTTATCTTTCTTCGCTTCGTTCTCGCGGTCGTGATGGCACTTTGGAGGATCCTCTTGTCGAGAAGAAGGGTATTGGTGAATCTGTTAGCTATTACATCGGTTCCAAGTCGTGCGTTATGCTCAACGTTTATAACAAGAAGTCCGAACGTGAGTCAAAAGGCGGTGTTGTTGATATTCCCTCATGGACACGTTGGGAGCTTCGTTATTATCACGATTACGCTATTGCTTGCGCTCCGGAGGTGTCTGCCGCTCTTAAAGAGAACCGTCTTCCGGCTTTCGTGGCTGGGTTGCTCGGTGGTATCGTTTCGTTTCGCTCTATGCCTGTTAATGCTGACCGTGCGCATTTGTCGCGTTATCCTGTCTGGAGGCCGTGGGAGCGTTTCTTAAAAGGCGTTTCTCTTCATAAAATCATCTGCCAGGCGCGCGCTGAGTCCACAGTTAGCTCCAATGCTAAATGGTTGTATAAGGACGCTAGCAAGGCCCTTGCTCGTTTTTCCTTCGCTTCTCCGCAAAATGGTTATGCTGCCTTTTGTCATTTGCTTAATAGCGGCTTTTCTCGTTTTACTTCTAAGGATTTGATCGCTATTAACAACTATCGTCGGTTGAAGGGTCTTCCTCCGTTCAAAGACAAAGCCGAGGCTTTCCGTAACGCTTCCGGGTGTCTTGATATTTTAAAGGATTCCCCGGACGAGGTTAGCCATTTGTTTGGCGGCCAATCTATTAAGTTGGGAAATTCTACCTATGATTTCGATTCCTTGGTTAAAGCGTTGAAAGACGAGCCGGAACAGAAAAAGAAAGGCGGTAAGTGATTATGAAGGACATTGTTACTTTCACGTTTGGTTATTACACCGATAACGGTATTGAGGATCATTATGAGCCTCACTATCCTTTCGTTTTTATTGATGGTAGGCGCGTGACCTGGAAAGATGAAATGTGTTATGAGTTTGCTTTCGATTTTCTGACTGAAAAGGAAGCTGAGTC
>Ga0183099_1001626_pt1 | contig 12620 bp, 12 predicted proteins | sample Biomet1_FD_127788 | JGI IMG/M metagenome (GOLD analysis project Ga0183099, IMG submission 127788) | Microbial communities from bioreactor (seeded with anoxic lake sediment) at LBNL, California, USA - Biofuel metagenome 1 | ecosystem: Engineered > Bioreactor > Anaerobic > Unclassified ... | reverse complement strand
TGCATAGTTCCTTTGCCGACTTGGCAATGGAACCTCTTGCTGCAAAAATTTTCTGCCGTTCCAATTCTTCAATGATTTTCACTTTTTTCGTCCCGCGTCATTCTGGCGAGCACTGGCTGTCTTTAAAATCTTCATCGGTTTACGGCCTCCTTATAATTTGTGTGTCTGAATTGATTATATCATAGGAAAAACATTCGCCATAGGTAAGGTTGCAATGTAACAATGACTATGTGATGGGAAGTTAGACATGAAAACCGCGGTAACTAGGATTGAGATCTTATTTTTTTCAGATACCTATACAATGTCGGTTCAGAAATGCATAGTTCCTTTGCCGACTTGGCAATGGAACCTCTTGCTGCAAAAATTTTCTGCCGTTCCAATTCTTCAATGATTTTCACTTTTTCGTCCCGCGTCATTCTGGAGGGCGCTACAGTAAAGTCCGATACGATTTTATGAATCAGGTAGCTGGATATATCGTTGATCGAACCATCTAAAATTTCTGTATAGGGCGTCGAACTTTCCTTCGGTAGAATATTGAATGCCTCCATCAATTTGTTAACCTGCGCATTCAATTCGAGAATCATTGACGGATCATAATTTATGCACAGAAGCCCGATCAGTTCATCGTTTTCTTTTATAAAATAAGTCGCGGATATGAAAATTTTCCCACTTTTTAATTTGCCCTTATAATTCGCGATATAGGTTTTATCAAGGTATTCTTTGCTTTTCAATATCTGGATGGACAAATCCGTCATGGGATCGCCGACTTTCCTGCCGCTGAGATACCCATTCTTGACGGCAATCACCGACTCTTTGACGTTCGTGACGTCATGAAGGATTACTTCAAAATTCTTACCGCAAGCTGTACCAATAAAGTCCACCAAGGGAATATATCTCGCTAATTTCTGATTCATTTTGCATCCTCCGATATAATTATTATTTTAATGGAGAAATGAAAAAAATCAAGATGATAGAATTATTATTATGACGATAATTTAATTGACAAATTGATAAACAGCCTATATACTTTTGTAACAAACAACAATTTTTACAGTAAAGAAATAGAGGTGTAAGCTATGTATGATTTCACAACAACTGTAAATCGCTTGAACCAGGACGCTGAAAAATGGGTAACGATGCGTGATAAAAACCCTGATGTGAAAGAAAATGTGGCTCCGTTCTCGATCGCCGATCTCGATATGAAAAACGCCCCCGAAATCACGGAAGGGTTAAAAGAGTACTTAGATCACGCGGTTCTGGGATACACAAAGCCGGGAAAAGCATACCTTGACAGCGTTATTAACTGGATGAAGCGCAGACACAACTGGACGATCACGGCCTCCCAGATCGCCGTGTCCGGGGGGATTATCCCCGCCATCCACGATTTTGTCCGGTGCTATGCAAAAGAAGGCGAAGGCGTTATCCTGCTGACGCCTGTATATTATCCGTTCTACAGCGCAATCCGGAACAACAACCGAAAGACGGTGGAAGTTCCCCTGCTGACAGACGGACACAAATATACCATCGATTTTGACGCGCTGGAGAAAGCCGCGAAAGATCCGAACAACAAATTGATCCTGTTCTCAAGCCCGCACAACCCCGTTGGCAGAGTCTGGACAAAAGAAGAATTGTATAAGGTCGGAAAGATCTGCACGGACAACCATGTAGTGATCGTTTCGGACGAAATTCATTTCGACATAATCATGCCGGGTTATGTACATACGGTATTTGCAACGGTTTCGGACGAATTCGCTCACAACATCGTAACGTGCACGTCTCCGAGCAAATCGTTCAATGTGGCGGGCATGCTGACGTCTGCGATCATTTTCAACGGCGACGATCTGAAAGCCGCCTTCCTGAAGCAGCAGGAGAAGAACGGATTTGACGATCTGAGTCCTCTTGGCTACAAAACATGCGAGATCGCCTACAACAAATGCGAGAAATGGCTGGATAACTTGATCGCATTGGTAAGCTATAACTATGGTGTGCTGAAAAAGTACCTGGCGGAGAAATTGCCGCAGGTAAAGCTGTATCCCCTCGAGGGTACTTATCTTGCGTGGATGGACTTCAGCGCTTTCGGCCTGTCCGCAGAAGAATTGGAAGCCTTCAATGTCCGCGAGGCGCAGGTATTCTTTGATGAAGGATATGTCTTCGGCAAGGTCGGAAGCTGCTTCGAAAGAATGAACATCGCCTGCCCGACCGACACGATGGTAGCGGCTTTGGATAGAATCAGCGGAAAATTAAAAGAGAAAAAGATTATTTAACAAGGTCCTGACCTTGTGTTCCACGAGCAAAACGGCGGCAAGACGCAGTCATTGATCCAATGACTGCGTCTTTTTTTGGAAGGTCAGCCAGAAGGAAGGTGAATCCTTATTCTATATAAAAATCAGATTTCCGGCGAATCAGCTCCGAGCGATCCATAATTCGATATCCGAAGACTTCTTTTTGTATAACTCCCTCGGCACATAGCCGGCTCAGCATGCGCAGCAAATGACGATAACTTGTGCCAATAGAACGGGCAACATCCGTCAGCGTCTCCGCAAAGACGTTGCCCTGTTCGGCTTGCAGGATGTATGCGCACAGCCGCTCCTCGCCGGAGTGAAGCGCAATGACAGTGCTGTTTCGAGAGCTTCGATACATCTTCATAGCAAGCTCCCTTCCGACCCGATTCACAAACGCGAGGTTTGCTTTCAGGACGGTTGCGTATTTCGCATAAGGCAGCCCAATACAATGAAATTCCGTTATAGCGCTGATTGTTGTGTTGGAAATATGTGCGTCGGTCATCAGTTCCGCATCTCCGACAATTCCCTCAGATATATAGTAGCATAGAATGAGGTCTTTTCCATTTGCCGCGGAGGAACAAACCTTCGCCTTTCCGGAGATAACAAACAGCAGATACTCCATGGGCATCCCCTCGCGCAGGATCGTCTCGCCGGGATGGAACCGCAGCGACACAGCGTCACGGAGGTCAACGCCGGTGACGTCATAACTGGCCAGCCTCTGTGAGTACGTCTCTTCCAAAGGCTCTTTCTGCATGACTCTACCTCCTTGGAATGATTCTGAAGACAGTATGACATTTGTCATATCTGCTTGTCAACATGAAGGACTATACTTTGGACAGAAGGTGAGACTGTGTACAATCTACTATCCCTGCTGACGGGTGTCGTGATCTCTATTATGGTGGCCGTAAATGGCAACCTGACGGCGCAGTATGGCATATTCGGAGCGACGGTTATCATTCATATCGTCGGCTGCCTGTTTGCTTTTTCGATTATTAAATTACGCCGCCAGAATGCTTTTCGGCGCGGCGTACCCTGGTGGCTGTATTCCGGAGGAGTCATCGGCGTAGTGACAACCGTAATGAATAACTTCACTTATGGGAAAATCAGCCTGACCGGCATCATCGCGTTGGGCCTGTTGGGGCAAACCGTCATGGCCCTAGCCATCGACAGCTTCGGTCTGTTCGGCATGCGGAAATACGCGTTCAGGAAAGCAACGCTGTTTGGACTGGCGTTTGCCGCCGTCGGGATTTATGTCATGCTGAAAGATTCCTTCGGGAGCGTTTTGTGGGCAGTCATGCTGTCGTACGTCGCGGGTATCACAGTCGTGCTTTCGCGCACGGTCAACGCGGGGCTGTCGGAACGCGTCGGAGCGCTGCAGGGCTCGTTTCTCAACCACCTGGCCGGCTTTCCCGTTGCGGTCGCCGCCTTGGCGCTTATGGGGAGAAATGATGTAATTTTAAACAGTTTTTCTTTTTCGCCCAGGGTTTGGATCTATGTCGGGGGCGCGCTGGGCGTTGTCGTCGTGTTCCTTTATAATATCACCGTACCGAAAATTCCTGCGTTCCGTTTGACGCTTTTGGCGTTTGTCGGGCAGATCTTCGCGGGGGTCGCGTTGGACCTGATAACAAAACAGGGATACAGCAAATCGACTTTTATCGGCGGACTGTTGGTTGCTGCAGGCGTCGGCATCAACGAGCTGATTGAACGCATCTGCCTTAATAAGAAGAGAGTACGGGAATAAGACGGAAAAAGCATCCTTAAAAACTCCGGCATTACATTTCGCCCGACAGAACGGCCCTGATCGCAGTGCCGATTTCCTCATAGCTCGTGCAGCGGCAGATGTTGCTTTGGAGCCATTCGTCGATCACGGCGTCGGGAGGATTTTGGTGAATGGCTGCGAGGGCGTGGCAGACCATTAAAAAACCTGAGGTGCAGTAACCGCACTGGAAGGCAAACTTTTCGATGAAAGCCCTCTGAATCGGCGCACTTTTCAGCCCTTCCACCGTCATGATCTTTTTGCCGATAGCTTCCGCCGTCAGCATCAGGCATGACTTGACCGGCCAGCCGTCCACCAGTACGGTACAGGCTCCGCAGTCGCCGTTTTCGCATCCGGGCTTTGCGCCTGTCAGGCCGAGCTGCTCCCGGAGCGTATGCAACAATACGTCCGACGGTCGGATAACGACGTCGTGAATTTCGTCGTTGATGTTCAGCTGTATGGCGCTTTTGCCTTTCAAGCAGTACATGGTCCCTGGTCCTTCATGGTTTCAAGAATGTTTACGACGGTGTTTTTAAGGACGAATTTTCGGTATTCCGCAGAGCCGTATGAATCGTTCAGGATGATGCCCGATAACGCCTGAACGATTTTATCCGCCCTTTGTGAAAAGTCCAGGTTGGAATCATTCAGCAAGGTTTCCACATTGGAATCCCGGAACGGATATGAGGCAAGCCCGCTGAAGGCCGCCCGGATCGTACCGTCCGTTTTCACCCCCGCCGCCGTAAGAAGCGGATAATCGATCTTTTCATTTTTCGTTTTCTTTGCATGAAAATACGGAGCCGATAAGAATCTCCGGCCTATGGATGCTTTCACGAGAAAGCTTCCCTTTTGAAGCGTCAACCGATCCCGGAAGACCTGGCTGATTTCCGTATCCGCAAGGACGTTTTCACCAGCGACGGTCAGCCTGGCGTCCGTCAGCAGAAGCGGAAGTGCGGTTTCGCGGTATATGATCGTCGAGGCGAGGTTTCCGCCGAATGTAATTTTGCATTGCATGGTGTGGTCAGCGATCCGGCCCGCAGTCTTGGTGAGTAAAGGAAAAAGGTCTGATTCAGTAATATCGGATAAAGTAAGCGCGCTTCCCAGTTGGAGGACGTCCCTATCAAATCCCAGAATTCTGCATTCGGGAATGTTTTTGATATCCACAACGGAGCCGAAGGACCTGCTCCCGACCCGCGCCATGCTGATCAGTTCGGTACCACCACCGTAATAAACCGGGGATTTTCCTTCCAAGTCAAGCTGCCGGAAAGTATCGACAGCCTCTTGAATCGTGTCCGGTCTGTAGTATTCAAAATCAAATGGGATCATATCGGCCTCCGGTTTTTATCCTCCAGAGGGTTTCCGGGACCAGCGGAAGCTCGTCCAGTTCGGCCCCAATAGCCACGGAAAGCGCATTGGCGAGCGCCGCTGGAATCCCGATGATGCCGTGCTCCGCAATTCCTCTGGCTTCATACGGGGAATCGAGCTGGGGCGTTTCCACGAATCCCACCAGATACTGCGGCGTTTGGCCGAAATGCATGACCTTATAGCTGCGGAGGCTCGTATCCAGGACTTTGCCGTCCGGGCCGTAGTCAAAGTACTCCCGGCTTCCAAGGCCGAGCCCCATGCACATGCCGCCCTTGACCAGCGCTTCGGCCATGGCGGGATTTAAAACGCGCCCCGCATCGATCACGCTTGCCGCCTTTAGAAACCGGTAGGTATATTCCTTCTTGTCGAATTCGATCTCGACCGCCTGCGCGCCGACGGTCCAATAGGGGCCCGATTTTCCGGCGCCCGTCTCCTTGTTCAAATCATTGATGTCGCTCATGATGAAGCTGCCTCGGCCCAGGATCTGTCCTTCGACCGAATTGCCGTTTTCATACTGATAGCCGTGGACAAGGTCGCTGAATTTCAGAAAGATGGAAGGGTCGCTTCTCAGATAGACCCGCTCGTCTTCCACTTCAAGATTTTCCGGCGGGCATTTCAGAACCACCGCCGTGAGGCTCTTGAGTTGGCGGACGACATCCTCCGCCGCGCGCAGTACGGCATTTCCGACCATAAAGGTCGTCATGCTGGCGACGGTCTTCCAATGCTGGGGACTGTATTTCGTGTTGACGTCCATATTAACGAAAATACGGTCGATATCCATCTTCAACTTTTCGGACAGAATTTCTGCGGCGGTCGTTTTCATAGCAGGGCCGTATTCCACGCATCCGCAGTTTAAGTTGATGCTGCCGTCTTCATTGAAAGTCAGGAACACGCCCGACTCTGCGTCCGGAGTCGAGTTGGAGGTCTTCCAGAAGCACGCCATCCCTTTGGCGCGGATTTTATCTTGACCGATTTCCAGCCTGTCGCCCTCCGCCCAGCCTATCAGAGCTTTCAGTTTGTCAATGCAGGCGGGAAGATTGCCGAAATTGCTTTCGGTGATCTTGACCTGCGTCGGAGACGTCTGATCCGGCGTTAGGGCGTTTATACTTCGGAATTCCGCGGGGTCCATACAAAGCCTGCGGGCAAGCTTGTCCATCATCCGCTCGATGCAGAATGTATAGGAGGCGTGGCCGAATCCCCGGAACGACGTGGCATAAGGGTGATTCGTATAAACACAGAAAGAATCGCACCATACGTTGTCGATATGATATGGGCCGGTGCAGTCAACCGTTACGGCTTTGGCAAGGTACGGCCCGATATCCGCATAGGCGCCTGTGTCGACAAGATAGGTGATTTGAATCGCCTTCAGTAACCCATCTCTGGACGCCCCAACTTTGATCGTCGCATCCAATCCCATCCGGCAAGGTGACGTGACGATATCGTTTTCCCGAGGATTGACGATCCGGACTTCTTTTCCCCCGACCGATTTCGAGGCCATGTAAGCCAAAAGCTCAAGCTGGACTGGGGCTTTTCCGCCAAATCCTCCTCCAACAAGGGGGACCTCTACGATAATCTTTCCCTCTTCCACGCCGAACGCCTTGCTGATCTGCTTTTTGATGCCGTGCGGGGTCTGTGACGCCGAACGGATAAAAACGGTGCCGTCCGCGGTGATCTTCGCCTGCGCCGTTCGGGTTTCCATAGCGATGTGATCCGACTGCGGCAGTTTGAAATGGGCTTCCGCAATCACGCTGCTTTCTGAAAACCCCGTTTGGATATCGCCTTTTCGGATCTGTTTTTTATCGCAAATATTTGTTCCGGGTTCCGGGTAGATGTCCTTTGCCAACGGCTTATATCCGGCAAGATTTTCATGCAGGATCACGGCGCCCTCCCGGATCGCTTCGGAAGGCGAATTGACGACAGGGAGCGGTTCGTAATCTACCCTAACCAAAAAAACGGCCTGCGAAGCGATGAACTCGTCGTCGGCGACGATCAGCGCGACCGGCTCCCCGTAATATCGTACTTTCCCCAACGCCAGCGGCGGCCTGTCCTCGAGCAAGGGACCGCATAATACCGGATAGTTTTCACCGGTTATGATTGCCCTGACGCCGGGAAGCCCCGATGTCCGGGATACGTCGATACCTTTGATGAATCCATGCGCGCATGTGCTTGTGACAACCTTTGCCGTTAATATCCCGACGGAGAGAAAATCATTTGTGTATTTTGCGTCCCCGGTTACCTTGTCGCAGGCCTCCTTACGGATGACCGTTACACCGATGCCGGTTTTGGGCATGGAATCCCCCCACTTTTCTGCCGCCTTTATGCAAGGTCGGCTTGGAATACGATCTTACCGTCGATGATGGTGTACAAGCATTTTGTGAAGATCTCCATCGGGTTGCCGTCGAAAATTGCTATATCGGCATCCTTTCCCACTTCAATACTGCCCACCCGGGAGGAGACGTTACAGATCTGCGCCGGGTTTATCGTGATCGCTCTAAGTCCTTCGTCAACGCCGAGCCCCTCCTTGGCCGCGATTCCCGCGCAGAGCGGCAGACATTGAATGAGCGATACCGGGTGATCGGTCGTTATGGCGACCTTGACGCCCGCTTTATGGAGAATGCCGGCTGTTTTGAAATCCATATACTGTACCTCGATCTTATTCCGGGAGGCCAGACACGGGCCGACAATGGCTGGGAAGCCGGATCTGCGGATCTCTTCCGTTATCAGATGCCCTTCGGTGCAATGGTCCAAAGTCAGGTTTAAATCAAACAGCTTCGCGATCCGGATGGCTGTTTGAATGTCGTCCGCACGGTGGACATGCGCTTTGAGCGGGATCTCTTTTCGGAGGACGGGAAGCCAGCATTCCTTTCTGAAATCCTCCTCAAAAGAATCCCCATGATCGAGAGCGGCTTTTTTATTGTCGGCATATTGTTTTGCCTCGAAGAGCTCCTCCCTGAGCATGGCGCCGATCGTCATCCTGGTCGAAGGCATCTGATTGTTGTTTCCGTAGTTTGTCTTCGGGTTTTCCCCAAACGCGACCTTCATCGCCGCCGGTTCCAGGACCACCATATCGTCGATGCAGCGCCCGTTCGTTTTTATAAACGCGAATTGGCCGCCCACGACGTTTGAACTGCCAGGCCCGACCATCACCGACGTAATTCCTGTTCTGATGGCATTGTGAAAGCCGGAGTCCATTGGATTTATGGCGTCGATCGCTTTTAAATAGGGCGTCACAGGTTCTGTCGTCTCGTTGGAATTATCGCCGATCTGGCCCTTCTTTTCCTCATAGATCCCCAGATGGCTGTGGGCGTCGATCAGTCCCGGCATGACCCAACAGGAGTTTGCATCGATGACGGTTCCGTCGTCATTCTCCGATTCGTCTATTTTTTCCGAGACTTTTGCGATTTTTCGCCCTTTTATCAGGATACAGCCCGGCTCGTATGTTCGGCCGGCCATGGTTAATATTTTAAGACCTTTTATAAGAATAGCAATCATCCTCCCGCAATTTGTGAATAGTCTTGCCATTTTAAGAAAGAATAGTCATCGGTTACAGTTGGGAGGTGAAACCTGTGGCTGACAATAGAATGAATCGAAACAACCAGAATAATAACAATCAGGAAAACGAAAACAACAAAGAAAATAACCGCAATAAAAATAACCAGAATAATCAGAATAACCGGAATAACCAGAACAACAAAAATAACCAGAACAAGGAAAACCAGAACAAAGAAAACCAGAACAAAGAGAATAACCAAAATCGCAATAACGAAGATTAATCTCCGCACTCTGAAAAATGCAGCCTCCAGTCGGGTATCTGACTGGAGGCATTTCGTTATGTTTAGAATTGATTGCTGGAATTGCTGGCATAATAATTCATATAAAACTATATTAGCTTAGAAATCGGAGGCCGCATTGTGAACAATCATAATGTTTCATATTGGAATCAGACGGAAGAAAAAGCACATTTTCCACGCCTGGAAAAAAGTATTTCGACGGATGTGCTCATCATAGGCGGCGGAATCGCCGGGATAACATGCGCTTATTGCCTCGCCGAAAAAGGCTTGAAGCCCGTTCTGATTGAAGCAGGTCTTCCGGCCGACGGCACGACGGGAAATACGACGGGGAAAATAACGGTTCAACATGGCATTATCTATTACAAAATCCGAGAAAAATACGGTCTGAAAGCGGCAGAGAAATACGCCGTTTCACAGAGTATTGCCATGGATTTCGTCAGAACCACGGTGGATAAGGAATCCATTGACTGCCAACTTGCTCAAAGTACGGCGTATGCGTATGGCGTCAATGAAAACGAATGGGACACCTTGCAGAAGGAATTTGACACCGCTAAAAAAATCGGAATACAGGCGGAGCTTCTGAATCCTTCGGATTTCCCGCCCGGGAACAAGGGAATGCTTGCCTATAAGGACCAGTACGTTTTTCATCCTGTCAGGTACTTGAACGGGCTTGCAAAAGCGGCCGCTGACAAAGGCGCCGCTATCTACTGCAACACCAAAGCCATAAAACTCGAAGACGGCGATATCAAAACCATATTTCTGGAAAACGCGTGCACAATTCAGGCAAAGCATGTCGTTATGGCGACGCAGTATCCATTTTACGACGGACCAAACCTCTTCTACGCCCGCTTATATCCGAAGAGGACTTATGGGATAGCGGTACGTGCAAAAAGGGATTGGCCTGACGGCAGCTATATCAACGTCGGCAACCCAACCCGATCGATCAGGACGCACGTCGAGAAAGGCGAGCGGGTCCTCATAGTTGTCGGCGACAGTCACGATACGGGGCGGGGATACGAGGATATGTCCCTCCATTATGACAATTTGATACGGTTTGCCGATCAGATCGCAGGGGTGGAAGAAGTGCTCGCCAGGTGGTCAGCGCAGGACTATGATACGCCCGACGAGCTCCCGTATATCGGGAGAATCTCAGACAATTCAAATATTTATGTTGCAGCCGGTTTCAGAAAATGGGGTCTTTCCAACGGAACCCTTTCCGGAATAATGATTGCGGATCTCATCACTTCCGGGAAGTGCCGATTCGAAAGCTTGTATTCCAGAACGCGTGCCGATATTACCAGCTCATTCGGAAAAGCCTTTGTCGGTGCTGTCAACCCCGTCATCGAGCTCATAAAATCGAAACTCGAAGGAAACGAGGATATTGATGGGCTAAAGCCGGGAGAGGGCAGAGTCATCTGGTTCAACGGGGGTAAGGCGGGCATTTATATGGGTGAGGACGGCGACGTGACGATTCTGGATATTACCTGCACCCATATGGGTACGGAACTTAACTTTAACAATGCCGAGAAGACATGGGACTGCCCGGCTCATGGCGGGCGGTACAACACGGATGGGAAGCTTCTTGAGGGCGCGCCGAAGGATTCACTCGAGATTTTATATAAGGGCAGTTATCAGGATTTTTGTCATGAGATGTTAGGAGAACATGCCGATAAGCCAGAATAACAAAGGCTGTCAGGCTGAGGTAAGTTAAAAGCAACGGCATGGAATTTGTTTCATGCCGTTGCTTTTGGCGTTACGAATGGACGACCGCTCTGAACTTTGCAAGTGTCTATCTTTGAGCGAAGCGCGGCAGAATGCCGACACCGTCTGGTCGGTCGTGTACGACCGAAAGCAGGAGAATCTATCACATTGAGGGAAATCAGGCCGAAAATCCTATGCAGAGGAAAAAAAGAAGCGCCACTATTCTATATAATAGTGGTGCTTCTGGCGGAGCGGGTGGGATTCGAACCCACGATACCGTTAGGTATACCTGATTTCGAGTCAGGGCCGTTATGACCACTTCGATACCGCTCCATGTGCAAAACAATATACCATTCGCAAAGAAGGTTGTCAACCGAGGTTTTGTCAGATGTGAATCGGTTTTTGCTTTATGTCTCAAGGGGCTGGCAAAGAAACAATCGCCCGGCTGTTACCATTGTGATATAATATCAGCGGGAGGCGATACCATGCCGCATTATGAGAAGAATTATATTACGCAGGTGATTATTCGAGCTGATTTTTTGCGGGACAGCTTCCCCCTCGTGCAGGTTCCCGGCGAGGATATTGCTGCCGCGTGCGAAGGATTTCCAATCCGCAGCAGCGTAAACCGCATGAAAAATGAGATCCGCGTGGAAAAAACGCTTCAGGGCCCGGTAAAAAACACGAGGACCATCAACTTTGTTGAGCATAATTTTTGGACGGAGGACAAGTCGCGGCGCATCGCGTTATGCAGCGAGTATATGTTTTTGGAAGAGCATACCTACTGCGGCTACGAAGGGCTGCGGGACACGTTTTCAGAGGTGCTTGACTCCATTGCCGCCCAATATCCCGCCGTGCAAGTCATCCGATTGGGGATGCGTTACATCAACGAAATCAAACTGCCGGAGTCTGAAGCCGGCCCGGGGTTGGGACCGGACTTTTGGCAGAATTATGTTAACCCGCTGCTGCTGGGCGGGCTCCGTTTTGCCGCCAACGACGGCGCTCTGGCGCGGCATATGTGCTCCACGGAACTGAACTATGGCACCGACCGAGCCACTATCAGATATGGTATTTTCAACACCGAATACCCCAAGCCAAACCGCAGGCGGGAATTTGTTCTGGACGTGGACACATATTGTCAGACGCCGATGACGCCCGGTTCCATAACTGCGAAGCTGAACGATTTTCACGGTGCGGCCTGTTCCGTGTTTGAGACGGCTATTACGGACAAGCTCCGGAACTGGATGGGACGATAAAATCAAAAACGATGCCCGGCTCTTTTTGAGCCGGGCATTTTTTGCCTATACGGCTTCACAGCACCCACATGACGGCGCGCAGCACGTCAAAATAATCTTTGGTGTGCATGACGATGGTGTTGTCGTCCACGCGTGAAAAGCCGGGGAAGGAGCTGGCGCGGTTGGCCTTCACGTGCTCCTTGTAGCAGATTTCGAGGGTAAACTTGCTGGGCAGGGAAATGAGCCCCTGTGATAGATCCTGACGCAGTGCCGCTTCGGCAGCGCTGTGGATTTTCTTGCAGGCGGCCGCCGGGGACAGAGAGATGGCGCTTCCGCCCTCGCCGCGCTTGACCGCGACGGTTTTCAGCAGGGGGTGCATGCTGGCGGAGTCATCGCACAGCATTTTGTCGCCAGTCAGAAGCACGGTAGGCACGCCCGCCATAGCGGCGGCGGAGCCGGCGAGGCGGGACTCCGGGGGCCTGGCGCCGGTTTATCT
>Ga0183099_1001625_pt1 | contig 12624 bp, 10 predicted proteins | sample Biomet1_FD_127788 | JGI IMG/M metagenome (GOLD analysis project Ga0183099, IMG submission 127788) | Microbial communities from bioreactor (seeded with anoxic lake sediment) at LBNL, California, USA - Biofuel metagenome 1 | ecosystem: Engineered > Bioreactor > Anaerobic > Unclassified ... | reverse complement strand
GCCGGCTACGATGTGACCAAAATTTTCAGCAACAGCGTCTCGGATTTCTGGAGCGCCAAACAAAGCCAGATCTATACGGAACTCAAGAAATTGGTGGCTGCTGAACTGATCGCATACAAAATTGTAATCCAGGGCGAAGTCCTGGAAAAAAAAGTCTATTCGCTGACCGGCGAAGGAAAAAAAGTACTGCTCTCCTGGATGTCAGAGGTGGAACCTCCCCTGCCGCAGAACAAGGACATCTTCAAATTGCGCCTCTATTTCTCCGAAAACCTTTCAACGGAGCAATTGCAGCAAAAATTCAAAGACCGGCGTGAGCAAATTGATTCCCTGTTGACCCGGTATGCTTTAAAGCTGCAGGAGTATTCGCCAGACGCCGTACCGCGAGAATATATTGGCGATTATCTGCTGCTCAAAGGCGCCGTAGCAACGCTGCAGACCCAGCGCCAATGGATAAAGGAATCGCTCCTGTTTCTGAAAAAGCAAAAGCCATAAACCTTGCAGGGTCTCCCGCGTCCTCTCGCCGCCAGCAATTTCGCCGATACGCATTTCCCGTTACAAATATTGCTTTTTGCCTTTTCACGAAAAACAAACTGCACAAACCTTTCCATTTCCTATATAATGTAATGACATATAGTTAGAAAGAAGGGTTCTTCTCCATGAAAGATATTTTAGATGTACATATGCATACCGTATCCAGCGGCCATGCTTACAGCACGCTGCGCGAAATGACGCAGGCAGCCAGCCAAAAAGGCCTTGAGCTCATCGGCATCACCGAACATGCCCCGCAAATGCCCGGAACCTGCCATGAGCTGTACTTCCACAATTTCAAAGTCATTAACCGTGCCGCCTACGAAGTACCGCTGCTGGTCGGCACCGAACTCAACATCATGAATTATCAGGGCGCCGTCGATCTCAAAGACCATGTCCTCGAAAAACTCGACTATGCGATCGCCAGCCTGCATGATCCCTGTATCCGTCCGGGAACGATTGCCGAAAACACCAGCGCTGTAATCGGCGCAATGAAAAATCCCCACATCAAAATCATCGGGCATCCCGAAAACGGCAAATATCCGCTCGATTATGAAGCTGTCGTCAAGGCTGCCAAGGAATACCAGGTGCTGCTCGAAATCAACAACAGCTCCTACCATCCGCTATCCGCCCGCAAAGGTTCCCGGGAAAATGCTCCGATCATGCTCGGACTGTGCAAAAAATACGGTGTTTCCGTCATCATGAACAGCGATGCCCATATCGACCTCGATGTCGGAAACCATGTTTTTGCCCAGGAAATCCTCGTGGAAACGAAATTTCCGGAAGAGCTCATCGTAAACAGTGATGTGGAAAAATTTAAGTATTTCCTAAACCTCAACCGCTGAAGTTCTTCAATTCCGTTCGTCCAACCGAATATTTTAACGATAATAGCCTGTTTTTCTTAAATCGTCCAAATTAAAACAGGCAAAACAGGCAATCGGCGTTTAAATTTAAAGTTTTCCATTCATTTGTCATTTGACGCCCAGCATTTCCATAGATTATACTTAACTTCATGTCTTATAATCTATGGAAACTGGGTGTTGCTATTGATGAACTTATTTCGTACAAAAAGCATCGAACAGATGCGAACCATGGCCGCCAGCTCGGGCATGAAAAAAAGCCTTGGGGCTTTTGATTTAATTCTCCTCGGCATTGGCTGCGTCATCGGCACCGGCATTTTTGTTTTGACCGGCGTTGCTGCCGCCAAATACGCCGGTCCGGCGGTTATTCTCTCCTTTATCATATCCGGGCTGGCCTGTGCCTTTGCCGGACTCGCCTATGCGGAATTCGCTTCGATCGTCCCGTCTTCCGGCAGCGCTTATACCTATACGTATGCTTCTCTGGGTGAATTCATCGCCTTTCTTGTTGGTTGGAACCTCATCCTTGAATACACGGTAACGGCCAGTGCCGTCGCCTCGGGTTGGTCCGGTTACGTCGTCGGGTTGATGAAATCGGCCAGCATCGATGTGCCGGCAGCGTTTACACTCGTACCGGCCGACGGCGGCATCATCAATCTGCCCGCCATCGCCATCACCTTATTGCTGAGCTTTTTCTTGATCCGCGGTACGAAGGAAAGCACAAAACTCAACCGCATTCTCGTCGCCGTCAAATTGATTACCGTATTCGTCTTTTTACTGCTGGCTGGCCCCCATGTAAATACGGCCAATTGGCAGCCCTTTATGCCGTTTGGTTTTTCTGGCGTTGCCGGCGGCGCCGCCATTGTCTTCTTCGCCTACATCGGTTTTGACGCCGTTGCGACCTCGGCGGAAGAATGCAAAAATCCTAGCCGCGACCTGCCGATTGGCATCATTGGCTCCCTCGTCATTTGTACACTTCTCTACATCGTCGTCGCCGCCGTCCTGACAGGCGTCGTCCCGTACACCGAACTCAACAGCCCGGAACCGGTCGCCTTTGCCCTGCGCTATATCGGCTACAACATCGGGTCAGCACTCGTCGGCGTCGGGGCGATTGCTGGCATCACGACAGTCCTGCTCGTCCTGCTGTATGGCCAGGCTCGCATCTTTTTTGCGATGTCACGTGACGGCATGGTTCCCGCAAACGTCTGCAAGATCCATCCGCGCTATCAGACACCGTATATCGTGACGATTCTAGGCGCCATCTTCGTTTCAGCAATTGCGGGCTTTGCCCCGATCGGCCTGATCGCCGAAATGGCCAATATTGGCACGCTCAGTGCTTTCACGATTGCTGCCATCGGCGTAATCGTCCTCCGGCTGACCCAGCCAGATCTGCCACGCACCTTCCGCTGTCCAGCCGTCTGGCTCATCTCCCCGCTGGCCGTTCTTTCCTGCGGCTATCTGATGTGGAATCTGCCCTTTGACACCTGGATACGCTTCTTCGTCTGGTGCGCCATCGGCATCGTCATTTACTTCAGCTACAGCTATAAGCACAGTACTATCGGCCGCAAGCAGGCAGAAATTAGCGATGAGCAAAAGCTCAATGCTTCGGTTCAATAAAAAAGCCACAAAAAAAAGCCGCGAATTCAGCTTCGCGGCTTTTTTTGTGATTTTTTATTGCTACAGGCAATACATGGCCCCTACTAAAAATTACTATTGCTCCGACGCTATCTCAGTATACCGGGATATTCTTTTTAAACATGCCGGAGACAATCTGTTCCATGGAATACAGCCCCGGCGCTTGCTCTACGAGAAATTTCGCGGCAAAAATAGCGCCTTGTCCAAAGGCCGCCCGATCAACGCTCTCGTGGCTAAGGCGTATCGTCTGATTGGCCAGGCCAAAAATAATATCATGCTTGCCAATGATTTTGCCCACCCGTATGGAATGAATATTGGCGGGATCCGCCGAAAGCACTTTGGCAATTTTTTTCGCCGTGCCCGATACTTCTTTTTTTTCGCGGAAATGTTCCTCGACAATTTCGATATCCGCATGCGGCGCTATATTTTGCAAAACATGCGCGACAACCATCAGCATGTTGACGCCCAAAGTGATATTCGGCGAATACAATACGGCTGTTTTAGCGGCATAGGATTCCAGCATGGCCAGATCTGCCGGCGCATATTTTGATATAGCCGACACAATCGGTATCCCCAGGCTGGCTGCGGCCTTATATTCATGAACCGCCTGACTCGAGGAAAAATCGATGATGTCATCGACCGGATTTTCCCGGAGAACTCGCCGGCAATATCATCTTTGCCCCAGATTGTCCCCTGTTCAAAATCATACCCCAACAGATGGCTCGCATAATTTTCTTCATCGCGATGCTGCCGTATCACCCACTGCAGTGAAACTGCCGGGGAAGTGATGATTTCATTCGCCACAATTTTCCCCGTTCTCCCAAAGCCTAAAAGGCCCACCTTAATTTTTCCCATAACATTTCTCCTCCTATTATTTTTATAAAAATCATTCTTGTTTTTCCTGTGCATGCTAGCGGCAAATCCTTTGGCAGGAGCCGCTTTGCTTTCAAAAAATAAAGATTGTTTTTCGCCTGCCATAGCAGATACCTTTCTGCCAAAAATAAAGAGCGACCACTTTATCAGCAGTCGCTCTAAAAAGCTAAGCAAAGACACCGGTGCTTTTCAATAGCAGCAGGTTTGTCTTTGATCATTTCTTAAATTATACCGGCCAGTAAACTGCAAAAGCAGTCCTGTCGGCCGCGGCATCAACTCCCGGGAAAAAAATGCATTCCACCGGATATCTCTGCTTTCATTATACCATAGCTGCACGCATTATCCTAAAAGATAAAAAAACGTGCAGCTACAACGTGCTAAGCAAAAAATGCCTGCAGCAGTTTCTGCAGGGCAAGCTGATCGTCTGCGCCCATGGTTTCCCTGACGGAATGCATGGCGAGAATCGGCACGCCGATATCCATCGTCCGCAACGGCAAAAGGGTTGAAGCGATCGAACCCAGCGTCGAACCGCCCGTGCTGTCGCTGCGATTGACGAAATGCTGCGAGGCGATCCCCGCTTTGCGGCAGAGCTCTACAGCTATGCCGACGGCCTCACAGTCTCCGGCATAGGACTGGCTGGCCGCCGTCTTTAGAACCACGCCACCGTTCAACATCGGCTGATTCGTCGGATCACTTTTTTCCGGAGCATTCGGGTGCAGCGCGTGTGCGACATCAACGGACAGCATAAAGCCGTCCGTCAAGGCTGCCAGATAAACTTCCCGGCTAAAACCGGCTGCCGCATAAATGCGCTCAATAAAGTGCGTGAGTATTAAAGAACCCGCCCCTTGTTTCGTACGGCTGCCGACTTCCTCATGATCAAACAGGGCGATGACGTCAAGGCCATCGCCCCGCTGCCCCGCGATGATTCCATCCAGACAGGCTTTTACCGACGTCAGGTTGTCAAGCCGCGGCGAGGAAATAAACTCCTCGGAAAATCCAACGAAACAGCCCGTTTCCACCGGATAGAGCATGAGTTCATGGGAGAGAATCGCCGCCTTGTCGCAATCCAGTTCGGCCGCCAGCAAATCACCAAGAAAATCCTCCTTGGCCGCCTCCGGCGCCAACATTTTGGCCAAGGGCAGCATATCCTTCTGCCGGTTCAGCGCCGTTCCTTTATTGACATCCCGATTCATATGAATCGCCAGATTGGGAATGGTCAGCAGCGGCCGCTTCAGATCGACCAGCCTGACCTGCGGAGCAAAAGGCGACGCGCCGCGGAGTGCCACCTTGCCGGCAAGCGACAGTGGCCGATCCAGCCAAGTGTTTAATATCATGCCGCCATACGGCTCGACATTGAGCTTGCCATAACCATTTTCTGCCATCGAACTGGCAGGCTTCAGCCGAAAGCAAGGAGAATCGGTATGTGCTGCCGCCACGCGCAGACCCTGCTCCATCTGCCGCCCAACTCGAAAGGCCAGCAGCGTTGAATCGTACGGTGCCATATAGTAGCGGCCGCCGGCCTTGATTTTCCAAGGGGACTGCAAGGGCAGCTCCGTGAAGCCCGCCGCCGCGAGACGGCGTTTGCCTGCCGCTACCACATGAAAGGGCGTGGGGCTTTCTTCGATAAATTTCAATAAGGCATTTGCATTTTCCATTCTATCCATATATGCGCTTCTTTCTGAGGGCTGATCGCCCAGCTACAATTCCAGTTTTCATCATTTTACCATATTCGCCTGGTGCCGCAAAGTACCAGGTACATATGGTAAAATGAAAGCTTTTTCATCTTTTTACAGAGCAGGCAGGTTTTTTCAACAATATGACGAATGTAATATATAGTTTGAGATAAATGTTCTATATTTATTAAATTTTAGCAATACTTCAACAAATTGAATTTGCGACAAAAAATCACGTTTTGAGGTGGAGAAACAAGATGAGAGTTACCATTGGCAAGCAGATTTTAGCAACATGTATCATGATCATCGTTATCTTTATGATGATGGATTTATACATGTATCACCGCCTGAATAATGTCCAGCAAACCTATCAGACATTATTGGCCGAATCTACCGATTTTACGAGCGCAGCAAAAGATATCCGCGCCCAGCTGTGGATGCGTAACACCCATATCCGCAACTACATACTTACTGGCGACAAGAATTATATAAAGAGCAGCGACGAAATGAAAGCTCTTACAGAAAAAAATCTGACCGCCCTTGAAGAGGGTATGCCTTCTTCCCAGGCCGCTAAGGAAATCGGCTTGCTGAAACTGGCATTGAAGGAGTACGATAACACCCTGGCTCAAGGCACCGCCGTACGCGATAAACTCGGCATCGAAGGCACCCTGAAATTCCTCGCCGCATCGGGCAAGCGGGCCGACGGCATGGAACGGATTATTGATGATTTCACTGGCTTTGTCAGTGGCGAAATCCAACAACAAATTCAGCAAACGGAAGCCGAGCAAACGAGAGCGACCGTCATTTTGATCATCGCCAATCTGCTGGCACTGTTGCTCGCGGTTTTCGCCGCGATTTTCTTGGCCCGCCGCATCTCCCAGCCAGTAGCGCAAATGGCCGTAACGGCGGAAAACGTAGCAAAAGGCGATCTAAGGCTTGTGGAAAAATCTTATAAAGCCAATGATGAAATCGGCGATATGGCTCAATCCATCGAAGACATGGTCTCGAGTCTGCGCCTGATGGTACAGCAGATCGTACAAACGGCAAAATCCGTTGCCGCAGCCAGTAACCAGCTCAATTCGGTTTCCGCGCAGTCGGCACAAGCCGCACAGGAAATTGCCGAGACCACAACCCATTTAGCGGCAGGCGCCGTCACGCAGACCGATGAAATGAACCAAGTCGTGCATGTTGTCGGCGACATGGTTTCCCATATCGACAGAGTTGCCGATAATGCGGAGTCCCTTTCCCAGCGGGCCAACAAAACAGCAACGGTTGCCATTCAAGGGAAAAATGCCGTTGCCAATGTCAGCACCCAGATGCAGACCATTACGAACTCCGTAAGTGAATCCGCGGCCGGCGTCAGGGAACTGGGCGAAAGCTCGCAGGAAATCGGCAAAATTGTTCAGGTCATCAGTGAAATCGCGAGCCAGACCAATTTGCTGGCTTTAAATGCGGCAATTGAAGCTGCCCGTGCTGGCGAGCACGGCCGTGGCTTTGCCGTTGTCGCCGGCGAAGTGAAGAAATTAGCCGACCAATCGCAGACAGCCGCGCAAAGCATCACGGATCTGATCAATGATATCCAGATACAGATACAAACGGTCGTCGCCAAAATGGAAAAAGGCAGCCAGGACGTACATGCCGGAACCCAGGAAATGCAGACGACACTCGATCAATTCAACAACATCGCTGCCCTCATCCAGGAACTCAATCAGCAGGTCGGCGATATAACCCAGTCTACCGGACAGGTTTCCCATTCCGGCCAGAAAGTTTTAGGATCGGTTGCTGCGGTTAAAGATATGGTCGAAAAAACCGTCTCTGGCACGCATTCCATTTCAGCCGCAACACAGCAGCAATTAGCATCGACTGAGGAAATTTCTTCTTCCAGCAGCATTCTGGCTAAACAAGCCAAAGAATTGGAAGAAATGATGGAGCGGTTTAAACTTTAATTTATCTAAACTGGATTGATGGAGGCTTTATATTTATGATGAAAAGAACTCTTTGTTTGCTGCTCGCCCTGCTGGCACTTTTTGCGCTGGCTGGCTGTGGTTCAACAAGTGAAAAAAAATCGACGATTGTCTTAAAAGCAAGTGAAGTCCATCCCGAGGGCTATCCGACAACCCAAAGCACAAAATATTTTGGAAAACTGTTGGAAGAGCGCAGCGCCGGACGAATTAAACTCCAAGTGTATCCCGATGGACAGCTCGGTGACAGCAAGGTCATCGAAGACTCGATGGACGAAGGCATCATCGACATCAACCGCCAGGGAATTGATCGCTATGCCAGCGAAGTTCCTATGCTGCAGGCATTCATTCTTCCATACGTCTTTCGTGACGCCGAACATGTATGGAAGGTTCTGGACGGCCCAATCGGCGAACGCATGAAAAATGAATTAAAAGATAAAGATAAAATTGTCCTGGCCTTTTATGATTCCGGGATGCGCAGCTTTTATGGAAAAAAGCCAATAACAAAACCAGAAGATCTTGCTGGTCTGAATCTGCGCGTATTGAGCGGTGATGTCTTCGCCACGATGCTCAATTTATTGCAGGCTAAAAGCGTGAGTGTAGGCTACAACGATATTTACCCCAGCCTGCAAATTGGGAAAATCGACGGAGCCGAAAACAACATCCCCAGCTATCTGAGCGCGAAACATTACGAATTAGCAACTTACTATACATTAGACGAGCACATGGCCATCCCGGAGATTCTCTTTATCTCAAAAAAGACCTGGGATACACTGACCCCAGAGGATCAAAAACTCTTATTGGAATGCGGCGCCGAGGCGCAAGCCTACGAACGCAAAGCCTGGGCTGAATTCACCAAAAAGGGCATGGATGAACTAAAAGCCAAAGGCGTACAATTCATCCAGCCGGACAAAGCAGCTTTTACCCAGGCCATGCAGCCGCTTTACGACAAATACCCGCAGTTCACCTCACTGATCAAGGAAATTCAGGCAGTAAAATAACAATCTTTACGAAAAACCACCGATTAGAATGCAACGGGCCGCGCAGCATTTTAATCGGTGGTTTTTATGTGTTCAGAAAATTTCCCGTACTTCCTAACAGCTAGATCCTGCGATTCTGCCAACCATCAACGGCTGCCGTTGAAATTCCAAACAACCAGTTTTTCCTCTGTCATTTCTCTGACAGCATATTCCGGACCCTCGCGGCCTATGCCGCTTTCTTTAACGCCGCCGTAAGGCATATTATCCGTCCGAAAAGTAGCTCGGTCATGATGATGACGCCGCCCACTTGGATTTTTTCCGCGCATATATGGGCAATTTCCAGGGAACTCGTAAAAACGCCCGCCTGTAAACCGTATTTGGAATCGTTTACCGCAGCAATAGCCTCTTCGATCCCATCGTACGGAATGACGGAAAAGACCGGTGCAAAGATCTCCTGTCGCACGACCTTCATCGAAGGCTGCACATCGGTCAGGATCGTCGGTTCGATATAAGCGCCATGGCGGTGTCCGCCGATCAAGATCCTGGCGCCGGACTGCACGGCCTCATGCAGCCACTCCTCGGCCCTCACGGCTTCTGCTTCGCTGATCATCGGTCCAAGATCCGTAGCTTCATCGAGTGGATCGCCACTGACAATCAGTTTGGTGCCCGCGATGGCGGCTCGGCAAAAACTGTCATAAACTTCCCGCTGTACATAAACGCGCTGGCAGGATATGCAGACCTGGCCGGCATTGGCAAAAGCATATCTTGTGCAAAGCGCCGCCGTCTTGTCAATATCCGCATCATTATGCACGATATTTGCCGAATTAGAGCCTAGTTCCAAGGCGACCCGGCGCATGCCGGCCTTTTCTTTAAGTTTCTTCCCCACGGCAACGCTTCCCGTGAAACTGTAAAACTGAATGCGCTTATCGGCCAGCAAAAGTTCGCCGACCGCATTGCCGGGGCCGGTCACGAGATTCAGAAACCCTCGGGGCAGCCCCGCTTCGGCAAAAATCCGGCAAAGAAGAATTCCCGAAAGCGATGTCTGTGAGGCTGGCTTAAAGACCACGGAATTCCCTGCCGCCAGAGCCGGACCAATCTTATGCAGAGCAAGATTCAAGGGGAAATTAAATGGCGTGATCGCCCCAACGACGCCAACGGGAACTCTCTTGGTATAGGCCACTCGTTGGCCGCACCCCGGAGCTCCGGCAAGCGGCACCATTTCTCCAGTCAATTGCTTGGCGGCCTCAGCTGATAAAAGCAGCGTCTGCACGCCGCGCTGCACTTCAGCATGTGCTTCGCGGATCGGCTTGCCGACTTCTACGGTCAACGTATGCGCCAGCTGACCTGCATCGCGCTGCAAGAGCTGGGCTGCCGCCATCAGAATTTCATAACGGCGATACGGCTCCAACGGATAGTCCAACACTTTTAGTGCCGCCGTCACGGCTGCCGTCACCTCAGCCTTGCCCGCTACGGATATTAATGCGGCCGTTTCGCCGCTGGTCTTGTCAATAACCGGCAACTCCTGCACCGTTTCCATCCATTTTCCATCAATAAAGAGTCCGTATTTTTTCATCCAATCCACTCCCATCCAGCCTATGTATTGCAGCTGCCGGATACCTTGCAATCAAACAGCTGCTTTTACTAAATTTCCTGTCTCTTCAATCACTTCGCCATTGATAAACAAACTCCTTGTTATGTTTCACCTTCCAAACACGCAGCTAACAGCTCTTAAATAAAATCCATTTCATAGAATAAAGACCCCTACGTCCTTACACACGGAAATGATTTACCGCTGTTTGCAACTCCTGAGCGAGCTTGGCAAGACTTTGACTAGCCGAGGCAATTTCTTCCATTGAAGCGGATTGTTCCTGTGTTGCTGCTGAAACATTCTGTGATTCATCCGCTGCCGCTTTGCTTAACGTATCAATGTTTTCTACTGCAACCACGATCTGTTCACTCCCGCTAGCAATTTGTTGCATAACCAAAGAAATTCCGTTCATTTGGACGGTTGCCTCCGTCACCAATTCCGCAATCTCCTCAAATATTTTCCCTGCTGCATTTACAACCTCCGTCCCAACCTCAACTTCTCTTGTCCCTTGATTCATGGCAACCACTGCCCTTTCTGTATCGCCCTGAATCTCGCCAATCAAAGTGGCAATTTTCCCCGCTGCTTCCTGTGACTGCTCTGCTAACTTCCGCACCTCTTCCGCCACAACAGAAAAAACCTCTGCCCTGTTCGCCTGCCCGCGCAGCTTCAATTGCTGCATTAAGTGCCAATAAATTAGTCTGTCCAGCAATTCCTGTAATAGCATCAATAATTTGCCCGATTTCTTTCGATCTCGCTCCCAATTGATTTACCATCTTTGCCGAATCACTAACCGTTTGCGTGATATTCCCCATTTGACTAACGGCTTTATGCAAAGATGCATTGCCTTTCTTTGCCTTTTCTGAAGCTTTCCCCGAATTAGCAGCTACCTGATTTGAATTCCCCGCTGCTTGACTGATACCCTTTGCCATCTGTTCAACCACCGCGGTCGTTTTATTCACAGCAGCTAATTGATTTTCAGCTCCCTGCGCAACATCATTAATGGATGTTGCCACCTGTGTCACCGCTTGCGCAGATTGTTCCGAACTAGCTGTCAACTCTTCAGCAGAAGCTGCTACCTGTTCGGCTGATTCGTTGACTTGTTTTAGCACGTTGCGAAGCTTATTTCGCATATTAATCAAGGCATCAGCCAACTGACCTAACTCGTCCTTTCTCTGCAAGTGACCGGGTTTGTCACGGAAATCCCCCTCCTCCAGCTCTTTACAAAACACGATCATTTGCTGTAGGGGATTCGTTATTTTCTTAGCAATAAACAATGCAAATCCAACCAATAAAATCAGTGTACACGAAATAAGTCCCGCCGTAATTTTCACGATAAAAATTGCATTTTCTGTCGCTTCATTTTTCATATCCGCTGATAACTTTGTATAGTATTGCGCTAATGTACGCAGATCATCGGTATAAATAGTTCCTAACGGATCTACTTCTTTCACATACATAGCATAGGCTAGATCATTTTTATTTTGTAAAGCCAATTCAATAACTTTTTCCCTCGCAGAAAAATATTTTTGCTGTCCAATTTTAATTTTAGTCAGAAGCTCTTCTGCCTTTGCATCCATTGACATTTTTTCTATTACTGAAATATTATTATTGACTTTATTCGTCCGATCTTCAATTAAATCTTTTAACTCCTTGTTTTTTTTAAGATCCGTCGTGAGCATTAATTCTAGCATAGCACCGTTCATTTTATTGACGTAGGCTCTGTTTTCAACAATCAATTGTACCGGCAGTAATCGATCATTGTACATGATATTAAGATCCTCCATGGCATTTCGATGATTATAATACCCCGAAAACCAAACCAAAAGTAGTACGACAAATGACAAAAAAAACAAGGTTCCTAGTTTTAAACTTACTTTCATGTCATCAAAAAATTTCAAAATTGCTCACCTCTTTCAATTGTTATTCCATCTATATCATTTATATATTAATCAAAGGGGACTGTCAAGATTTTATATAAGCCACTAAATTCACCTGCATTTTAAATTACCATTCAACAAACAAAAAAGGCGCTATTGCAAATGGCAATGCGCCCTCTTATGAACCTTCTTTCTATTTTCCCTTGTGTCCATTCTTCATCCAAACCACTATTTCTCCGTTGAATCCACTGGAAGGCTTTTATCTGCCTCATCGCTTTTCTTTTCCAGCAAGAGCGCCCGGATTTTTTGCTCGATCTCATCGGCCAAGACCGGATTTTCCTGAATGGCTTTTTTGGCATTTTCCCGGCCCTGCCCAAGGCGGGAATCATTATAAGAATACCAGGTTCCGCTTTTGACTACGACATCGAGCTCTGTCCCCATATCTACCAGAATCCCCTCACGGGAAATTCCTTTGCCGTACATAATATCGAATTCTGCCTCTTTGAACGGCGGTGCAACCTTGTTCTTGACGACCTTTACGCGGGTGCGCGTGCCGATGATAGCATTATCCTGCTTAATCGGTTCTTTTTTCCGCACATCCAGGCGGATGGAAGAATAGAATTTCAGGGCCCGGCCGCCCGTCGTCACTTCG
>Ga0183099_1001624_pt1 | contig 12649 bp, 11 predicted proteins | sample Biomet1_FD_127788 | JGI IMG/M metagenome (GOLD analysis project Ga0183099, IMG submission 127788) | Microbial communities from bioreactor (seeded with anoxic lake sediment) at LBNL, California, USA - Biofuel metagenome 1 | ecosystem: Engineered > Bioreactor > Anaerobic > Unclassified ... | reverse complement strand
AAAAAGGGGCTATATATTATTTCGGACGTTGCTTTTATACCTAATATTGTTTTTTGCATTTGGAATGGGAACATATGGGGGAGGGCTGTTTATTAAAAATATGAAAGTAGAAAATTTAATAACGCAGTGTAATGTTCTTGATGTTGCTCTAGAAGGATGGAGTAAATCGCATAATAGTTTAGATATTTCTACTATACTTTACTCAGATGATGAAAAAATGCATTTTTCAAGGAAACGACTATATCCGGAAAACTTGGAGGAGTTGGGAACAATTCAAAACATGGGATATTTTTCTCGTTCTACCATTGATCTTAACCAATTTACTTATATAACTTTAGATGGTGGATTGAGTTATGTTTTGGAGGTGGGGTTGCCAGATGGAAATACTTATAAAAGCCCAGGAAGCAATAAATAAAAAGATATTCAAAGCGACGCTTCCCTTGTTTTGGATATCTTTGTGCAGTCTGGTTTTGTGGGCAGAATATGAAAAAGTGTATTTCTTTATTCCGGCTGTATTTGTTTTTTGTTACATGATTGCAGAAGATTATTTTTATAAACAAGTAGATTTAAGATTGGTGGCTGCTGTTTTTTTATTGTTGTTACCCAATATCGATTTAAGTTTATTTTTTAAAAATATGCTTTTGGGAATCTTGATTTTTGGAAGTTTTTTTCTTACCTCTTGTCGCATATATATTTCTGGAGGGATTCAGGTGGAGTCCGAAATGGAAAAAGATGAAGGCATAGCTTTTTTGCCTAGTTTATGGATTGGCGGCTTAATATGGGGGATGACAGGCCAGCCTATATTTTTAATGAATTGGGAAGAAACGACTGGCTATATTTTTTTTGGCGCAACAGCATTTCTGTTTATATTTTTAGGGAGTAGATATATTCGAATGAAAAAGAGAGAACAAAAAGGCGAAATTGTTCTTGAAGAAGGATTTGGGTTAGGCGATGTTTTTGTTTGCGTTTTAGGATTTGGCTTTTTAGGAGCATCAACCTTTTTATCAATTATTTTTATAGCGTTTTTAGTTCAAATATTTATATGTAAAAGCAAAAGGAGCGGATGAACGGAATGGATTTAGTAGAGCTGAAAAAATGCAAAATGGAATTCAATAGAAAAAATTTTATTGAAGATATCGTTAATATTGATTTTGAAGGTGACTTGAAAAAATGTGCAGAAACAATGGGGTTTTCGGTAGCCGGATTAAGAAAGTTAATTTATGCAGATAGTTCTGGTGGGAAAGAGAGCTTGGATAAAATCTATAAGTATTGCAAAAAAACAAATAGAGATCCTGAAAAATATATTTTTGTAAAACAATGAGGTGCTGATAATGTTTAATAAACATCGTGAAACTTTTACGGATGGGGATGTTGGAAATCCCGCAGAACAATTTTCAAAGGAATGGGAGGGCAGGATTGGAGATATGGGCGTCCGGATGCATAACCAGCGGAGGATAATTATTGGATTGATTATATCTCATATAATACTGGCATCTGGGCTGACGGTACAATCTTTAAAATCGCATGTGGAACCATATGTTCTTGAGATGGATGGAACGACCGGAGCTGTTCGAAATATTGGATTAATTGGATCTGAAAAATATGTGCCCAAGGAGGAAAATATAAAATATTTTATTGCAGAATTTATTAAGAATGCGAGATCAATGCCGCTTGATCCGGTTATATATGACGAACGGCGTAATTCTGTGTATAACTTTTTAACAGATAAGTCGCAGGGCAGAATGGATGCAGAAATTCAGGCAGAAAAAAGCCGCAGAGAGTTGGGGAAAAAGGCAGTTACGGTTCAAATCGTATCTATATTGCCTGTTGAAAAAAGTAATAATAGCTATCAGGTACGATGGAATGAAGAGGAAGTTATTGTTGGATCAGGGGCGAAAACGGTTGTTCCTATGACAGGGGTCTTTTCAATAGCAATATCTTCACCAGATAAAATAGAAAAAGCAATGAAAAATCCGCTTGGTATATATTTTACGGACTTTAGCTTTAGTAAAGATGCATCTGTAAATAAATAAAAAATAAATGTGCCCGTTTCGGGCACCTTATCGGGAGGTATTTAAATTAATGAAATGCTTGACTAAAATGAAAACGCCAATAATAGCGGCAGCTCTTTGTGGAGCACTTATGTCGGGGTCTGTAGCCATGGCAGGAGGTACAAATAACGATTTGGACATGGTTATCCAAACGCAAAAACAATTACTCGAGCAGCTTAATGAAAAGAAATCTCAACAGTACCAGCAAGATCTTAATACCCATATGGATGCTGTAGAAAAGCAGTTGGATGAGTTAAAAAAACAGTATGGGAATTATGATGCCCAAGGGGCAATAACTTCTCTGGCGGCGCAGATGAATACCCTGCAAGATCAATTAAATCAACAGGGAGAGGCGCAAAACAAAATTTTGTTGGAAGTAAAATCATTGAAAGATCAGGAAACCCAGGCAATGCAAAATCCTGCGGCAAGCGAAACGGGTGAATATTATGGAACAGCTGCTACTAAAAATTATCTGGTGAACCCGGGACCATCTCCGAATGTTGGCTATACACAAGATGCTATTAATGCACAGGGTGATTCAACGATGGTGTTTTCTTATTCTCCATCACAGTTATATAAGATCTATTGCAAGGTGGGATTTTTAACTGATTTGCAATTTAAAAAAGGTGAAAAAATTACCTATGTTGGAGGCGGAGATACGGCAAAGTGGATTATTGACCAAACGGATGTGGATGGTGTGCCGCATCTGTATTTAAAACCAATAAATATGCAATCCACAACGAATATCGTCGTAAATACAACAAAACACAGTTACCAGATTCTTGCCAATAGCAGCGACTGGTATAATCCGATGGTCAAATGGTCATACGGAATAGAAGAAAAAATGGCCAATCAGTTGCAACAGAAAAAAGATGATCAGATTTATACAGATAAATTGTCCATCAGTAGAGCGGAAGATCTTAATTTTAAATATGAAATCAAAGGCAATGCAAAATGGAAGCCGATTATGGCATTTGCAGACACAGCCGTGCAGAAGACATATATCCAGTTTGATCGCATGAGTAAATCTTTGCCAATTCTCTTCATTAAAGAAGCTGATAAGAAAGAATTGTCTTTGGTCAATTATAAGGTGAAAGACAAGTACTTTATTATTGATAAAGTGTTTGATGAAGCTCAATTGCGGCTATCAGATAATGAAGTTGTTACCATAACAGCAAAATCTGAGTAGGGAGGTGTTTTATTTGAGTAAAATTCAAGATTTGAAAAAATCTTTAAAAGAACTTTTTTTAAGGAAAAGAGAGTGAAAGAGCCTCCTGTTTAGATGAAACCCATCTATGACAGAAGGGAAAACCTGCAGTTCATAAAATCAAAAAAAGTGTTGTGTACATTATTATAGGCACTTTATTTGTGGCATTTGTTGGCGGGCTGTATATGGGAACTGAGGATGATAAGAAAGATACAGAGAAAAAGGATATAAAGGCAGCGAATATATCTGATAAAAAGCCAAAAGGTGCAGCCGGATACATGAATGATTATGACAAAAATCCAAATCAGTCAATAAAACCTCAACAGGCTCAACAACAAAACCCGAATGTGGTTCGTACGGCACAACCCAATGTTGTAAGAAATGACGGTGGTGGCCGCCTTCCTGCTATTGAATCTGGTCAGGGGAGTTATTCAGCACCGGTATATCAGCCTAATTATTCGGCTTATTCGCCTAGCGTATCACTACCACCTCAAGCAGAGGGGGCTTCTGTAAAAGAAACGGTAAAAGAAAATTTTCAAGCGGCAATCCGTTTTGCGTTGGGAGGGTCAAGTAAAGATAGTGGTGATGATAATAAAACAAATACTGCATCTGGAACAACCAATTTTAACGTCAACAATAATCAACCAATGCAATATAGTGCTGGTGGAGATAATATATTGCAAGCTGGATCGATACTTCCGGCAATCTTAGCAACTGGCATAAATACAGATGTTGGTGGGCAGGTTGTTGCACAAGTACAAGCTGATGTATATGATTCGCTGACAGGAAACAATTTATTAATTCCATCTGGCAGCAGACTTATAGGAACTTACAATGGTGGAGCTGGTAATGGGCAATCAAGAGTAAATATAACGTGGTCTACTCTTTTACTGCCGAATGGAGGCTCTTACTCTTTAGGCAATAGCATGGTCGCGATTGATGGCGCAGGATATGCAGGCATTGAAGGACGTGTTGATAATCACAATGGGAAACAGTTATCTGCTGGAGCAATTTCATCTGCGTTAGGGGCATTAGCTTCTATTGCGAGTGGAAATACTACAGGATCTACAACTAATGGATATAACGCTGGGCAATTGGCGGCGCAAGGGGCTGCTACAAATTTAATGAATACGGCGTCGTCATTATTCCAGAAAAACATGAATATACAGCCTACGATAACGGTTGAACCAGGATATCCATTTAATGTATTTGTAACAACAGCAATTGCATTTAATCCTTATTAAAAGTAAAGGTGTCCGTTTCGGGCACCTTTAAAAGGAGTTTTCTATGGATAAAGAAGAACGTGCAAGAATATTAAAGATAGGAATCGGGATCGTGTTTCTTGCATTTGTTATTGGCAGCTCTTTTGCTACGCAGGAAATTGCTGAAAAATGTACTTATGATCCATTATTGGGGGAATACTATAAAATAGGTGAATACAATGTGTATCCACCTTATAAATATTTTGTTTGGAGAATGGATTATGGAGAAGATATTCCGAATATGTTGAAGGAAGCAGAAAATACAATTTATCTTTGTACGATTATTGGCTTTTTGATTTCAGGAGTCTTTGCTAGTAAATCTATACAAAAAAGTACACATGGAACTGCTCGCTGGGCAAATGAGAGAGAAATAACAAAAGCAAAAGTTACAGAAACATCCGGTGTCATTATAGGAATTAATCCTTATACTAAAAAATTATTGCGACATAACGGACCAGAACATCTTCTCTTAATGGCTCCTACGCGATCAGGAAAAGGTGTAGGGGTTATTATCCCTACATGCTTTACGTGGGTACATTCTATTTTCGTTTTGGACGTTAAAGGCGAAAATTGGAATAAAACTTCTGGATATAGAAAGAATGTATTGAAGCAAATTGTAATGAAATTTGCTCCACTATCTACGGATGGATCAAGTTTGCGATGGAATCCGTTATCAGAAATTCATTTTCATGATTATCAAGAATATGGAGATGTCCAAATTATTATTGAGATGCTTGTAAGCCAAGATGATAAAAAAAACCCGGATTTTTGGAGTATAGCTGGAACAAATGCTTTAATTGGCGTAGTGTTGCATTTGTTTTATCAACACTATATAGAAAAGAAAGCTTTGCCAACATTAACGGATGTGGATCTGTTTTTTTGTGATCCTAATAGAAATATTGATGAGCAAATGAGATATATGATGGAGTATCCACATATTAGTGTAGAGGATTTTTTTGAAAATAATGTTTTACAAAAAATTTATGGTGAATATATTAAGGATTTTACGCCGTATAATGAAGCTCTGCATCTGAATATATCTTCACTTGATGAACTAAAAGAGGTGTTAAAAGAATATAATGTAGATTTTACAGAAGAACCTTTTAACAGGTTGTTAGTGCATCCAAGAGTAGCAGCGTGTGCGAAAGAATTATACCAGCGTAGTGGAGATGAAAAGTCTGGCGTTGTGTCTACAGCAAAAGGATTTTTAAATCTATATCAAAATCCGATTATTGAAAGAAATACAAGTGTTTCTGATTTTAAAATCAGTGATCTTTTAGATAAAGATCAAGCGGTAAGCTTCTATTTAATTGTGCCATATCGAGAAATTGCTGTTTTGAAACCGTTGGTCCGACTTCTTTTGAATTCGATATTAAGAACTTTGATTCAAGAAGTTGAAACGGAAAAAGTCAATAATCCGAAAAAAAACATGTCTCTAAAAGAACAAATGATTGAAATGTTCCGGTCTTTACTATACGAGAAAGAAGAGATTTCTAAGGGGACTAGAAAACAAAGACTTCTTTTAATGCTGGATGAATTTCCACAATTTGGACGTTTGGATATGATGGAAAAAGCCATGGCAGTTTGTGCTGGTTATGGCATAAAAATGTGTGTTGTTTGTCAAGATATTAATCAATTAAAAAATGCTTATACAAAAGAAAATAGTATTACTGCAAACTGCCAAATTCAAATTTTCTTTCGACCGAATTACGATGAAGTTACCGCTCCCTATATTTCTAAAGTGCTTGGTACAAGAACAATTACTGCTAATAGCAATACTAATCAGGGTTTTTTGAAAGGATCAACTTCAACTTCCGACATTGGTCGTGATTTGTTGAAATCAGATGAAGTTTATCTGATTCCAAATAATAGAGGAATTATTTTTTCACCGGGACAACGCCCAATCTATTCAATTAAGTTGGCTTGGTACGACGAACCATTTTTTTTGAAAAAAGAAATGGAACCACTTCTTTTTAGTGATGAAGCTCATGCAATAAAAACATATGATGATTTACTGAACATGTATGAAGATGAAAGAAAAGTAGCTGATGCAAGAAGAGAAAAGATCAAAAAATTACGAAGGGTACGAGATCAACAATTGAGGAGTCCGAAACGGACAGATGAAAAGGAGTAAATCTATCGTGGGTGATATTGACGAAAGAAAATTAAATACATTGTATAATGCGATGGGAAAGGATTTGCTGGATTGTTTAAATGATCCTGACGTTTTTGAGGTTCTGGTGAATGATAATGGGCTCTTATGGACAGATACTTTTTCAAAAGGGCGTGTCAGCACTCAAAAATATTTATCGTCAGATAATCGTTTTAAAATCATTATGCTGATTGCTGATGCTACAAAACAGATTGTTAACGAGGAACATCCTCTTTTAGAAGCCGAATTACCGGATAAAAGTCGTTTTCAAGGATATTTCCCAAGAGTGGTCAGATTTCCGGCCTTTGTTATTAGAAAACACGCCATAGCAAAACAGACTTTGGATGATTATGTGCTGTGTGGAATAATGACTGAAAAACAAAAAAAATTCATTGTAGATGCAATTTATAGTAATCGGAATATTTTGGTTGCCGGAGCAACCAAGTCAGGAAAAACGACTTTACTGAATGCAATTTTAGAAGAAATTGCAAAAACCGAAGAACGTGTGATAACCGTTGAAGAGGGTATGAGCGAATTAAAGTGTACATCAGAATTGGGGCTTTCCTTATGCACCTCGAAATATGCTTCTTTGCTCGATATTTTAAGAGGTCTTTTAAGAGGTACGCCGGATCGGATTGTGATGGGGGAATTAAGGGCTGGTGAAGCCATGGATTTATTAGACCTTTGGAATACCGGACACGGAGGTGGCTGTGCGAGTATACATGCAAACTCAGCATATTTATCCTTAAAGCGTTTGGAGAAAATGATATTGCGTGTATCTATAAACCCACAGAAAGAAAGTATCGGAGAAATTATTGATGTTGTTCTCTTTATGGAGAGAAAAGGTACAGGAAGAGCGTTGAAAGAGATCATGGAAGTCAAAGGGTATGATGAAAAAAAAGGTGACTATGACGTAGTGTACTTAAAATAATTTTGATACTGAAAAAAATAAGAATTTGAAAGTCGAAAAATCTTGTACTCTAGATAGAGAGGAGAAATTTTTTATGAAGGTGATGTGATTTATGGCAAATATTTCAACCGATGTTTTTATGGAAATACAGGGAGGGATATGTATGAAAGAAGGGAAAAAAAGCATGTTAAACAATTTGAAAAAGCATATTGATACAAAAAAAATCGAAACGGTTGCATATGTAAAAGAACATCGTTGGGAGATGTTTCGGACCGCTGTTTTTGCAATGGTGCTGGTTGTTTCGCATACAACAGGATTTTGTACTTTGGGCAAAGATATTGATACCGGTATGCCATGGGATACCGCTGTTAATAAAATTCAGAGCTCGATGGTTGGCGGTCTTGCAAAAACCGGTGCTACGGTAGGAACAGTCGCATCTGTATGGATGTGGTATAATGGCGCGGATCTTTCGAAAACTGCATTGAAAATTACTATGGCGGCAACAACTTTGCTTGCTGCACCAACTGCATTGGAAAAATTGTCTGGTGCGGCTTCCGGATGTTTATTTTAATGCATAGAAGGGGATTTAAATGGAAAAAGATTTTCCTCCGGGATATTGCTTACCGCTGTATCGATCATTAACGGAAATAATTTTAGTGGCTGGTGCACCTAGAAGTATCATTGTTATAAACGCGGGGTTTGCCTTTTGGGTACTTCTTATAATTCAGATTCCGTGGGTTTTACCAGTCAATGTCATTGTTTATTTTGCGGCAATCTATCTGACTAAAAAGGATGATCAGTTTTTTGATTGCCTGAAAATGTTTTTAAAGAAAAAAGATTATTACAGTACTTAAAAAATATAAAGCGGCGAATGATTTGAGCTATTTTAGTAGCTGCATATTCGCCGCTTTATGTTTTATGAAAGGAGGCTGCCAGAATGAGAAAAAGTTGGCAAGAATATTATATTGATGATAGGAAATTACATGAATGGCTTCCGTGGGGAGGCTTGGTGCATGAAAATATTTTAAGAAATAAAGACGAATCCTTAATGGCTTTTTTTGCATATACAAAAATGAATGATCAAGATTTGGAACTTCCGAATATCTTTTTTAAGAATGGATGGAGTGTATGGTCTGAATATCAGTGCTTTCAAAAAGAAGGTCATGCTTATCTGATTTTTTGTTGGAATCCATATTATTACAAAAAGAAATATGAGTGGGTGATAAACGATCTTTCAGGAAAAGCAATTCATTTTAATGAAATGGTTCCGGCATTTTTGAAAACATTACAAATACTAGAAGCTGCATTAAAGACGCAAGTTGATATCGTGCGATTGAAGAATACAGAAGTCATTGAATGCTTGTTTTCTTCATTGTGTATGCAGCCGTATATTGCTGAGATAAATAAATACCCCGGGTATTTAGATGTGCAAGCGGATCAGGAAATATCTTTTGAAGTAAATACTAAATGCTTTATTGTAAATAAAAAACATATAGGCATCATAAGCTTGCTTGGATACCCTGATTTAAAAATTCTTCCATTGATACCGCATGATTATAGACTTTCCCGAAGAATGCTGTTGTTTGGGGCAAAAGAAGCAAAAATGGAATTAAACCGCTATATGGCAGAATGGTCGCCTAATAGGAAAACTGTTAAAAATTTTTTACAGGAAAATATTTTGGGGGAATTCAATGGATTTTATACCAATAATTTGATTTTTTCCCATGTAGATGAAAATGAATTGTTGAAAATTTTGAATGATGTTGATTCGAATTTCAAACGTATGGGAGTGCCGCATATCGTTGAAACTAATAATTCAAAAGACATTTGGTGGGGGAGTATCCCTGGGATTTTTCGGGCTAATTTAAATCCCCCGATTGTGGGGTTGAAGGACATTACAGAAATGTTTACGGTGAAGGAGAATTAAAATGTATAAAGTCAATCGATTTTATAGAAAAAAGAAAATTGGACCAGTTGTTATAGGGGATGAAAAATTTTATTTGAAATATATGATTCCCTATGGTCGTATCATAAATGATCCGGCTATTGTGATCAATAAAGATGGAAGTATACAAACCACCTTATCTTATCGTGGCCCGGATTTGAATTCTTCAATCAAAGAACAGCTCGGAATTATGACGGCACAGTTAAATGGTACTTTTGAAACATTAACAACTGGATGTGCACTGTATTTTGAATCACAGAGAGTTCCCTCAACAGCCTATCCAACTGATACTTATTTTCCGGACGAATTAACTCGGCGTATTGATAATGAACGAAAAAAATGGTTTCAAAAAGGGGAACATTATGAATCTAATTACTTTTTTACGTTCTATTGGTTGCCACCTTCGGATAATGAAGCAAAAATGAAAGACTTTTTTTTGGAAGGAACTACACAAACCGCTTTTAGCTTAGATATGCATATTGAAACATTTATGAATATGATAAATAAGCTGTATAGAGCTTTTAAAGATGTCGGTATTCCTGTTCGTTTTATGAATCAGGATGAAATGACAACGTATCTACATTCCACCGTTTCTGGAAGTAATCAAAAAATCCATTTACCGAATCGGCCGATACTTTTGGATAGCCTAATATATGATTCTCCCTTTGCTTGTGGCTCAGATCCTATTATAGGGAAAAAACATGTTCGTGTAGTTGTTCCAGTAAAATATACATCCATGAGTACTTTTGGTATGTTTGATGAACTTAATCGGCTTCCCTTTTCCTATCGATGGGTAACCCGGTTTTACTGCTTGTCTAAAAAAGATTCCTTAAAAGAACTGGAATCTTATAGGAAAGGCTGGTATGGGAAGGTTGAATCATGGGGAAGTATGTTAAAGGATATCTTCATGGGCCCAGGGCATAGAAAAAAAGTGGATAATAATGCTTTGCTAAAAGTGGACGAAGTAACAGAAGCAAAACTTTTGACAGAAAGAGACGAATTCAATTATGGATATTATTCCACCATGATCGTTGTCATGGATGAAGATGAAGAAGCAGCACAAAAAAAAGCTGAAATAATCGAAGATTTGTTCTTAAACAAATTAGGAACCAATGCACAAATAGAGCATATCAATGCAGGCGATTCATGGTTTGCAAGTGTACCGGGAAATGTTAATCATCAGGTGCGGCGCCCGATGCTTTCAACAGGCAACCTGATTCATACAATGCCATTTTCATCTGTTTGGGCAGGCGAAGACCGCTGCCCTCATAAACAAATTAATGGTCCGGCGCTATTATACACGCAGACGGAAGGAAATGCACCCTATCGACTAAATTTGCATGTTGACGATGTTGCACATACGTTAATTCTTGGAATGACCGGTTCGGGTAAATCAGTGCTCTTAAATACCATAAATGCGCAGTTTCGTAAATATAAGGATGCCCAGATTTTTATCTTTGATAAAGGTGCCAGCAGCCGGATATTAACAGAAGGTGTTGGTGGTACTTTTTATGATTTAGGGAATGCTTCAGATGAAATATCTTTTCAACCACTGCTTCATGCAGATGATGATAAGGAAAGAGAATGGCTTTCTGGCTGGTTGTGTGATTATTTAGCCAGGGAAAAAGTAGAAGTTACACCTAAAATAAAGGGTGCTGTATGGGATGCTTTGGATAAGATGAAAACAACCGTACCTAGTGATAGAACCATGCTTACTTTTTGCAGTTATCTGCAAGATACGGAGTTAAAGACAGCTTTTGAATCACTAACTGCAAAAGGACCGCATGGTCGTATATTTGATTCAAGTAAAGAAGTGATGAATTTTTCAAGCTGGACTGTTTTTGAAATGACAAAATTAATGGAATCGGCACAACAGCATTCCAATGTGATCGGCACAACACTTTTATATATTTTTCATCGAATCAAACAACAACTCACAGGGCGTCCTACCATTATTGATTTAGATGAATGTTGGGTATTCTTTGACGATCCATTATTTTCTAATGAAATTCGGCAATGGCTGAAGGAATTGCGGAAATATAATGCAGCGGTTATCTTTGCTACCCAATCGCTTATAGATGTGAAGGACTCCAATATTTTCAATACTGTTTTAGAGTCCTGTCTGTCACAAATATTCTTGCCGTTTGATAAAGCTATGACTGATGAATATAGACCTATATACAAGGCTTTTGGGTTGAATGATCGGCAAATTGAAATCATAGCCAAAGCAAAACCGAAACGCCAGTATTACTATTCATCTCCAGAAGGATCAAGGTTGTTTGACCTTGGGCTAAGTCCTTTGGAATTAGCTTATTTTGGAGTAACAAAAGAAGATCTAATTGAATGTCAAAGTATTATTGATCGATTTGGCAGAGAACAGTTTGTGGACAAATGGGAACAATATAAAAAGTTGAAAGGTGCCTGATTTATATGACTTTAACTTTACAAAATATCTATAAAAACCTCTGCTTGGGAAACCGCATAAAAGAACACCTAGCTGCAAATTTTATTGAAATTGACCGTGCAATTATAAAAAATATGCTGGAAGCGGGTTATCACATCGAGGTGGTTCAGAATACTATAAAAAAGAAATCTCCGGTACTGCGAAATAAGCCTCTTGAATATGTTAACTTGTATCTGAAAAAGCAGATACAAGAACGGAATATTGATACTTTAAATATGGCATGGCGTGAAAAAGAGCTGAGTCCTGAAGAATTTTACCAGAATGCTAAAGTAGATCTTTATGCAAAAATTGAAAAACAGCTTTTTGAGAAGGACGCCCATATTTCATTAGAATTAATTAATAAGGGATATGCTTTAAAAGATATACAGGAGTGCCTCATGACGGCCAGTTTATTTGCTACAGAAATAAAAGATGCAAAAATAATAGCAGGTTATTGCGACCGGGTAATTCAGTCGATCAACAAAGAAAGAGCATTGCGCTCCGGCAAACTTTATGAATTAGCACAAAGTTTATATCTGCAGAAAGCAGTAGCTATTAAAGGGAAATATAAAGGCTATCATGGATATAATGAATTTCAGGAAGGTAAAATCATTATATCCATGTTGATGGAATCTCATTTTTTCCCGGAAATTATCAAGGAAGTTTTAAGAAAAAATAC
>Ga0183099_1001623_pt1 | contig 12654 bp, 12 predicted proteins | sample Biomet1_FD_127788 | JGI IMG/M metagenome (GOLD analysis project Ga0183099, IMG submission 127788) | Microbial communities from bioreactor (seeded with anoxic lake sediment) at LBNL, California, USA - Biofuel metagenome 1 | ecosystem: Engineered > Bioreactor > Anaerobic > Unclassified ... | reverse complement strand
CGGGGCTGGGCGCAGCAACCCGCCCGTAACCTGGGTCTAGCGGGCTGGGTGCGCAACGAGCCGGATGGCAGTGTGCGCGGCGTGGCCCAAGGCAGCACGGAGGCGCTGGAACGATTCCGTTTGGCATTATATGAAGGCCCGCCCTCGGCGCTTGTTGGAACAGTGGAGGCGGAGCTGGAGACGCAGGAAGGGGACTCCGAAATATTTGCCGACTTTGTGGTGCGGCGTTGAGTCGGCATAAAAACCCCTCTTTTTCGCCCTTTTCGCCTTCTTTCCGCCCCTTTTCGCCTCCGTTGCCCTTGCCATAAGTCGATCAGCCCTTACTCTTTCAGCTTGAGCCCATCCCCCTCCGGCACGAAGCACCGCGCAACCAGTGCGGAGCCGGGCAAACAGCCGGGCAAGGAGCCACAGCTTGAAACGCAAGAAATCACCCACGAAACCCTGCCGCATGCGCAGGCAAAAGCGCCCGGCCACAACGCACCGCCGCCATGTCGGCCCGGCGCAGGAAAATGATATGAGCGACAACAACAATTCCAAACGCAATCCATTTCTGCTGGGCGGCCCCGGAGATGGCGACATTCCTCTGGTGGGTGGCCCGGCTGGGCACCCGGCGGCGGATAATGCCCCCAGGCCCGAAATTCCATCCATAATGCCCGTGCTGCCCGTGCGCGACATTGTGGTCTTCAACTACATGATCCTGCCGCTGTTCGTTGGCCGCGACAAAAGCGTGAAGGCCGTGGACGCAGCCCTTTCCGGCGAGCGGCACATCCTCATCCTGTCGCAGAAGGACGAGACCGTGGACAACCCCGGCCCGGACGACCTGTACCAGGTGGGCACGGTGGGTATGATCATGCGCATGCTGAAAATGCCCGATGGTCGCTTGAAAGTGCTGGTGCAGGGGCTTTCCCGCGCCCGCGTCAAGCGGTTCGTTACTGATGACCCCTACCACCTGGCCGAGGTGGAAGCCATTGCCGAGGCCGATGCCCGCGACCTGACCAGCGAGCAGGAGGCGCTTGTGCGTTCCTCGCGTGAGCTTTCCGAAAAGATTCTGACCCTGCGCGGCATCTCCCCCGGCGACATCATGGGCGTGCTGAACGCGGTGAACGAGCCGGGCCGCTTGGCCGACCTCATCGCCAGCAACCTGCGCATGAAGGTTGTCGAGGCCCAGGCCATTCTGGAATGCGAGGAGCCGGTGCAGCGCCTGCGCATGGTCAACGACCAGTTGGTCAAGGAGGCCGAGGTAGCCTCCATGCAGAACAAAATTCAGTCCATGGCCCGCGAAGGCATGGATAAAGCTCAGCGCGATTTCTTCCTGCGCGAGCAGATGAAGGCCATCAAGCGCGAATTGGGCGATGCCGAGGGCGAAGACGAGGAGATTGAGAACCTCAAGAAGGCCATTGAAAAGGCCGGAATGCCCAAGGACGTGAAGAAGGAAGCCCTGAAGCAGTTGGGCCGCCTGGAAAACATGCACCCGGACTCCTCCGAGGCCACAGTCATCCGCACCTATCTGGACTGGATGACGGAACTGCCGTGGAAAAAGCAGTCCAAGGATCGCCTGGACGTCAAGGCCGCCAAGGAGATTTTGGACGAGGACCACTTTGACCTGGAGAAGGTCAAAGAGCGCATCCTCGAATACCTTTCCGTGCGCCAGCTGAACCCGAAGATGAAAGGCCCCATTCTGTGCTTCGTGGGCCCCCCCGGCGTGGGCAAAACCAGCCTGGGCCGTTCCATTGCCCGCAGCTTGGGCCGTAAATTCCATCGCCTGAGCCTGGGCGGCATGCGCGACGAGGCCGAAATTCGTGGCCACCGCCGCACGTACATCGGCGCCATGCCCGGCCGCATCGTGCAGGGTCTGAAGGGCTGCGGCACGCGCAACCCCGTCATCATGCTCGACGAAGTGGACAAGCTTGGCACGGACTTCCGTGGCGATCCTTCCTCCGCCCTGTTGGAGGTGTTGGACCCGGAACAGAACTTCAGCTTTACCGACCACTACCTGAATGTGCCCTTTGACCTCTCCGCCGTCATGTTCATCTGCACGGCCAATAGCCTGGACACCATCCCCGGCCCGCTTTTGGACCGCATGGAAGTCATCCGCATTCCCGGCTACACCGAGCAGGAAAAGGTCAAAATCGCCCGCCGCTTTGTGGTGCCCCGCCAGGCCAAGGATAACGGCCTCAAGGAATCCGAGCTGAAAATGAGCGACGAGGTGCTGGCCCAGATTGTGCGCGAGTACACGCGTGAGGCCGGTTTGCGCAACCTGGAGCGCGAGGTGGGCAGCGTGTGCCGCAAGCTGGCCCGCAAAAAGGCAGAGGGCGAAAAAGGCCCCTACACCGTTACCGAAAAGAACCTGCACAAGTTCCTGGGTGTGCCGTACTTTTTGGATGACGAGAAGGAAACCAGCCTGCCGCCCGGCGTTGTTGTGGGTCTGGCCTGGACCCCCTACGGTGGCGAGATGCTGCACGTGGAGGTTTCCACCATGCCCGGCACCGGTAAGCTCCAGCTCACCGGCAAGCTTGGCGATGTCATGAAGGAATCGGCCCAGGCGGCTGTTTCCCTGGCGCGCGCCAAGGCGGAGAAGTACGGCATTCCGGCGGACTTCCACGAAAAGCGCGACATCCACATCCACGTGCCCGCAGGAGCCACCCCCAAGGATGGCCCCTCTGCCGGCGTGACGCTATTCACGGCGCTGATTTCCTCGCTCACCGGCATTCCGGTGGATGCGGAAACCGCCATGACCGGCGAAATCAGCCTGCGTGGCCGGGTCATGCCCGTTGGCGGCATCAAGGAAAAAATCCTGGCAGCCGTAGCCCAGGGCATGAAGCGTGTCATCATCCCCAAGCAGAACAAAAAAGACTTGCAGGACATCCCCGAGGACCTGCGCGCCAAAATCAACGTGAAGTTCGTCGAAATGGTGGACGAGGTGTGGCCCCTGGCCAAAACCTCCGGCAAGGCCGCCAAGGCTGCGAACAAGGCTGCGAACAAGGCGGAAGCCAAGCCTGCGAGTAAGGTCGAGGCCGTGGAGGCCCAGGCCGTGGAAACCGAGCCCGTAAAGCCGGAAGAAGCCAAGCCCGCGCCAAAGGTTGCGGCCAAGAAGGCCCCTGCAAAACCGGCCAAGCCCAAGGCGAAGCCCAAGACCAAATAGACCGGCCCGGTGCCGGGGCGGCGTTGCCAGTGGGCGCGAAGTGCGCTACACAAACCGCCGTCCCGGCCCTGCGGCTTTGGACATATGAAGCTTGTGAGGAGACCACGCCATGCCCATATTTGAATTTGTGTGCAAACGCTGCAACAAGCAGTTTGAAGAGTTGGTGTTCAGCCAGGACGAGCAGACCGTGTGCCCCTCCTGCGGCTCCACCAACACCGAAAAGCTTATGAGTTGCTGCCGTTCCAAAGTAGGCAGCGGCGCTGGCGGCCGCGAGCATGAGGCCACCGCAGCCCCTGCTGCCGCGCCCTCTGGCGGCGGTTGTGCCGGTTGTTCCGGCGGCAGCTGTTCCTCCTGCCACTAGGTCCGCCCAACATGAAAAAAGTCACCATAGCCACCCGCGGCAGTATGCTTGCCCTTTGGCAGGCGGAGCACATCTCCGCGCTTTTGCGCGGCCAGCACCCCGGCCTTGAGGTCGAGCTGCTCAAAATCAAGACCACCGGCGACAAAATCCTGGACGTTCCCCTGGCTAAGGTGGGCGGCAAGGGTCTGTTTGTAAAAGAAATTGAGGAAGCGCTGCTGGACGGCCGCGCCGACCTTGCCGTGCATAGCATGAAGGACGTTCCCACCGAGCTGCCCGAGGAGCTTATCGTGGGCGTTAATCCTGTGCGCGAGGCACCCACGGACACGCTGCTCTCCGTCAACTACGACGGCCTGGACGCCCTGCCAAAGGGCGCCAAAGTGGGCACCAGCAGCCTGCGCAGGCAGGCCCAGCTGATGACCATTCGGCCCGACCTCGTCATCGAGAGCCTGCGCGGCAACCTGGATACCCGGGTGCGCAAGCTGCTGGAAGGCCAGTTCGACGCCATCGTGGTCGCCACTGCCGGGTTGAACCGCCTGAATCTTTCCGCGCCCAAAATGGAAATCCTTGGCCCGCCGCGCTTTTTGCCCGCCGTTGCCCAGGGTGCGCTGGGCATAGAATACCGCAAGGACCGCCCGGAAATGGCCGAGTTGCTCGCCTTTTTGAACCACCCGGAAACAGCGGCCCAGGTGGCGGCGGAACGCGCGTTCCTTACCGGTTTGGACGGCGGCTGCCAGGTTCCCATTGCGGCCTGGAGCCGCATTGAGGGCGAAACCATTACCCTCACCGGGCTTTGTGGCCGGAGTAAACGGCGAAACCCCCATCCGCAAGGAAGCCAGCGGCCCGGTCAAGCAGGCCTGGGAGCTGGGCGCGGAGTTGGCAAACCAAGTGCTGGCGGCTGGCGGCAAGGCCATTCTGGACGAGGTCTACGCCCGGGCTTAAAGTTCCTCCTCTGTACGAAGGCTCCACATTCTCGCCACATAACAGCCCGGAAGCGCAGACAAAACGCTTTCGGGCTGTTTTCTTTCGTTCGGTTGTTCCAATCTTCTTCACTCGTCCGTCACGCCCCGGTCACACAACCGGACATGCTTTACGCTACCTCTAGCCTCACGAAACGCGCGGCTCCGCACCCTGCGGCGCGCACAACGGAGGCACATAATGAGCAGCAGCGACAAGAAGATCGAAATCATCCTGCGCAGCGATGAACTCCGGGGCGTTCTCAAGGCCCTGGCCACCAGCCTCAAGCACTCCATCGCACCCGATGCCCTGCGCGCCTTTGCCGGAGACATCGAGCACGCCCAAAAACTCCAGCTTGTGCTGCGCCAGCAAGGCGGCCTGGCCGAGCTGAAGCTGAAGGTCAAAGGCCTGCCCACCCCGGCGGAGGCCAGCGAGGAAGCGCAGGAAAAGGCCAAAGGCCCGAACGGTGAGTCCTATAAATCCATTAAAAAGCGGCTCAAGGTCAGCTTCAAATTTCTCTGCCACAGCATTTCCACCCAAGGCTTGCCCACTGCGGAAATTGTGGAGTCCTTCCTGACCGATTCCAAGGCCATGTGCGAGCACCCGGACCGCGGCGGCGGCGATTACGCCCGTTACCAGCAATTAATGGCCGAGTTCGAGGCCGCCTTTGCCGAGGATGACCGCGTGGCCCTGGCCGCCATTTGCGCGGAGTTTTCGGCCTCCAAGAAATCCTGCCACTCCTTGCACAAGTAGGCGTGGCGTGAGCAAGCACAAGCATAACGGCGAGGCCACATGCCCGCCCAGCGCCGAGCAAAACCTGAGTCGCATTCCAGAAACTCCCACGGAAGACGACGAACGCGACTTCTTCGCCATCATCAACACCACCCTGACCCCGGCGGAGGTGGGGCGCATCACCACACCTGCGGAGGTGCTGCCCCGGCAGGAGCGCATTCTGGCCGTGCACTGGCACCCGGAGTTCGTGCCCATGCCGCTCATCCAGGCGCGCATAGAGGCCACCTTCCCCAACAGCGGGCAAGAACTCATCATCCCCACTCAGCATAACGAGATCACCACCTATGGCGCATACAGCGGCGTTGAGGTGGACTGCTACTCCGCTGGTTTTAACCAGAAGGTCCAGCTTTTATTGCACTTCAAGGCCGAAAAGCGCGAACACGCCGGAGTGTTGGAAAGTATGCTGGCCCACACCTTCCGTTACCGGCAAAGCCAACTGTTCGCTTTTTTGGATGTACTGACCGGTCAAGACGAGGAGCGCCTGAACGCCGTGGCGGCAGAAACCGGCGCAGCGGAGGAGACCATCCTCTTTGCCCGCATCCACGCCCGCAAACTCGCCGCCCTCATCGCCAAGCACCAGGACGCCATTCCGCCGGAGACGCTGAAAAACAAGCTGGTGCGCGGCTTTCTGGACGCACAGCGCCCCCGATACGGCGAAAGGCTCATCACCCGCGTACAGGCCTTTGCCCAGTCGGTCAAAATGCGCGTCAAAGCCACCTTCTCGCTCCAGTACTTTTACCGCGCTTCAGAGGTCATTGAGGAAGCGCGCAGCATTGGCGCCGGGGTTGTCATCCCGCACCCGGAGCAGTTCTGGCCCATCCTGTTGGCGGACTACGATGTGGATGGCTACGAGGTGTGGAATCCGCAATCCCAGCGCTACACCGAGTTTCTCATCGACACCCTGGCGCGCAAAAACCGCAAGGGCTGGAACGACCGCCGGCAGCTCGTGTTCATGGGCGACGACACCCACATGAGTGAAAAGCTGCGTAACCCGGACCAGACATCGGACAAGGTGCGCCGGGAAATCGGCGTACAGCCCGCCTGGGACGACCTGGGCATACGCAAGCGCCTGTTGGCCTCCGGCATGGACCGCGCCTGCGTCATACGCGAATACACCGACCGCCTGAACGCCTAATCCCCGGACAGGCGCACACAAAGGAGAACCCCATGGCAAACGACGGCAAATTTGAATTCGACTCCGTGCAGGACGAAAAGAGCATCCAGGCCTTTCTGGCCGCCCTCACCGAAGGCTTCGGCAAGGGTCGCGTCACCCTGCGCAGCGATGCCGAAGAAATCGTGCTCACCCCCGCGCCCTTGGTCAGCTTTGCCGTTAAGGCCAAACGCAAGGACGGCGAGAGCAAAATGACCATCAAGATCACCTGGAAAGATGCCCGCACCCAGATTGCCGCAGCGGATCGCACCATTCAGGTGGAGTCCTGAGCCTCATGATTACCTTCGAGGGCCTTGAGGAGAACTTCACCTTCATGGTAGCCGAGGTGGAACGCCAGGTGCGCGCCACGGTCAGCTTTCTCGACGCGCCCAGCCATGAGCTGTACGACCGCATCGTTGGGCGCGACGACTACATCGACAACCTCAAAACCGTCATCGAAAACAAGTGCTACGGCCACTTCCACGAGGCCGCCGATGGCCGCAGCATGGATAAGCCCCTGGCGAACCGTGTGCGCGCCATTCAGGTCATCTGCGTCAATATGGAACGCGTGGCCGACTTCTGCGTCAATATCGTTCAGCAAACCAACTACCTGACTGACCACGCCTTTTTGCACAGCTACAGCTACCGCGAAATGTTCACGGAGATTGAGACCTGCCTGGGCCGGGTGCTTTCCGCCTTTCAGCAGGCGGAAATTTCCAGCGCGCTGGCCGTATGCCGGGCCGAGCTGGGGCTGGACCGCATGTACAAGGTGGGGTTCGACCGCATTATGGGCGAACTGCGCACGGGCAAAAACGTGCAGAACCTCATCACCGTGCTGTTTATCTTCCGCTATCTGGAGCGCATCGGCGACTCCCTGCTCAACGTGGGCGAGGCGCTCATCTTCTCCATCCTGGGCGAGCGCATCAAGATCGAACAGTTCGAGGCTCTGCAACAAACGCTGACCAAAAACGGCTTTTCCGGCGGTCTTTCCAGCGTGGACTTCAAGGCCATTTGGGGCACGCGCAGCGGCTGCCGTATCGGCAAGGTGGATAGCAGGCGCGAGGGCGCTCATCCGGGTGTGACCCCCTGGGCAGCATCTACAAAGAGGGCGCGCGCAACAAAATATTGGATGAAAAGGCCGGCCTGGAACTGTGGTCGCGTACCTATCCCGGCCTGGTGGCCGATGTATACGGCTTCCATGAGGACGGCGAAAAAGCCTCGCTGCTGGTGGAATTTTTACCCGGCTGCAACCTGGACGAGGTGCTGCTGACAGGCGGCGAGGACGTGCTACAAAATGCGCTGTTCATATTGACCCAGACATTGCAGGACATTTGGGAAAGCACGCGCAAGGCCCGAACCCGTTCCGTCGGGCTTCATGTCGCAGCTCGGCTCGCGCATGGATGCGGTGCTGCACATCCACCCCGGTTTTATCCGGGCGGAAAAGGCCGTGTGCGGCGCAGTGGCCGCCTCCACCACCGCCTTGGTGGCCCGCTGTTCCGCGATTGAACACGAACTGGCCGCGCCCTTCTCCGTGCTCATCCACGGCGATTTTAACGTGAACAACCTGGTGTACAACCACCAGGACCAACGCCTGCACTACCTGGATGTGCACCGCTCACGCCAGCAGGACTACGTGCAGGACGCCAGCGTGTTCCTGGTCAGCAACTTCCGCATGCCGGTATTTGAGCCGCAGTTACGCCAGCGCATCCACTGGCTCATGGACGAGTTCCTCTCCTTTACCCGCACCTTTGCCCAGCAAACGGGCGATGACACCTTCGAGGCGCGCATGGCCCTGGCCCTGGCGCGTTCGCTGTTTACCTCCACCCGCTTTGAACTCAACCCGGCCTTCTCACGCGGCATGTGCCAGCGGGCGCACTACCTTATGGAGCGCGTGGCCGAACACCAGGGCCGCCCCTGGCAGAGCTTCCGCCTGCCGGATTGCGCACTGCTCGATTAGAGGGACGGACGCATGACACACGATATACGAACGGACACGCCGAAGCTGGCTGTGGTGGGGGTGCGCGGGGGCTGGTCCTCCGAGCTCCTGGCCGACAAGGTAGCCCTGGCCTGCGGCGGGCCGCGCCTGATTGTGGAATTGGAACGCCTGAGCCTGGACCTGGCCACAGGCCGCGCCCTGTACGAGGGCCACGACCTCTCCCGCTGCACAGGCCTGCTGCTCAAAAAACTGGGGCCGGAGTACTCCCCGGCTCTGCTGGACCGGCTGGAGATGCTGCGGTTCATGGAAGGCCGGGGTGTGCGCATGTTCTCCTCACCGCGCGCTGTCATGGGTCTCATCGACAGGCTCTCCTGCACCACCACCCTGGCCCTGGGGGGTATACCCATGCCGCCCACGACCATCACCGAGGACCTGGACGCGGCCCTGGAGGCCGTTGGGACCTACGGCGAGGCCATTGTGAAGCCGCTTTTTTCCACCAAGGCCCGCGGCATGCAGATTCTGCGGCCCGGACCTGGCCTGCGCCCAGCGCTGGAAAGCTACCAGCGTGAGCATGGGCTGTTCTACCTGCAAAAAACAATCGACCTGGGCGAACGCGACTTGGGCGTGGTGTTTTTGGGGGGCGACTACCTGACCACCTACGCCCGCTGCCGCCAGCCTGGGGCCTGGAACACCACCACAGCCTCCGGTGGCAAATACGCGCCCTTCGACCCACCTCAGGAGATCATCGACCTGGCCTGGAAGGCACAAGCGCTCTTCGGGCTGGACTTTACCTGCGTTGATGTGGCCCTGACGCCGGACGGGCCGCAGGTGTTCGAGGTTTCGGCTTTTGGGGGCTTTCGCGGAATTTTAGAGGCCAGAGACCTGGACGCTGCCGAGCTCTACGCAAGCTACGCGGCACAGCGCACGACGCAACACGGAGGATGAACGCATGAGCAGGCACGCTTACGTTATGAGCACCTTGGCGGACATGCTGGGAGCCTCGGCCCCGGCCCCGCATTCCCTTTTTTGGATCTGGGCGACTGCCGCATTGAGGTACGCTCCAACTCCCAGCCGCTGCTGGCCGAGCTGGACGCCTACTTTGGCGGCTTTGTGGCCGGACCTGGACCAGTCCACGTTACCCTGACGGCCCTGGAAGCGCCAGAGGCGGCCATTCCTCTGGAGCTCATCGCCAAACAGCCGGACCCCGGCAAAGAGCGCATCAAGGAAGAGTACGTCGATGTTCCAGGCGGTCGCCTGGTGCGTAAACGCCTTACGGGCATGGTTTTTCTGTTCGGGCACGGCCTCAACCTCGCCGTGGGTCCCTGCGGGAAAAATCCCAACCAAGTGGTGAACTTCGTCAACAACCGCTACATTGAATATAAAATGCACCAGGGCTGCCTGTTGGGGCACTCCGCCGCCGTGGCCAAACTGCGGCCCCATGCCAATGGCGGCGCTGTAGAAGGCACGGAAAACGACAACCTGCGCGGCCTGGCCTTATGCGGTTTTTCCGGCGCGGGCAAAAGCACCCTGGCCATGCACATCATGAGCCGTGGGGCGCTTTTCGTCAGCAACGACCGCTTGCTCGTTGCGCCCGAAAAAACCCTGGAGAAAAATGCAGCGGGCGCGCACGGCCGCGCGGGCCTGTGCATGTCTGGCGTGCCCAAGCTGCCGCGCATCAACCCCGGCACGGCGCTCAACAATCCGCACTTGGCGCGCGTGGTGCCCGGCGACGACAAGCGGCGCTTTTTGGAGCTGGACGAGGACGACCTGTGGGGCCTGGAGCACAAGTACGATGTGTTTTTGGACCAGTGCTTCGGCGAGGGTCGCTTTCTGCTCCAGGCACCCATGCACGGGCTGGTGGTGCTGAACTGGAAGCGCGGCGGTGGCGAAACCACCGTGCGTTTCGTCAAGGCCGCCGACCGGCCCGACCTGCTGCCCGCTTTCATGAAACCGGCTGGTCTCTTTTCCCTGCCCAAAAAAGGCGATGAAACCTGGCGCGACCCAGGCCAAGAGGAATACGCCGAGTTGCTTTCACACTGCGACCTGGTGGAAATATCCGGCGGTGTGGACTTTGACCGCGCGGCGGACTTCTGCGCCGAATACCTGGTGCACGGGTAGGGGGGCGGAACATGGCCCGCACCTGGATCCGCCGGGAGGTGGAAATCCCCAACCATCTGGCCCTGGCTCGGCTGGAAAAATGCCCGGAGCTGGGACCCAAGCTGCTGTTTTTTAGCGGCGGTTCCGCGCTCAAACGCACCAGCGCGCGGCTGGTCAACTATACGCACAACTCCGTGCATATCATGACGCCCTTCGACTCCGGCGGAAGCTCCGCCAAAATCCGCAAGGCCTTCAACATGCCCGCAGTGGGCGATATCCGCGCCCGGCTCATGGCCCTGGCCGACCAAAGCCTGCGCGGCAATCCGGCCATTTTCGAGCTGTTTGTGCACCGCCTGCCCACGGAGGACACCCAAGAAAGCCTGCGCAGCACCTTGGACCGCATGGTGCGCGGCAAACACCCGCTGGTGGCGCGCATATCCGACCCCATGCGTAAGATTGTGCGCAACCACCTGGCCATGTTCCAGCAGCACATGCCAGAGGACTTCGACCTGCGCGGGGCCAGCATAGGCAACCTGGTGCTGGCCGGGGGCTACCTGGCCAACAGGCGGCACCTGGACCCGGTCATTTTCATGTTCTCCAGCCTGGTGCAGGTGCGCGGCATAGTGCGACCGGTGGTGAACAAAAACCTGCAATTGGCCGCGGAACTTTCCGATGGCTCCCTGGTTGTGGGCCAGCACCTGATGACCGGCAAGGAGGCATCACCGCTCTCCTCGCCCATCACGCGGTTGTTCCTTTCCGACGACACAGGCCGCGCCGTGGACCAACCCATCCGCGACAAAATCCGCAGCTTGATTTTGGAGGCCGAGCTCATTTGCTACCCCATGGGCAGCTTTCACTCCAGCGTGCTGGCCAACGTGCTGCCGCGTGGAGTGGGTCAGGCCGTGGCCCAGGCCAACTGCCCAAAAATCTACGTGCCCAGCACCGGCTGCGACCCGGAATGCCTGGGCATGGATGTGGCCGACCAAGTGGAACGACTGGTGGCCACATTGATGTCGGACCTTGGCAAAAGCTCCGGGCACGGGTCAGGCCTCGGCTCTGGGCTCGATTCTGGCCAGGACGGAAGCCATGACAAGCCCATAGCCGTGGCCGACGTGCTGCACTTTGTTCTGGTCGATACCCGGCACGGCCAGTACCCCGGCGGGCTGGATTTGGACCGCATCCGCCGCCTGGGCGTGGAGGTCATCGACTGCCCGCTCATCGGCTACGGCCCCAGCACGGAAATTGACGACCGCTTCCTCGCCCCCATTCTCCTTTCCCTGGCATAGGCCAACATCGTCCCATGTTTTCAACAATTTACATATACGGAGGAAACAATGGACACCGACAAGATTGAAATGAAGACGCTGATGGAAACCGCTGCAGTGGCCGACTACCTCACCGCATTGGCCAAGGGCTTCAAGTCCGGCAGCATTGTGGTGGAAAAAGACGGCGAAAGCCTGACCTTGATCCCGGCGGAAACCGCCGAGGTGGAGGTTGAGGCCCGCATGAAAAAAGACAAGATGCGCTTTTCCCTGGAGGTAAGCTGGCGCGTGGCCCAGCCCCAGGACGAGCCCTCGAGTCTGAAGATCAGCGCCGCCGCCCCAGCGAAATGCGAAAAAGACGAGAAATGCGGCAAGCCTGAAAAATGTGGTAAAGACGACTCCGCAAACAAAAAAACGGAGAAGCAGCCCGAGCCCGCCAAAGCCCCGGAAACCAAATCGGCCATGGTCAAGGTGATTGAGCAAAGCGCCGCTCCCAGCAAAGCCGCAGAGTCCAAAAGCCCTGAGACCAAGCCAGCGGATGCCCACAAGCTCGCCTTCTCCGCCACCTCCACCAGCAAGCCCTAGCCAATCGCAAAACGCCCCTGGATGATGCACAAAACCCCCGCTCCGGCTCTGCACCGGGGCGGGGGTTCTTCTATGCCGCAAGCAACTGGCCGGGAGTCCGGCTAAGCCGCCCGCAGCGTATCGGCCACAACCCGTGCCGGCACCACCTCTGCCTCGGCAGTGGTTGAGGTAGGCTCCGGCTGCTGCGGAATACCCTGAAACACCACCTGGGCGTACAGCTCCCAGGTGCTCAAAAAGGCTTGGTCAAAGGAGGTGCGTGTCGCGTATTCGCGACCCTCGCGCGCCATCCGTGCCAGCCGGGTGCGATCGCTCATCAGCTCCAACAAAGCCAGGGCCAGGGCGCGTGGCTGGGCCGGGGGCACAACCAGGCCGGTT
>Ga0183099_1001622_pt1 | contig 12658 bp, 5 predicted proteins | sample Biomet1_FD_127788 | JGI IMG/M metagenome (GOLD analysis project Ga0183099, IMG submission 127788) | Microbial communities from bioreactor (seeded with anoxic lake sediment) at LBNL, California, USA - Biofuel metagenome 1 | ecosystem: Engineered > Bioreactor > Anaerobic > Unclassified ... | reverse complement strand
TAGGAGGCTTTGTCTTGTTTTGTCTGTGAATATTTGCTATTCTTTTGTGATCCGCTTGGGGTTCGAACCCAAGACCCCAACATTAAAAGTGTTGTGCTCTACCAGCTGAGCTAGCGAATCATTCGTTTATTTCTCTTAAGCGGGTGCAAAGATAGAACTATTTTATGAAAAAACAAACTATTCCAAGCTTTTTCTTATCTTTGCCATCGAATATCAACTCTATACATTATATATATGGCTGACGATAAAAAGATAATTTTCTCAATGGTAGGAGTTAGCAAAGCTTTCCAACCTAACAAACAAGTATTAAAAAATATCTATCTATCTTTCTTTTATGGAGCAAAGATCGGTATTATTGGTCTAAATGGATCAGGTAAATCCACATTACTTAAGATTATTGCCGGGCTTGAAAAATCTTATCAGGGAGAGGTCGTCTTTTCTCCAGGATATTCTGTAGGATATCTGGCACAAGAGCCTTATTTGGATGACACCAAAACAGTGAAAGAGGTTGTAATGGAAGGCGTGCAAAGCACTGTTGATGCTTTAACAGAATATGAGGCTATCAATTTGAAATTCGGTGAACCTGAATACTATGAAGATCAGGATAAAATGGATGCTCTTTTTGCTCGCCAGGCAGAATTGCAGGATATAATTGATGCAACTGACGCATGGAACCTGGATAGTAAACTGGAAAGAGCAATGGATGCGCTTCGTTGTCCACCAGAAGATCAATCGGTTAAAAACCTTTCAGGAGGAGAACGCAGGCGAGTTGCATTGTGCCGATTATTACTTCAGCAACCGGATGTACTGTTACTTGATGAACCTACTAACCACTTGGATGCAGAATCTATTGATTGGCTGGAACAACATTTGCAACAATATGAAGGTACTGTTATTGCGATTACCCATGACCGTTATTTCTTGGATCATGTGGCCGGATGGATTTTGGAACTCGACCGCGGTGAAGGTATTCCTTGGAAAGGAAATTACTCTTCTTGGTTGGAACAGAAAACCAAGCGCATGGAAATGGAAGAGAAAACTGCGAGTAAGCGCAGAAAAACTCTTGAACGAGAACTTGAATGGGTGCGTTTGGCACCTAAAGCAAGACAGGCTAAGGGTAAGGCTCGTTTGAACTCTTACGATAAACTATTGAATGAAGATCAGAAGGAGAAAGAAGAAAAGCTTGAAATATTTATTCCAAACGGACCTCGTTTAGGTAATAAAGTAATTGAAGTAAAAGGCGTAACTAAGGCTTATGGAGATAAGTTGCTATTTGACAATCTCGAATTTAATCTTCCACCTAATGGTATTGTAGGGGTAATTGGTCCTAATGGTGCTGGTAAAACAACTCTATTCCGTTTGATTATGGGCTTAGAACATGTTGATAAAGGAACATTTGAAGTTGGTGAAACCGTGAAAATTGCTTATGTAGATCAGCAACACAAAGATATTGATCCACACAAGAGTGTTTATCAGGTAATTTCAGGTGGAAATGAACTTATGCGTATGGGTGGCCGGGATATCAATGCGCGTGCATATCTTTCCCGCTTTAATTTTGCCGGAGGTGATCAGGAAAAGCTTTGTGGCATGCTTTCTGGTGGTGAGCGTAATCGTCTTCACCTAGCTATGGCTTTGAAAGAAGAAGGAAATGTCCTGTTGCTCGATGAGCCTACTAATGATATTGATGTTAACACACTTCGTGCATTGGAAGAAGGTCTTGAAGAATTTGCTGGATGTGCTGTAGTTATTTCTCATGACCGTTGGTTCCTTGATAGAATCTGTACACATATTCTCGCTTTTGAAGGAAACTCAGAAGTGTTTTTCTTTGAAGGCTCATATTCTGAATATGAAGAAAATAAGATGAAAAGGTTAGGAAATGAAGAACCAAAGCGCGTAAGATATAGAAAATTGATAGTAGATTAAATTAATTAATAAATTTTAAGCCTCCAAATGTGATTTTGGAGGCTTTTTTTTTGCCTTTTTTTTATAAAAAAAGATTCTGAAATATAAAAAAACAGAACTTAATGTAATATTAATGTAATTTTTATTAATTACATTTGCAACGTAAAACCTTTAGAATCTAAATTATATTTTATTTTTAATCAAATAATTAACAAGCAAAATTATGAGAAAAAAAATTGTTCATTTTCTATTGCTAGCTTTGCTTACAACCTTTTGCGCAGCAACTGCTGTTGCTCAAAATGTTATTAAGGGTAAAGTGGTTGACGCAGAAACAAATGATCCATTAATTGGTGCATCTGTAATGGTTGAAGGAACTACCCAGGGTGTTATTACCGATGTGGATGGTGCTTTTACCTTGAATGTGAAGTCGGCTAAAAAGACTTTATTCTTTAAGTACATTGGCTATAAAGATTTGAAAATGAAGGTGGCCAAGACCGGGACGGTTGACTTGGGTACAGTGAACATGGAAGCTGATGCAGTAGCTTTGGCCGACGTTACTATTACTTCTTCTATCGCTATTCAGCGCAAAACTCCGGTAGCTGTTTCAACTGTTGATCCAATATTTATTGAAGAAAAGTTAGGAACACAGGAATTCCCTGAAATTCTGAAATCAACTCCAGGCGTTTATGCTACAAAAAATGGTGGTGGTTATGGTGATTCAAAAATCAATATGCGTGGTTTCCAATCAGCCAATGTTGCTGTTATGGTTAATGGCGTTCCTATGAATGATATGGAATGGGGTGGCGTATATTGGAGTAACTGGACTGGTCTTACTGATGTAGCAAGATCAATACAAACTCAGAGAGGTCTTGGTGCTTCTAAAGTTTCTGCTCCATCTGTTGGTGGTTCTATTAATATTGTAACCCGTACTATTGATGCCAAAAAAGGCGGTTTTGTTTCTTATGCAATGGGTGATGACGGATATAACAAAATTCTTTTTAATGTTTCTACCGGCTTAACAAAAAACGGGTGGGCAATGACTCTTCTTGGTGGTAAAACATGGGGAGACGGATATGTAAAGGGTACAGAATTTGAAGCCTACAACTATTTCATTAATATAGCTAAAAAAATCGGAGATAATCATCAGATTTCATTTACTGCATTTGGATCACCTCAATGGCACAACCAACGTAGTGCCTATGATGGATTAACTATTGAAGGCTGGCAGCAGGTTAAAAACTATATGAATGGAGATAGTCCCTATAAATATAACGCTACTTTTGGATATGGAAAAAATGGAGAACGTAAAACTTCTTCATATAACGTATATCATAAACCTCAGATTTCATTAAACCACTTATGGCAGATTAACGATAAGTCAAGTTTAAGTACAGCTTTATATGCTTCTATTGGTCGTGGTTATGGTTATAGCGGCCAGGGTTACACTAGCACATTGTCTAATTCATGGTATGGATCAACTGATGGAACTTTAAATACAACTTATCGTAATTCTGATGGTACATTTGCTTATGATCAGATCTATGCATTGAATGAAGCTAGTCAGAACGGTTCTCAAATGGCAATGTCTAAATCAATTAATAATCATAACTGGTATGGATTGCTTTCTACTTTTACATCTTCTTTAACTAAAGAGATTAGTTATTATTTGGGTCTTGACTTAAGATATTACAAAGGTCAGCATACAAATGAATTGGTAGATCTTTATGGCGGTGATTTCTATATTGACCGTTATCGTGCCAATGTCTCTGCTGATAATAATAGTGCTGCTGCTTTAGGCTCAGCATTTATAAATCAGAAATTAAAGGTAGGTGATGTTGTATATCGTAATTATAACGGTTATGTAATGCAAGAAGGTGTTTTTGGACAGATAGAATATAATAAAGATAAATTAAGTTCATTTATTTCAGGTTCTGTATCAAATACAGGTTATTGGAGAAAAGATCTTTTCTATTATGATGCACAACATGCAAAATCAGAAACTCTTAACTTTATTGGTTATACTGTAAAAGGTGGTGCAAACTATAACTTAACAGAAAATCACAATATATTTGCCAATATTGGTTATATTTCTCGTGCTCCTTTCTTTTCAGGTGGTGCATTCCTTTCTTCAACAGTAAGTAATGCTACAAACCCAGACGCTATAAACGAAAAGATATTCTCTCTTGAAGTTGGTTATGGTTACCATTCTCAATATTTCTCTGCCAATATTAATGCCTATCGTACTGCTTGGTTGGATAAAACTACAACCAGAACAACTACCTTGAAAAATGGAGATCGTGCAACAATCAATATGTCTGGTGTTGATGCTCTTCACCAGGGTGTTGAACTTGATCTTGTTGCTCATCCTCTTAATTGGTTAGATATTACAGGTATGCTTTCAGTTGGAGATTGGAAATGGAATAGCAATGCAACTGGATATTTCTATGATTCAGCAGGCCAGCCATTAACTGATAAATATGCTGCAGATGGCGTAACCCCTATAATTGCTTCTGGTATTCAGGCTGCTGATCATGCTAAGATGACAGTTTATCAAAAAGGTACACCTGTAGGAGGTTCTGCACAAACAACTGCTGCTGCAGGAGCTAAATTTAAACTGAGCAGCGATTTGAAAGTGGGCTTAGATTATACTTTGTTTGCACGTAATTATGCAGATTTTGCTTTAGCATCAACTGATATCAATATGAACGGTTCTAAGACTTTTGAAAATCCATGGCGTATTCCTTCTGCTGGTTTAGTAGATCTTAATGCTAGTTATTCATTTAAGATTGGTAGTAATAGAGCTGTTTTATATGGTAATGTAGAAAACTTATTCGATCAGAAATATATTGCTGATGCTTTTGATGGTGGTGGTCACAATTGGCAATCTGCTTACCGTGTATTTTATGGATTTGGCCGTACATACTCTGTAAGACTTAAACTAAACTTCTAACCTTTATAAAGCAAATATAATTATGAAAAAGTATATAATATTAAGTTTTGTAGGTGCGTTGTCTTTATTCTCAAGCTGTAATTATAATGATAAATATTTTGATGGATTAGATGAATTGGCATCGCCATCAAATAAATTATCTCAGGAATATACCTTGACTGATGCAGATTATGCTACAATGTCAACACTGTCGGCCAACAAAACACTTGCTACAACTAATAACGTTTCATCAGCTTTAGCTGCGGTAAAGACAAATATGTATTTATCAGATGCTATTCCTGCTGCTAGTTATGTTCCTGCTTTCCTTGCAAGCAAATGGTATAGTGCCAGTGAAGGATCTGCAATAAAGGTTACATATAAGAAAAGTGTTAATCTTCCTGATTATGTTGTTAAACTGAATGATACTTCTAAAAACTGGTATACAGTTTCAACAGCTGACTACAAAACAATTTGGGGAACTAATTCTTCAGTAAACTTCTTTTCTCCATCTAAACCGGCATCAACTAATATCCCGGTATTCTTAGCAGCAGCTTATCCAAATGCTGTTAGTGGTGATGTTGTTGCTGTCAATTATAATGAGTCTGCTAGCGAGCCTACTTCAGTTGCTGCTTTAAGTGAAGATTTTGAAGCTCCAGCTGTAGGTAATATCGCTGTAGTTAGTGGTTGGTCTAATATTACTACTACCGGTACATATACTTGGGCTGAAAAATCATATAGTAACAATAAGTACATTCAGGCCAGTGCTTATAATCATGCAGCAGGACCATTAGAAATTTATATGGTTTCACCCTCATTTACGGTTTCTTCAGGTCAGGTGTTCTCTTTTGACGCATGTTTGGGTAACTATAAAGCTGAAGGTGGTAAACTAACAGTTCTTATTTCTTCAAACTTGGCAGGTACAACTGCTAGTGACATTGCCGCTGCAACCTGGGATGATGTAACATCTAATTTTACTATTCCTATTCCAACTTCTACTTATGGAACTCTTGGTAAAGTTGGAGAATTACTTCTTTCTAAATATGTAGGAAAGAAAATTAATATTGCTTTCCGCTATAACGGAGATGGAACAACTGGTGCAACAACAACCGTACAGGTTGATAATGCTGTTGTGGCAAAAGCTTCAGGTGCATATACATCAACAGGTTTGTTATATACTTATAATGGAACTAAATGGATAGCATATACTGGTAACTCTTACTTCTTAACAAAAGCTGATTTTGCTACTATGGGTAGCAGTTATGATAACTTCAGTGCTACAATGAATGCTGATAATTACGTTCCTCAATTCCTGAAATTGAAGTATCCTTATGCTCAGGAAGGCGATAAGAAAGCTGTGGTTTATAAGTATTATGCAAGCTCAAGTACTGTTATTCGTGCTGATGAATATACATATACAAAAGGAACTTGGGTTAAGAATAACTTTATACAGCAATTTACTGATCAGTTTGTATATGCTAATGGCAAGTGGGTATATAATCCAAGTGTGATTCTTGATCTGAAACCTGTTAAGAACCTGGCTGATGTAGTTGCATTCTATCAGGCTATTACAGATTATGTATGGACTAAGATTGACCAACCTGCTGGTGTTACAGCAAAAGGTGCAGGTTATGTGACAAGTTATGGTAATAATGAATATTATTATGGTAGCTCTGCATATAATAATAACTTTGATTTCCGTCCATCTGCATGGAGAACACAGTTTGCCACCCCTTATGCAAGTATGACAGATGCTCAATTAACAACTGAGATGAATAAACGTCTGCCTGATGCATTACAACATGGCCTGGAAGCTATTTATCCAAAAGCAGCGCCTGTAGATGGTGTAGATGTTACTTATACAATTAATTTTGGTATCTATACTGGAACAAGTATTTCAGCATGTACACACACAATTGTTTATAAAGTAACAGGTGTAGGTAAGTTTGAATATGTACCAAACTCTTTTAAAGCTTTGTAAATTCAAAGCTCGAAATAAACATGAAAAGCTGTTCAAGAAAACTTGAACAGCTTTTTTTTTGCACTTTAAACTTGTTCTTTCGTTTAAATCAGATCTCTATATTTGCCATCAAAATGAAATTGAACTGTAATCTAATAGACATATAGACATGTTACTTTTGTATAAATTTTTAGGAATATTTAAAATTCTTAGTATTTATCTAATTAACTAGTTTATGTTTAAAAGATTATTTTCATTTATGGTAGTAGTATTAATATTTACTACTATGATTAATGCTCAGGTTACAACTGCCGGGATAAATGGTAAGGTTGTGGCAGAAGGTGAGCCAGCTATTGGAGCCACAGTTCTGGCTATTCATGAACCTTCGGGTACCAGATATGGCACTATTACAAATGCTGATGGTCATTTCTCACTTCAAGGGATGCGTTCTGGTGGTCCATATAAAGTTGAAATAACTTATATAGGTTTTCAAAAATCTTCTTTCTCTGGTATTACATTACAGTTGGGCGAAAACTATTTGCTGGATGCTGCTCTCAAAGCATCTTCCGAAATTCTGAATGAAGTGGTTGTGGTTGCTTCTCGTGATGGAAAGTTTAATTCCCAAAAAACAGGAGCAGCAGTGAATTTTAGCAGAAATAAAATAGAAAATTCACCTTCTATATCTCGTAGCATTTATGATGTTGCAAAAATGACTCCTCAGGCAACTGTTTCCGGAAGTGGATTGTCTTTTGCTGGTTCTAATAACAGATATAACAGTTTTCAGATTGATGGTGCTGTAAATAATGATGTGTTTGGTCTGTCTTCTAGTGGAACAAATGGTGGACAAACTGGCGCTAATCCTATTTCACTTGATGCAATTGAGGAGATACAGGTAGTTATAGCTCCTTTTGATGTTCGTCAGAGTGGTTTTACTGGTGGTGGTATTAATGCAATTACCAAATCGGGTACAAATGATTTTCATGGCTCGGCTTATGAATACTATAATAATCAGAATTTTGCAGGTACTACAGCTGGAAAGGATGTTACTGACAGGAAGAAATTATCCAAACAATCGGATAAAACTTATGGCTTTACTTTTGGAGGTCCTATTATTAAAAATAAATTGTTCTTTTTTGCTAATGCAGAAAAGAGTAAGAAAACATATCCTTCATCTTATAATGTTGGTGATGGTTCAAATATTACTGCAGATGAGGCAAAGCAAATTTCAGATAAATTAATATCTCTTACTGGTGGTGATAATGGAGGTGGCTATAGTTCACAAGATATCAATACGGAATCAACTAAGTTATTGGCCCGTGTAGACTGGAATATCAACCAGGCTAATAAATTTACATTTCGTTACAGTTATTTGGATGCTAATCAACTCATTTTTTCGAATTCAGCAAATGCTTTACACTTTAATAATAATGGGTACACAATGAATAATAAAACCCATTCGCTTGTGGCAGAATTGAATTCTCGTTTTTCAACTGAATTGGCAAATGAATTTAGAGCAGGGTATACCCGTGTAAGAGATTCCAGAGAAATAGCAGGTCAGCCTATTCCTTATGTGAAGATTAATCTTACTAATTCAAGATCGGTTGAACTTGGATCGGAAAGATATTCACCTGCTAATTATCTGAATCAGGATGTGTTCACTTTGACTGATAATTTAACATGGTTTAAGGGAACTCATACATTGACAGCAGGTACTCATAATGAGTTTTTTAAATTTAAGAATTTGTTTATTCGTGAAAATTACGGATCTTATGTTTATAACTCGTTGAATGATTTTTTGAGTATTGGTACTGCTAATGAAGCTGCTCCTTACGAATATAATTATTCTTTTTCAAGAGAGGATATAACGGGTAGTAAGCGTTGGGCTCCTTCTTTTGGTGCTGCTCAGTTAGGTCTTTACTTGCAGGATGATTGGAATGTAACAGATTTGTTCCGTTTAACCTATGGTGTTCGTATGGATATTCCTTTGTTTTTTGATAAACCAGGAGAAAATGTAACTTTCAATAGTTCTGCTATTGCTAAAGAATATAATGTTGCAACTAACCAAATGCCTTCATCAACCCCGATGTTTTCTCCTCGTGTTGGTTTCAGATGGAATCTTGATGATTCCAGAAAAACTTTGGTTCGTGGTGGCTTAGGTATTTTTACAGGAAGAATACCTTTTGTATGGCTTTCTAATAATTTTTCAAATACGGGTGTAGAGTATAGTCGTACTCGCCTTCAGGCGGCAGATATGACCAGTGCAATGTCTAAAGGCTTTAAGTTTCAGATTGATCCAACTAAACAATTTGTTCCTAGTGGAACAATGACTTCTGAAATTGATGTGGTTGATAAAAATTTTAAATTTCCTCAGGTATTTCGTGCTAATTTAGCGGTTGAGCATACTTTTGCTTATGGCATTAAAGGCTCTTTGGAAGGGCTTTATTCAAAAACGATGAATAATGTGCTTTATAAAAATCTGGCTTATGGAGAAAGTGGAAAGTATTTATCTAACGGTGGAGATAAAAGACCTTTGTATAAAGCTGAAATTAATCCTGCAACAAACAATGCATATACAAAAGAGTATACGGGTATTGTTTATCTAACTAATTCAAGTAAAGGATACACATATAGTTTGACTGCCAAACTTGAAAAAGATTTCGATTTTGGTTTAAGTACTATGGCTGCTTATACTTATGGTAAATCAAAAGGGATGAATGATGGAACTTCTAGTCAGGCTGTTTCTAACTGGCAATACAATGAAAACTGGCAAGGACCTAATAATCCTGAACTTTCATATTCAGACTTTGATGTTCGTCACAGAATTATAGGTAGTGTGTCTTATAAGAAAGAGTACGCTAAACACTTTGCTACAACTGTTAGTTTGTTCTATAACGGACAGTCTGGATCTAATTATTCTGTATGCTATCAAAACAATCTAAATAATGACGGTGCATCAGGAAATGATGTTCTATATGTTCCAACAGATGCTGAGCTGGCAACTATGTTATTCAAACCTATAACAGGTAATAATGCTATGACTGCCGATCAACAGAGAGCAGCTTTGGGCGAATGGATTAATGCAAATAATGATATAAAAGCTTTGAAAGGACAATATATACCAAGAAACGGTCTGCGCTCAGCATTTGAAAATCATTTTGATTTCCATCTTGCACAAGATTTTTATGTGAATGTTGCTGGAAGAAGAAATACAATACAGCTTACATTTGATATACTGAATGTGGGAAATCTCCTGAATCGTTCCTGGGGTATTTATAATTCAACAAGCTATTCCTATACTCCGGTTGCTGTATCAAGTGTAGATGCTAATGGCATTCCTACATTCCAGTTTACAAAACCTGCTGGAAGTAAACTGTATAGTACATCTGATTATAGCTCTCGTTGGAGATCACAAATTGGAGTAAGATATATTTTCTAATCAACATATTGATTTTATATAATGAAAGGGTACCTTTGCAGGTATCCTTTTTTGTTTAATTCATAAAATGAAAATTATGCATAAGTTTATTTCATCCTTTCTCTTGATAGTTTTCCTTGCTTCCTCAGTATATGGAGCAAAAAAAAGCGACAATTACACAATTATTGTTTCATTGGATGCATTCAGGTGGGATTATCCACAAATGTATTCCACTCCTAATCTCGATAAAGTAGCCTGTTTAGGAGTGAAAGCAGAAAGTATGCAACCTTCCTATCCGGCATCCACTTTTCCAAATCATTATACTTTGGCTACCGGATTGGTACCCGATCATCATGGCATTGTGAATAATACCTTTTGGAATAAAAAAACAGGAGTACTTTATTCAATGGGAGATTCTGCTACCCGTAACAATCCGGCTTATTATTTAGGGGAACCGATATGGATTACTGCCCAGAAGCAGGGGGTGAAGACTGGAAATGTGTATTGGGTAGGATCTGATATTGCAATAAAAAACACATATCCTACTTATTATAAGATTTATGATAAGAAGCCTATGATTCCTTTTGCAGCGAGGGTAGATACTGTAATTTCGTGGCTAAATAAAAAGAAAGAAGATCGCCCACGTTTAATCATGCTTTACTTTTCAGAGCCTGATGGTAAAGGGCATTATTTCGGACCAAAGAGTAGGGAAGTGGGTAATGAAGTGCATTATCTGGATAGCTTGATGGGCGACTTGATACATAAAATTAAGGAACTGCCTATTGCTTCAAAAGTGAATGTGATTATTACTTCTGATCATGGAATGGCGGATATAAGTCTGGAAAGAGTTGTCCGTGTGAGTGATTATATACCGTCTCGTTGGGTGGAAAAGATTGATGGTTCAAATCCTACTTCTATATTTACCCGTCAGGGATGCCAGGATTCTGTTTTATTCGCGTTGAAGAATGTAGCTCATATAAAGGTTTATAAGAAAGAAAATATTCCTACTTCACTGCATTATGGAACAAGTGACAGGATAGGAGATGTGGTTGTCTGCCCGGATTGCGGATGGCAATTTTCTGATCACCCTTCAAAGCTTAAAGGCGCACATGGATATGATCCGGCTTGTCCTGAAATGCAGGTCATCTTTTATGCTTACGGACCAGACTTCAAGAAAAACTATAAATCTAAAGGCTTTGTCAATGTAGATATCTATCCGTTATTGGCTTATTTGTTGGGAGTGAATCCTGAAAAGACCGATGGTGATTTTAATAGAATAAAAAATGTTTTGGCAAAGTAAATGTAAAATCGCAAAATACTCTAGCAGTCTAGCGGATGCTTGTTAATGTGTTGGTTATAAGCATTGTGTAGGCGCTAGACTTCTTTGGAGTACTCTAGCACTACTCTAGCAGTCTAGCACTTAGTATAATCTCAGAGTCCTGATATGCTATCTCTCAGTTGGGTTGCAGATACTTGGTATGAGATAATTCTGGCGAATAACTTTTAAGATAAAACTCTTATTTCAATTATTTATAACCAGTATTCTTGCTGCACACCTAGGTGTACACGCCTTTTACACCCGGATGGAGAGATAATGTACACCCGGGTGGAGACTATCTCTCCATCCGGGTGTACGCATGATTTTTATTGTTAAAACATACATATCTCCTGAGACAGAAGTCTGACAAGTCACCTCTTTATATTTATGCGACAATAGTTGTAATAGAATAGATAAAAAGCTCAATGATTACGAGACAAAGCGCGTAGCTTTTATATTACCGCGTAGCTTCTTTTATAAAGCTACGCGGTAATATTTGATTGATTTACAATATTTTATAATGCTTTTGCGAGACTGCGAGACTTTTTCTGATTATTAATATTTTTTTGAATAAAAAAGGGAGTGGCAGATTCATGATTATTCTGTTACTCTCTTTCTAAAATATTTTCTTAACTACAGAAAGTCAACCTTGCCCATTTTCATATCGTAAATAGCTCCAACTATTTTTATTTCTTTATATTTTTCCATCTCTTTCAGAATTGGACTTTTACTTCTTATCTCGTCAATAGAAGTATGAACATTGAAACAGCAAACAGCATCCATAAACTCATCATTCTTTGATGATTTCTCTCCCTGATAACAGTTTCTTGCTTTTTCTATAGCAGGTTTTATCTTCGATAATAAAGATGTTATGTTGCCTAGTTTTACATTGTCAATAGCCGATTGGATGGCTCCGCAATGAGTATGTCCTAGTACTACAATTACTTTGGAGCCCGAAACCTTGCATGCATATTCCAAACTGCCAAGAATATCTTCATTTACTATATTACCTGCCACGCGGGTAACAAAAACATCGCCAATACCTCTGTGGAATATATCTTCTACCGGAACACGTGAATCAAGACAGGATAATACCACAGCCAGTGGATATTGTCCCAGCACAGCAGCACGAATGCG
>Ga0183099_1001620_pt1 | contig 12668 bp, 11 predicted proteins | sample Biomet1_FD_127788 | JGI IMG/M metagenome (GOLD analysis project Ga0183099, IMG submission 127788) | Microbial communities from bioreactor (seeded with anoxic lake sediment) at LBNL, California, USA - Biofuel metagenome 1 | ecosystem: Engineered > Bioreactor > Anaerobic > Unclassified ... | reverse complement strand
ACGCTCCGCCAACAGGGCAACGATATAGCGGTTGACCGCCGAGGCAAGCTGCGGGGCTTTGGTCTGTATGCGCTTAAAGCGCTCCACAGACAAACGATACAGCACGCACTTTTCCATAGCCACAACGCTGGCTGAACGTGGAGTGCTGGTGTACAGGCCCATCTCGCCAAAAACAGTGCCCGGCCCCATCTTTTTGAGGCGAATAATCTTACCGCCCGGCAACGAAAGCTCCACATGCACCTTGCCCGATTGCAGGAAATACATAGAGTCGGAGTCGTCACCCTGGTAGAATACCGGCTTTTTGCGCGGTACTTCCACGCGCTCCAGGCACTGGAGCAAAATGGGCACCAAGCGAGGCTCCGGGAAGGTGGCGGCCAGCATTTCCTCCAGGGAATCACTGCGATCCTCCAGGGCTCCGGCCTCGCGCAGCAGTTGGTCCTCACACCACTCCAGGGCGTAGTCCAAATTCAGAGCAATGCGACACTGGCCTTCCTCACCCATATGGTAGCCCAGTGCCTCAAAATGCTCTTCCACCTCCAGCGGCAGGCTGGTAAAAAAGAGCACCACACCACGTTCCCGTGCATACTGTTCCAAACGGCGAAAGCCCGTTGCAGCGGAACTGCCAAGGCCAGACACAGCGCTGAAATCGAGCAAGGCATACCGGAGTCCTTCCCGTTTGCGCAACAGTGCCAGCAGGCCAAAGAGCGTCCCCAGAAAAAGATAGCCGCGCAAACGCAACACTAAAATATGACCGCCCAACTCGCGCAAGGCCCGGCGCTCTGCTGGGGATCTATCCACATTGCTGTGGTACACATCTCCGGTTTGGACAAAGCGGACGCCGCCATCAATCACCGCGCGGCGCAACGATACGGACAAGCCGAGTAAAAGACTGCCGAGCACACCGAGTACCGGGCCAAGCAGCACTGTTCCCAGGCAGCAGGTCCAGGCGATGCGTGTATCCGAAGTATTACTCAGAGAGTTTTTGGCGTCGCGCAGCAGCCAACTTACCGGCATAACCAGGGCAAGAGACAACAGCAGACCCTGCGGAACAAATAAGGGAAGACCTGCGACAACCGGCTGGCCAAACAGAGCAAACCCAAGACACACAAGCGCGGCGGTAAATCCCGCCAAGGGACCAGCCGCGCCAAGGCTGCGCATACCCAAACTCGCAGAAAGGGACAAACTGGCGGGCAAGCCTCCCAATGCGCCGGAGAGCATATGCGACGCACCCAGCACATCCGCCTGCTCTGCCGGGGGAACATCTCGCCCTTGGCGCACCTCCAGCAAGGAACAGCGCACCATGCTGGGAACAAAGGCCAGAACGGCAACAGCGACAAAGAAGTCCAGCCGTCCACGCAGGAAAGCCCAATCAATGCTGGCCAGGTTAACCGGATCGGCCAGGGCTAATAGTTGGCTGCCCTCCAAGCTCAAAGGAAGGCCCGGCAACGCGCCAAATGGCCCCGTGAAAAATCCCGCAGACGGGAAAACATACAACTGTGCGGCATGCCACACTCCCGTGGCACAGGCGGCGGCTAGTATGGTCCACAAAAAATTATGAGTGGCCAGTTGCAGGCAAAAACACAGCAAGCCAAAGGCCAGGCTAGGCGCCCAAACCCACACGGAGGACATCAGCGCCTCGGCAAGATTTGTGTGCAACGGATCTGTGAACAAATTGGCAAGCGCAGGATTTCCTTGGGCAATGTGCATGGCCCACAACTCCACCAAGAGCATACCGAAGCCCGCCAGCAAGCCGCCAATCACCTCTGGCGGCAAAAAACGCACTCGTTCCGGCACGCCAAGCCGCGCAAAAACAACACTCACAACGCCCGACACAAGCGCAGCCAAAACAACAGCAGCCAGCAGAGTAGAACGAATGATGGCACTGGAAGCATGCCCCAACATGTCTCCGCCAACTGCGGCCACAAGGAGCAGAACAGCGGCAACGCCTGCGGGCTCCGGCAAGCCAAGAGCAACAGTCAAGCGGCCATGCAGGGCAAAAAGCATGGTGGCGAAAATGGCTGGCAGCAGCATGACCCACAAGGCATGCGGAAACATTCCGTGCGTTTGCGGCAAGACAAAAAACAGCAAGGCCAACGCAGAGCACACCAAGCACAGATGCACGCCGCCCAAAAGACCAGCGAAGATATTGAGGAGCGGATTGCCCTGAAAGAAGGTGTGCAGATGACCGCGAAAGTCTTGATCACTTGAGGGAGAAGTCAAAGCCAGGGCGGCAGGATCGACAGACGAATTTGCAGTGGAGCTTGAGCGGGAAGCGCTCAACGTGCCATCGGGCGCGGCGAGGGGGCATCGGCAACTAGGTCATCCAGGCGCACATCCCGCTCGTCAGGCTCACGCCCCGGCAAGCTAGGCCGGCCAATCACGCCCAGCAGGCCGCACTTTGGACACTTGGCCTGCCTGCCCAAGAGCTGCTCCGGCAAAGACATCTCCTGCCCGCAGGAAGCGCAATGAAACATGGCGCCAGAGGGCTGCGCGGCATCGCTTATGGTGTCTGCCGTAGTCGGATTGGGCTGGTCTTGAGGCACGCTTTTCTCCCTGGCTGGGGCGCGGTTATTCCGTGTTCACAAACCTATCGCAAAATCACAGGCATTTCTCAAGGGTTCCCTGCCAATCAAGCAAAACTTGCGCGCATATGCTGACACAAAACACGCACACGATGGGCATAGGTGTGTTGAGCCAAAATCCGCGCGCGCGCGGCAGTGCTGATACGTTGCCGCAATTCGGCATCAGCCAGCAACCGGGCCACAAGCTCTGGTATCTCCTCAGCATCAGTATACACCAGCACCTCTTTGCCGGGCTCAAACAGCTCGCCCAACTGGCGCTGGCCGTCCGTAAGCAGGCAGCCCCCGCAGGCCGGAACGTCAAACACTCGCTGATTCACAGCCCCTTTCATCTGGCGACTGGTGCAATTCAAGTTTACCGCGCTCAGAGGATAAAAACGCGGCAAGTCGTCATAATAATCCAACCGCTGCAAAAATCTTGCAGTCGAAGAATCTCCGCGGCATTGCCGAAAAGCCTGCTTCCAGCCCTCCGCATCACCCGCTATGAGCGGAGCAAAGGAAGCAAGCGCTGTAACACACCGCCAGCGGTACTGACGCGTGGCCTCCCAGGTGATAAGCGACTCGCAGGCAAGACGATCCTCCGGGGCGGCAAGGGAGGCAAATCGCCGCGCCACATCGGGGTGCGCCGCCTTAAGATAGCCCTCCACCGAGCCGGACCCATCCCGTTCAAAACCTGTGGCAAGGGTCTGGTACGTGGTAGTGAGCCAATCCCAATCGCGGCAGAAATGCAGACTCTCCGCCACGGCGCGGGTCATGGAATCGCCCACGAAGGAAACGTTGGCGCGCCATTCCTCTGGCCCCGGCGGCAGGCCAGGACGAAAACGCTCCGGGTCCGTGGCCAGGGGCAAGTAGCTCACATTGCCGAACCCGCGTTTCGTCAGCGAGGCGACATTGTCCGCATCCCAGGTAAACACAGCCGTGCCGTTGCGGGATTGCCCCGGAAATCCCGCCAGTATGAGGTGCGGATTATCCACAAACCACGAAGCCAGCGGCAACCCCAATCGGTCGAGCAGCTCCGCCAACCGGCCCTCACGGTCCATGCCTAAATGATTGACGGTGAGCACAAAATCAGGCCGGAACTCCAGCACTCGGTCCAGCAGTTCGCGCACAAAGCCATCGCGCATCCGGTCGCCCACGCCAACGTCAACGGCAGTCCAGGGTATGTCCAGGCGGGTCAGCGCATCCTTAATTTCTCGTTGCAAAAAGTACGGTCGGTCCAGCAGCAGCACGCGTGGCTGGACATTCTGAAATTTGGGGTACCGGGCGGATTGCCAAAAGGCATCGCTGGCGGAAAGAGCTTGAGACAACTCGGCGTACCCCCCGGAAGGAAGGCGCCGCGCCCCAGGCGCCAGCAGCACCACGAAGGGACCGCCGCCCTGGGCTGTTTGCCACTCCAAAAGCCGAGCACGAAGCGATTCAACATCACCATCAGCCAGCCAAAGCACACCGGGAGTACCTGCATACTGTTGTCGCGCCAGTGTCACCCCACACACAGCGGTTTCACAATCCACCACGGCAACAGGTCGGCCCGCAAGGGCCAGCTCATTAAGCGCCACACCAAGATTCGGCCCCAGGAGCACCGGCAATGCACCGGCAGGAACCGAGGCGGCAAACTCCAGCTCGCGATCCCGGCCACCGCGTCCCCACAGGTGCAGAACTTTTCCACCAACGGTCAGGCGCACGTCGACAATCGCGCCATCTTTCTCGATGGCGACAGCGCTTTCCACGCACCTGCCGCGTGCGGTACTCTGGTCGTTGCTGTTCTCCGGCATGTCGCTCCCTGCTCTTGTTCAGCCCAAAATCAGTATGCAAAGATTGTGACAGCAACGCCACCAGAAATTGTTTCAAACAGAGCATTCCGCTCTAAAGATGCCGCCTACTCTGTCCGATAAGGCAAGCGAAAGGGTCGTATTCATGCACACGGACCGTGCATGGCCCGCATATCCCAAGGAAGGGGTACAGCTATGACAAGATCTTCGCGTATTCGCGTCGTTGTGTATAATAGTCGAACCGCCGGAGTGGAGCTGCACAGGACATTGGTATCCTTGTCCTGCCAGGATGTCGGTTCTGCTCGGCTGGAAATCGTTGTTCCCACCCGCAACCTCCATGCGTTGGAAACCAGAAACGCACGTCTGCTCATCAAGGCCTTGGACCTGCGACATTTTGAAGCCATCGACAGCCAAGGATTAAACCCAACCGAAGCTATCAACAGCGCCGCACAAGGTGCGACCGACCATCTGGCCTTGGTGCCGGAAGGGGCGCGTCTGAACCCAAGTTTTCTCTCCCGTCTCCTGGACAGCATGGCACGCACGCCTCAAAGCGCAGCGGGCTATTGCGCACACACGGCGGGAAACGCGGAAGGCCTCGCCTATGTACGCATGCGCCCCTTCCGTAGTGAAATGCTTGTCCGCCGCAATCCCATCGGCCCCGCTGTTGTCATCAAGAGTCAGAACTGGGACGCTTTGGGAGGCTTACGGCCAGGCCTGTGGCTTGCCTGGTGGGATTTCTGGCTGCGGATGGCGCTCCTCGGTGGCAAGATAGCCCATGTGCCGGACTTGCTTGCCGCCTGCCCAGTGGAACGCCGCTTGGGACTCGAAGAGGAAGGTTCCGCCAAGGCCCTGCTTGTTACCCACACCCCCGGCGCTTTTGAACCGGATGTGGTTCGCTGGGCCATGGCCCGTTTACGCGGCGATTCCTGGGCTGGTCCTTTTGAACCTGGCCGCATCCCTGGCCCACGTGATGTCTCGGCAATGTGGTCGGGCTATTCCCCCGTCATACTGCCCGGCAGTGCTGGCTGGCAGGGCGGATTGCGGCACACGGCCTAACGCGCGCGCGTAATATGCTGCGGGCAGGGGTTATTCCTGCCCGCGCAATTTCTGCTTCATACTTTTGCCCACGTTCCAACACGGGGCAACCTCCGGGCCAAGGGACCAGTACTTCAAGCTCGACATATCAAAGAGCAGCGGCTTAACCCGCGCAATGTCGATGGTGCCTTCGCTGGTCAGCACATCCTCACGCGCATGTGTGGCCACAATTTCGCCGATGAACACATCGTGGGACTCAAAATTTACCACATGAAACAAACGGCACTCCATGCATACCGGACAGGCCTTGATAAGCGGCGCATGCGCAAGCTCACCCTGATACAGTTCAAAAACCTCTGACTTATCCGTGTTTTTGCCGGTAACGATGCCGACGTAATCCGTCTCAACGACCAAATCCTCACCGGGTATGCAGACACTGAACTCCCCGTGCTCCACAATACCTCGGTTTGTATGGTGTTTTTTGTTAATGCCAAACGACACATACTGCGGTTGACCATGGTTCATGATGCCGACATGGGCTACCGCCAAAAAGTTCGGTTTGCCCTCCACCACAGCTCCAACAATGGTTGTCAGCGACGGATACAGTGCATTCACCGGCCCAAGATTCTTCATAACGCCCTCCATATTTGTGTGTACAAACAATAAATATGTGTCGAGTCCATTTTCAGCGTATCGCATATCTATTCAGGCTGTTGATTGAGCAAAACACATGCGGCGTCGATTTCCGCAGCGAGGTGGTCCCCTTCCGGCCCCAGAACCTTGGAATACGTCGTGTGCAGCCGCTTCCAGGCCTGCTCAACGCCCTTCAGCAGCGCAAGCCCCGCAGGGGTGGCGGCAAGGCGCGAGACTCTGCCCTCGGCTGTTCGAGACAGCAACCCTTTTGCCACCAACGCATCCACAAAGCGCGTAACCGTTGAGGGAGCAAGCGCCAATTTCTCCGCCAGCTCACTGGGGCCGATGCCGGGAGTCTCCGCCGCCACCATGAGCACAAAGGCGTGAGAAGGTGAAAGCCCTGTGGGACGAAAGCATTCATCGGCCAAGCGCGAAATGCTGCGGGCCAAGGAATTGGCCGTAAAATACAGGCAACGATGAACGAGTGAACCGGACTCAGGCATGCGAACCTCACTTGCATGTACAACTAAACGATGAACCGCAGCTCGTCAAGCGCAAAAAAGGCCGCACCCCCATGAGAGCGCGGCCTGAATCCGTGTGGTGAGAGGCTGCTATCTGCCGCCCTGCTTTTTCTCTTCCTTGGCCCAGGAATCCTTCAACGCCGTGGCGCGGTTGAACACCGGCGCGCCGGGCTTGGTGTCTTTTTCGTCAGCGCAGAAGTAACCCAAACGCTCGAACTGGCAGTTCCAGCCCGGGGCCGCGGCGGCCAACGCAGGCTCCAACTTGCCGCGAAGAACTTCCAGAGAGTTCGGGTTCAGGCAGGAGGTGAAGTCCTCCTCCGCGCCAGGATTTGGCTTGGTGAACAGCAGGTCGTACAGGCGCACCTCGGCATCCAGGGCATGCTGAGCACTAACCCAGTGCAGGGTGCCTTTGACCTTGCGGCCATCCTGGCTCCAGCCGCCCTTGGTGGCCGGGTCATAGGTGCAAATGAGTTCCACGACGTTGCCCGCCTCATCCTTCACCACCTCTTTGCAGGTGATGTAATAGGCATAGCGCAGGCGCACCTCGTTTCCGGGGAACAGGCGACGGAAGCCCTTGGGAGCCACCTCGCGGAAGTCGTCCTGCTCCACATACAGCACCTTGGAAAACGGTACTTTACGCGTTCCCATCTCCGGCTTTTCCTGGTGCCAGGGGAAGTCGAACTCCTCCACCTGGCCCTCCGGGTAATTCTCGATAACAACCTTGAGGGGCCGCAGCACAGCCATGGCGCGCGGGGCGCGTTCGTTCAAATCTTCGCGCAGGCAATGCTCCAGCAGGGCGTATTCAACCATGTTGTCGCATTTGGCAACGCCGATGCGCTCGCAAAAGTCGCGCATGGCCTCTGGCGTAAAGCCACGGCGGCGAATGCCGGAAAGCGTCGGCATGCGCGGGTCGTCCCAACCAGTGGTGTGGCCCTGGGTCACCAGCTGAATCAGCTTGCGCTTGGACAACACGGTGTGGGTCAAATTCAGCCGCGCAAATTCGATCTGCTGCGGGTGGCAGGCCACGCCCAGCTCGTCCAGCGTCCAGTCGTACAGGGCACGGTTGTTCTCAAACTCCAGGGTGCAAATGGAGTGCGTCACGCCCTCGATGGAATCGGACAGGCAGTGGGCAAAATCATACATGGGGTAGATGCACCAGGCATCGCCAGTGCGGTGGTGGTGCACATGCTTGATGCGGTACAGGGTCGGGTCGCGCAGCACAACGTTGGGCGAAGCCATGTCGATTTTGGCACGCAGTACGCGGGTGCCATCGGCAAATTCGCCAGCGCGCATACGGCGGAACAGGTCGAGGTTTTCCTCAACGCTACGGTCACGATACGGGCTGTTTGCACCGGGGGCCTTCAGTGTGCCGCGATTCTGGCGGATCTCCTCGGCCGACTGATCGTCCACATACGCCTTGCCCTTTTTGATGAGCTCCTCGGCGTAGCCGTACAGCTTCTCAAAATAGTTCGAGGCATAGTACATCCGGTCTTCCCAATCAAAACCCAACCATTTTACATCACGCTGAATACTCTCAACGTACTCCACTTCCTCTTTGGCCGGATTGGTGTCGTCGAAGCGCAGGTTGGTAACGCCGCCGAACTCCTTGGCCAAGCCAAAGTTGAGGCAGATGCTCTTGGCATGGCCAATGTGCAGATAGCCATTGGGTTCTGGTGGGAAACGCGTCATGACGCGACCCTGGTTTTTGCCGTTGGCAATGTCCTCGGCCACGCGGGCGCGGATGAAATTCACAGGGGCGGTCTGGCAGGCTTCCGACGATTCTTTGGCCGGCTGCGTCTCGGGGGTGCTCATGCGCGGGCTTCCTTTTTGCGTGGTGTGGCAAGCGGCGGAACAGAAGTGCGCCGCAAACAAAAAATATAGGCCAAAGAGCCCGCGCGGTCAACGCGGAGCTCTCGGCCATGTGTGAGTGTAAATAATCGCCAGCTACTGCGGCGGTGGGGGCGGCGGCGGGCCGAAACCTGGGGGCGGCGGCATGTTCGGACCTTCCCCCGGAGGCGGTGGCGGGCCATGGCGGCGCAGCTTTTCCATGCGCTCTCGCAATCCACGGAACTTCACCTTCTGCTCATCTGTCAACTGCGCAGCTATGCGGTCGTCCATATCCGTGAAAATAGCCTCAAGATTGGTGCGTACGGCCTGATGTATTGTATCTGCTTTGGCCGTGGCCTCGTGAATAAGCGGGCGCACATTTTGCTTCTGCTCGTCGGTCAGTCCCACCTCTCTGGAAATATGGTCGACGATGCGATCTTCCATGCTCTCTCGCGTATTTTGAAGCAATTGCGGTAGCCTATGCATCATATACGCGCGCATGCCAAAGGCACCGGCAGCAATGCCGGAAATAAACATGAGCGCAAGCAGAAGCCAAGCTTTTCTCGTAGTGTGCATCAACGTCTCCGAGCCCTAGGGAACCATGGAGGCCAGCGTGGTCAAACTGCCACCGCCGGCAAGCGAAAGGCTCAAGATCGACTGGTTGAACAGGCGCTCGGCGTGCAGGGCAAAACCATACATGGTCATGGCCGCCAGGGCACCAGCCGGGGCAATGCGCCACATCATGCGGCCCAGCACCTCCCAAATGGTCGTACGCGAGAGCACCTTGGCGCGCACTTCGCGCATCACGCCAGCGGCAAAGCCGGCAGGTAGCGTCGGTTTGGGCCGGTTTTCGTCGTGAAGCAACAAGAGCCGCTCCAAAGTATCGAGTCTGCCATCATCCATGATTGCAATCTCCCTTCATTTCTCTATGGTTAGAGCACACGGCTCAGTACATCCCGCATTTTTCTGCGCGCCCGGTGCGAGCGCACCTTCACCTTGGAAAGCGACCAGCCCATGAGGTCGGCCACTTCTGCAAGGGGTTGGCCATCCATGTGTGTCATGGTCAGCACCAGCCGGTCATCCGGGGCCAATTGGGCCAAGGCCCAGTCAAGCAACACTCCGGCTTCGGAACGCTCCGCCTGGACTTCCAGGCCTTGCAGGTCTCCATCCGCCGGTAAATTTTCAATCCACTCCTGCGCCCCAACGCCTAGTGCGCTGAAGGAAGTTTCCCGGCTTTTGGCCCTTTCCCGCCAAAAGTCCGCGCAACGGCGGATGGTGATACGCGCAAGCCAATGGGCAAAAGGGCTCTCGGCCCGGTAGGTGCCCAGCTTTTCAAAGGCCCGCACAAAGGTCTCGTGCGCTACCTCGGCAGCCTTGTCCGGTGGAACATGACGCGAGGCAATGCCCATCACCTGGGCGCCATGAGCGTCCACCAACTGTGCAAAGGCATTTACATCACCCGTGAGCACACGGCGCACGATATCGGCCTCGTTCATTCGCTCCGCTCTTTCCTGCCGCGTTGCCGTCATTGGCCCAGTGCCCAGTCAACTGCATGCATACCCGCAGCTCGCGCCGTTTGTCAAAAATAGGGGAGCGGTTGACCAGACCGCCCCCCAGGGGAGGGATCACAGGGATTCAAGCACCGTTTTAGGCGCTCGCGGACACTCCCTGCGAAGACTCACTGCCAGTGAAAAGATCGGCGATGAGCTTGTCCATATTGAGATATGCGCTGCTGGCCTTCTGCCGCAAAAGGTAGTCGGCCAAGGAGCTGGACGTCGAGCTGGTGCTCGTGCTGGCGGTTGTGCTGGATGCGGTGCTGCTGGCGGAGCTGGAGCTTGTCGAGGAACTCGACGAGGAGTTCTGGCCAAACAACCCGGCAATCAAATTATCCACGCTCGGCTTTTCCTGTGTGGAGTCCGAACCAGAAGTTCCGCTGTTTGAGCTGGGCGGAGCAGGCATCTGGCCACCGTTCGCGGCCATCATGCTCTCGCGGTTGGTCTTCAACGCCGCGGTCAATTCAGAATCGGAAACCACGCCGTCGCCGTCGGTATCGACAGACTTCAGCTGGTCCGCAGTCACGCCCAGTTCATCGGCGGAAAGTTCACCATCGTCATTGGCGTCCTTTTCCGAAAAGATGTTCTGGGACATCTTGCTGTCCATATCGCTCATATCCTTGCTCTGGCCCATGCCCTGGCCCATGCTGGCCTGGAGCATGCCCATCTGGCCACTCTGCATCATCTCGTTAGACATGCTGGCCTGCATCTTCTCCTTCTGAGCCTTGAGCCCAGCGGAGAGTTCTTCGGCACTGACCTCACCATCACCATTGGTGTCGAACTCGGCCAGCTGCGTGGAGCTGACACCAAGTTCCGACGCAGAAAGAGTGCCGTTTGAGTCGGAATCCTTGGCGGAGACGATGTCCGCAGACATCTTTGATTCCAAATCTTGCGTGCTACTGCTGCTCATCGCTGCACTGGCGGCGCTATAGGCGCTGCTTGCGTAAGATGTGCTGATCTGCATAACTCTACTCCTCAATCCAGCCGCGCAAAGCCCGCGCGGCGAAAGTCACACTGCTGAAGCATTTTCCAGTGACACATCGCATCGTGCAGGCGGCCCCTGGCCGCATAGGGTCATCTCATGGCGTCCTCCATCGCCTCCCCTCCCGAGGGACACGTCGGAGTCCTTGCACACCATGACGCCTTCACATTTTGATCGGTTACACATTTCTCCATTATTTTTTCGCCCGCTTCCGCACCGTGCCTCCCCTTGCATTCCCGTTCATCAGAGTGATACCCTTTTCTATGGACCCGGCATGCGCCCCTTGGTGCCGCGCCAATTCATCTCCATGAGGTCGTTCCTATGACTCCCGCATCCAAGCCCCTGCGCACGGAATTTGATGTCATTATCGTTGGTGGCGGCCCGGCTGGCCTATTTGCCGCTGCGTGGCTGGGCGAAAACACCAGCCTCGACGTTCTCGTCATCGAAAAAGGCAAGCAAGCCCAACGGCGCGACTGCCCGGTAGGCCGCTCCGGTTGCATCCACTGCAAGCCCTGCAACATTTTATCGGGCATTGGCGGGGCGGGGCTCTTTTCTGATGGCAAACTCAACTTCATCCACAAGCTGGGTAAAACCGATCTGACGCAATTTATGGGCGAGAGCGAGGCCATGGCACTCATCGACGAAACCGAGGCCATGTTCAACCGCTTCGGCATGGATGGCCCGGTGTACCCCACCAATATGGAGCAAGCCAAAAAGGTACGCGCCCAGGCCCGCAAAACAGGCATCGACCTGCTCATCATCCGCCAAAAGCACCTTGGCAGCGACAACCTGCCCAGGCTGATTGGCGAAATGACGGAATACGTGAAGGAGAAAGGCGTCACCTTCCACACCTCTGAGGAAGTCAAAGACATAGTGGCTGAGGGGGGCGTGGTGAAAGGTGTGGTGACCAGCCGTGCGGAATACACGGCCAAGGCGGTCATCTTGGCTCCTGGCCGCGTGGGTGCGGAATGGGTGGGCAACCAGGCCCGTGGGCTGGGGCTCAATCTCTCCCAACGCGGCATTGAAGTGGGCGTGCGTGTGGAGGTTCCGCGCGAGGTGATGCAGGAACTCTGTGAGGTCATCTACGACCCCACATTTTTTATCCGCACCAGTAAGTACGACGACCAGACCCGCACCTTTTGCACCAACGACGGCGGCTTTGTGGCCCTGGAAAACTACCAGGACTTCGTGTGCGTCAACGGTCACGCCTACATGGATAAAAAAAGCGACAATACCAACTTCGCCTTCTTATCCAAGGTGGTGCTGAATGATCCGGTGACGGACAACCAAGCCTATGGCGAGCACATCGGCAGGTTGGCCTCGCTCATCGGTGATGGCAAACCCATTTTGCAGCGCTTTGGCGACCTCAAACGCGGGCGGCGCAGCACTTGGTCGCGCATCAAAAAATAGCACCATCGAGCCAACGCTGAAAAATGTCGTCTGCGGTGACATCGCCATGGCCCTGCCGGAGCGCATTCTGACCAATATAGTGGAGGGGCTGGAGAAGCTTGGCCAAGTAGTTCCTGGCGTAGCCAACGACGAAACGCTGCTTTACGCGCCGGAGATCAAATTCTTCGCCACACAGGTGGAAACAACGCCTCACCTAGAAACCGCCATCACGGGGCTATTCGTGGCCGGAGACGGCCCCGGCGTAGCGGGAAACATCGTCTCCGCCGCTGCCACGGGGCTTATACCAAGCAAAGAAATCGCCAAGCGGCTGGGTGACCAAACGCAGAGGCCCGCCAAACGACCAACGCTGGCTCTAATAC
>Ga0183099_1001619_pt1 | contig 12675 bp, 7 predicted proteins | sample Biomet1_FD_127788 | JGI IMG/M metagenome (GOLD analysis project Ga0183099, IMG submission 127788) | Microbial communities from bioreactor (seeded with anoxic lake sediment) at LBNL, California, USA - Biofuel metagenome 1 | ecosystem: Engineered > Bioreactor > Anaerobic > Unclassified ... | reverse complement strand
ATCCGCATCCAGCGTTTTGATAACCTTTGCATCCCCAGAACGATATTTCTTGTATTCATCAACGGTAAGTGTCAATGCTTTCACTTTAATTGCATTCAGACTATCCTTAGTCTTGAATGATTCGTTAGCTGAAAGTAGCTCTGTTTGGTTTGAACTCAATCTATCCCGATCAGACGAAACAGACTTTATCCGGGAACATTGTACCGCTATAGTAGAGCATAAAGCAAACAATGCCAATGCAGTTACTATGATTATATACTTTCTTCCCATCTCTGAGCCTCCCATTCTCTACGTTTAACTAATCCATCTAACTTTTTGCCATCTGCATAGACCCATCTCCTAAACTCGTTTGGTATAGATTCATCATTTACGTTTTCTAATGCTTTTCTGATAAGGGTAGATTCTCTCCATCCTTTACAGTTGAATGCGAAGTCTACCAAGGCATCAAATCTCCCTTGTTTAAGTGTTAAACCAAGATTATTCACCTGTTTCTCAAATTCAAGCAAATCACCTTTCAAAAGCGCAATAGCTTGTGCATTCGAAATTGTTTGTCCGGGCTTAACTCCTTGTGTATGGCCAACACCTATTGTCCACTTTCCTGCGGGACATTTGTAGGAGGTTAATTTAACCCCCTCAAATTCCATTAGTTTGTTTATTAGAATATCACTTGCTTTCATCTTGTTTTGTCGTTAGAATGTTAAATACCTGCTGTGCTTTATCCTGTCCTAGAACTGAGACTAGTTGCTGCATCATTCCTAAAGGATCAGCCGGAGTTTCTTCTTTACTCCTCCCCTTTGCTATATTTTCACGAACTGAATAAAGTTCAATCGCTGTTTCTGCAATAGCGCAAACAATGCAGAGAACAGGAATATCAATAAAGAAAGACAAACACGAGTCTATGAGCATCATTAGGACGAAGTAGATCATATAATCTTTATCCTTACTAATAGTCTCTCTGAGACCGTAAGATGTAGTTTTGAAATTGCCCAATCTTCGGCTTGCATTGATACCTGTCTTTAAATCGAACAAGCTTGCAATGTTAGGAATTAAGGCCATCAAGCCGACTACAAGGAACCACATAGCGATTCCGTGCAGGTCGTTGTGAAAGATGTAATTAATAAATAGTAATTTCATGTTTTATTTCTCCTTTCTTTTATTTTATTTTGTTTCTACTACTGGGGTAATCTCTTTCAAATAAGCTTCAAATTGTGTCATATACACCGAAGATGTTTCAGAACCTTTGATTTTAGACTCTAAGGTGCTATTCGCTAAACTAATATTTCCTATATTCTGAAAGTCTGTAACTATTTGTTCTCCCTCAGGTGTCTGAACCTTGGATGCAATTTGTTTTGAGATTTTACAGTTCGCTTGGGTTAAAACACCATTTACCACTATGTAATCGAGATTATAAAGAACATCTCCGATTGTTTCTGTCGCTTCTTTCTGAATCATTGTACTTTTTGTTTCTAACATAATTGTTTTGTTTTTAATTGTTTATAATGAAGTCCATGATGTACCTCCGTTACTTGATTTCTGAATACCGGATGCTGTTAGCCTAAGACGAGAATTCCCAAACTGTACATCAAAGCCATAATCTTTATTAAAATAAATAAACTTTGAGATATCAAACATTGAGTAAAACCCATTAGAACCAATCATAGTTTTCTCACTGGATTTTTGTTTGAGTATTCCATCATAACCCTGCGTTACCACCAAGTTTATTGTTACGTCCGATGGCATATTACTTATAGATACAGATGTCTGTATTACGCATGTAAGTGTTCCTGTTACTCCTATATATACTGGTGTATCTGATTGAACCGTGGCCAATAAAGTTGTACCTTGATAAATCTTTATAGTGTCTTCTACTGAAATAGCTAAAGTCCCTGAATAGTCTGTTGTAACAGATGATTCGGCTCTAGAAATTTTAATATATCCTGTAGATGTTAATGAGAAAGTGTGACCGAAAGAGTAATTATCGGAAGACTTATCTCTAGCATCTCCCTCTTCAGGCCTAGAGTCTCTAAAGAAAAAATCGGCTGTTTGCGTTATTGCCCCGCCTACTAGCCACTCCCAAACATTTGACAAAGATGCCAAGGCTGGTATTGCACTTGTTGTTAATCTAACTCTTTCAATATCGGAAGTATCAAAACCTATTATATCACCGTTTACTATTGAAAAGTCCCCAATATTGCCGGATAGTGCTTTGATCATTCCTTCAACTATTGCACCTTTCATCTCAGCTATACCGTCCTTCCTAATCTTGAAATTCCCGTTCGCTGTAACAGTTCCTTCGAGTGCTATAAGGGCAGCTTTAATCTTAACTGCTTCTTGACTTAGATTGATCGAGGACAAAATGCTATCATTCTTTGTAAGGTCATCCGGTGATGGTGACCAATCTGTTGCCTTATTACCAACTTCAACTTGTGGATGATATATTTTAAAGCTGTCACCTACGTTAACAGGTGCAAGGTCTACAAATCTCCAATTATCATACCATGCTCCCTCTTCCATTTTTGCCGTGACTGAAATGCGCTGCCATTTTCCTACAACTAGAGTGCAGATCACAGGGTCTAAAGCAGAGATTGACATTTTTATTTGCGTACCTATTACGGGGTAAATGAAAGCAGAATAAGTGTAAGTATTCCCACTAATTTTTAACGTACTCCCTGTGGTGGCATTGCCAATTCTAAAAAAATCAGTACTCGTCTTAAATGTAATTGTTGCGGCATTAGTACCTCCGTCTTTATCTGTAATATCAAACACTATGCTGCCATAACCACATCCCCTTTCTGGAATAGTACGAATATTATTACTATTTAGTATCAGATTCCTTCCTCCAATCTGAACTTTTCCAATTTCTAACGCGATTTTATCAGAAGTCTGAGCATTTGTTGAGTAATTCTGTTCTACCCAAGTCTTTTGATCATCTGGTGATGGTGACCAGTCAGTAACTTTGCCCCCTTCTTCTAATTTGAACATTGTAAGCCAGACGGTCACTGTATTTGCAACTGCCGCTGCAAAATACCAGCCCACTCTTTGATCAGTCAAAGTAGCACCTGTTGTAAATTTGAGGGTATACTTTTTCCAATCAACCGTTCCTGTTGGCAATGAACTATAAACAGCTTTATTCCCTTCTAGGAATAAGCCGAACATACCCACCTGATTGCCATTATATTTGGCGTAACAGCTCAAAACGTAATCCGTGTTTGGCTTCAATAATGAGAACACTTGCTGATACAAATTTATGTAATCTGCAGCATTCGAAGTTCCTGTATATTTCAAAGGATTTAATCCCATGAAAGAAATAGACGTATCTATGGCCAGTGTTCCGCCACTCGACCAATTTGTCAAACCGTTGCTAAAGTCACTATTTTTAATAAGGTTTCGCCCGCCAACCTGAAGAGCAGCTACGGCATTATCGGTATAGGTTTTCGTTTCTGTTACCTTTGACGTAATGCTTTCGTTCAATACTTCTAATTTAGCAGTATAATCAGTTTTTACAGTATCAACCTCATTACGAACAGAGACTTGCAGCAGTTGCTCAATAGAAGGCTCTGTACCATCCAACTTATAAAGCATGGGGTTATAGAACCATTGATTAACTGTTGTATCATAAGAATAATATAAATATGACCTGAAAGAAGCATTGGTTCCGTCTGTTCTGAATTTATAATCCGTGCCAGATGCTATTTTCTTGCCTGTCATATCATACACCCCACTAATTCCGCTTTGAACAGTTACGGAACTTGGGTGTATTATTCCGACCATCAAATACCATTGACCTGGAGTAAGAGTGCCATTCCAAAAGTAAGGATTACCATTTGCTGTTGCATCGAGATTGTTTACTCCCTGACATCCATGATAGGTTGTACCTCCTGTTTTATTTTTATAGACGAATACACAGTATCGGTAAGCATAGTTCTTATCAAGTACTTTTGCGGAAGTAGTCCAACCACCTGCGGCTCCTCCATTATCAGTCGTTGTTGCATCAGGCACACATTTCCATAGAATGGTCTGAATTCCGAAAGGATTTACACCTGTAACACGTAAGTTCTCAGCTGAGAGCCCATTATTACTCCAGCCTGGAATTGATCCGTTACCAAGTTTCCACTCCATCCTGCCATTTTAAGAGATTACCCCCTGCCGGCAATCTCTTTATTGTATATTGTCCCTGTGCTAATAGCATATATTATCCCTCTAATTGAACGCCAAACGCTGTTTGAACACCGGTTAACAAGTCGGCCTCTGTGATGTCAAGTGAACGGCCTGTTTTATAACCTGCTGTTCCCCATGTATCGTCGAGTGTTCCCGCAGCATTGAATCTGAAATGCTTGATTGTTTTGCCCGTGAAGAAAGCATCCGCCATACGTGTTGCCCCCTGCCGAACCTGAACTTTAACTGTAGCAAGACCGCCTGAAACGACTCCATCCCCGTTAGGAAAATCAACATCAATCTCATACGGATCAGACATATCCACGAAAGAGATGTAATCCTCTACAATTTTATTGTAGGTGGAACTACCAGAATCAGTGTCTTTGATTGAACATTTGAATGAGGCATAATTAATCACAGCACTTGCTGGGATAACTATTTCATTCGTTGTATATCCGGTAATCCCATAGGTAGCTGCATTGGCAGAAGTCAATACAACCCAAGCCCCACTCTGATTAATCGACCATGCGTAGGTTACATTTGTATTGTCTATAGACGAGCCTCTCCACATATCACAATGGGCTTTTAGTGTAGAGACTAATCCGTTTTTAAAAATTGTTCCCAGTGGTGCAGAAGCTACTGCAATAATACTCGCACCGTTATTGGTCACTTTTGTAAATGTCATGGTTGCCTTAACTGTCATTTCTGCCAATGTGCTTGGCTGGACATAAACCCCTTCACATTCTATTTTCATCTGTGAAATATTTGCCATGTTGTTCTTTATAGTCAGCGCATAGGGAGCTGATGCAGAAGCTGTCGCACCAAAGGTTGTCAGTGTCGCACTATCGTTTATCTTCCATGAAGGAGCAGCTTTCAGTTTAGCAATCTGATCGCCAGACTCTCCGGCTATTAAGATACTTGGTGTAATCACTAAAAACGGTGTAGCCGAATAGTTCGGTACAAACGTTGAAGGATCAGGAGTGAATAACTGTGTCATTGCCTGATTGGACTGCAAGACGAAATTTAATGTCTTTCCGTCAATTAATCGACGTATTGAGTACGTCTCTTGTGCTAGAATTGCCATATTTTTAAAATTTAGTAGTTAATATTTTATTACTTGTAACATCGTAAAACTGAAGAGTAAAAAATGTGTCTCCGGCTAAATCCGCTCCCGTTATCTCTATCTTATACCCAGAATTAGCATGAAGTTCATTCCATGTTGGATCACCATCAGTATTTTCGGATACTCTCGACCATTTGAATCGTTGTATGTTGAGAGTTTCAGTGATATCTTCTTCGTTAAAATAGACCCTTACTGCAAGTGTATGATTATAGACTTGATGTTCCCGATAGAACTCGTACCCAAGTGTTGCTAATTTTTCAATTCTGTAACCCGTTCCTCCTTCCGACACTTGTTTCTGCCAATCCTCGGATAACGTTGAGGGCTCTTCGGTTGTGGTTGTGCCTTCCTCTATTACGCACAGCCATAATGCGCCTTTATTGCTGACACGGTCATAGTAATTACAAACCATGCCTTCAGACCAGACGCCACGATCAGCGGGAACACGAACTTTTTTGCCTCCCGATAAGACCGAGAGATCACCGATAAGTTTGTTTCCTTTAGAAGATGTAACATTCAATTCACAACCTGAAAGATTGTAAGAGTGTATGCCCGAGTACTGTTTGTGTGAAGGTGCATCGGGTCCGTAAGAAGAAAGTATTTGTGCATTCTGTCTCGTACTATCTGATCTGTTTCCAAGCTGTACTATATCATCCCCAGCAGTGGGTACTCCGGTTCCATCACAGTCTGTTTTGCTTAAATCTATATAATCATCACCCACAGCTACAACTAGTCTCCAGTAATATTTTTGTCCTGCACTAGTAAAGACCTGGCAGCGTGCTTGGTCATTTACAACGAATTCATTATATACCTCTAAATCAGTCCCCCGATCAAAGTAACAGCGATAAACATTTGTTTGCTCCTCTACCCGTACACACTTCATTCTACCAGGAGAGGAAACCAATTCACCGCCAACATGAGACAACTTTTCAATAACAAGCTCTCTGAAGATAGTCTTCATGCGAACAGTCAGATTGTCTAGTTCCCCGTAAGACTTCCCGTCTTGCATCCAAAACCTCATGCCTTCACCTAATGCACCGGAAGTATATTTCTGAGATTTTATATCATCAGATATCAAGCCTTCTAGGAAAATTATTAGTTTTTGTGCGATATCTTGCTCTGTTTTAGATAGAAAATCGGTTTTAGCTCTTAATGCAGAATAGACATTAGAATCCGTTGCTTTTGTTGCATCATATTTTGTAATAAGATACATTTCTCTACTAGTTCCTGTGTATGCCTGTCCTTTATAGGTAATCGACTTTACTTCTTCCTCAATCTTGCCAATACGGGAATATTTCGTGCTTTCTCCAACTGTATAAGTACAATTAAATTTATCATCCAACCTTTTTTCATATCCATATACTCTCGAACTTCTTCCTGTTTTTAGAAAAGCCAGATTCTTAAGAAAGACCTTCTGCCCTACTTCAAAGTCCTGCACATTAGCTTCTGAATAGATGCCGTTTACATGCCCTCGAACCCTTATTTTGTTTGTCGGACAATCATAAACAGAAGTATCAATACTTTTCTTGGCTAGATAGTCTTTTGCTACAGATAACAATTCTTGTTCTGCCGCGGGAATAAGAGTATCACTTACGAATGAAGCATCGTATCCTGAAAGAACATAAGTATCGTTTACGGAAGGCTTTAAAGTATCATTTGGTAAATTGATTCCATAAGTATCATTTCTCTTAATCTCAAAGGTTTGATCAGTTTCATTGAAGTTTGCAATATCGAATTCCATTCCGGCTAGAATGCCTGTTTGGAATGTTACTTTTAGTTCTATTCCTGGTAAAATATAACTCTTTGCAAAAGCAAAGCTAGAATCTTTAAAGATATAAGCATTCCACTTTGTGACAGTTTCTTTGCCATCATCATCAGTGTCGATATTAGTATATTCTTTAGTCGCTATCTGAGATATAGTGCCGATTCTTTTGGGGTAAACATCATCGAAAGCAACAACCCCCTCTACTATGTCAGCATCAGCCATATTTTCCCATGCATCAATATGGTCTAAAGGAGAAGGAAGCATTAGTCTTTTTTCTACAACACCTTCCACAACCAAGCCTTCTGTTACAAGTCGGTAATTAGTAGGAATATTTCGAGTAGATCCAAAAGGATAAAGACGGGTAACATAAGAAGTTGAATCACCTTCGCTTCTAGTCATACCGTTAATATTCACCCCCTCTTCAAAATCTGTTTCTGTACCAAATTCGCATTTCCCAAAATGGATGATATTATCCGTTACCCACCATTCTGTTTCCCACTTCTCTGCTAGATCAGTTAAGGCATCAAAGATATTCTGCGAATCAAACGATAGATATAAAGAGGTACTTGCAACATCTGAGCCGATTGAATAGGTGTAATCAAGCCCGTTGTACTTATATCCTAAAGTCTTTAGATTAGAGCAAATAAGCTCCATGAAGTTAGCCAAGGTACTTGTTAAAGACCATAACTTCTCTTTTTGATTCTGACGGTTATAGAAAAATATTCTCTTCGACCACTTTTTCTCTGGTGAATCAAACTTTAATTCGTAGTTATATCCTGTATCTGAATCACTGGGGAATGTAAGATCTACAATTTCATATCTTTTACTTTCAGATTCAATATTGTCACCTTTCTGAAAAGCGATGATACTTTCAGTATTAAATAGAAGGAGAACATAATCTTCTTTCATTAACTCTTTCTTGTGAACAGCCTTTTCAGAGACTGGCACTGAAAGCCTAATATTGCCGGATATGTCTTTTATATCTATCATATACCAAAGGTCAATATAAACGAAAGAAAGCCCTAATAATTAGAGCTTTCAAACACGACAATAGAGCTAATGTCGGCAATTAAATATTTTCCCTATCCATAGGATTGGGTTCATTAAACTTAAGCGTGAATTTCCCAAAGCAAAGCCCATAGTTTCCCATCTTGGTCGGGGAGCTGTCATAGGTGAGCTTGTATACTTTTCCTAAGGCTGGAACTTTCATCATAATAATCCCTTTGTATAGTTCAGTAACAAAGCTTTCATATCTTGATAAGTATTCGGCTTGAGTATTTCCCTCTAAGGTTATAGTTACCTGAACATCTCTTTCGTCCACTTTTGCATCGGTTGTATCTACTTGCTTACCATTCTCTAGCCGGCTCTTGTTCTCTATATACGCTTTCATGGGTGAAGGAGTAAGAAGAGCTTCCAAGAAGTCCTCTCCTATATTTACTCCCCATGTATCCCATGCATCTTTTCCATTAATAAATAGATCTCCCTTCATAGTTTATCTGCTATTTTTTTAAGATAATCATTTGCTTTGCTTGTATTATCAGATGTTGAGCCAGTATTTTTGGTAATTTTCTGCAATTCATAGAAAGAATTCAATATTAAGTCTCTTATTTCTCCCGCAACATCCGCGCATCTTGAAATCAAAGTCTCAGCCTCACTGCTTGTTGTTAGTAATTGCCCTACATTAGCATCTATACGAGTGAGAATGTTTGACTGATAAATGCTTTGAGTTTTTATCTCTTCACCTGCCATTTGAAGTGCTGTAAAACGTCCGTCAAGCTCACGACCTTGATCCTGAGACATTGTTTGGAAACTACCGGAAGTTGAATCTTGAGAAGATGTATTTGAATAAAGATCAAATCCATATTTAGAAGCCATCTCCTTATACTGTTTGAGCCAATCATCAGATTGTTGCTGAGCATCAGTAAGATTTTTGAAGTAGTCAGATGTTGCCTGTGTAACTTCCGAGGCTATAGCATTTGTCTTTTCCTGTTCTGTGCCCTCTCTTTTCTTTTGGTAAATTGCAGTTAGAGCATCTGAATAAGCTGTAATATACTTCTGAACAAATAAGCTTCTTGCCATTTGTGCTCCAACATCTTCCAGCACTTTAACGATATCCTTTTTAAAGTTATATGCAGCGTCTGTCCCATTTTTAAAAGCATCTACAATCACATTTGTCATATCATCGCCTAATTCTCCAAATGTATAATCTATATACTCTTTAAGAGATTCATTCATCTCATTGACTTGTTCCTGACAATCTATAAGGCTTTGGAGATACTTCTTAGTTTCATCTGTTAAGTTATCCATTGTAACCACAGACTTTGCAAGATCAAGATTTAGTGAGCCATCAGAGCTGAATAGGTTTCCGTATCCGTTTTCTTTTAGCCAGTCTTCAAGGTTTGCATACTTTGAATGATGCCAGAAGTTTCCTTTCCTAGTTTGAACCTGCATATTTTCACGTGCATTGACAGTGTATGTCTTAGTGCTTTGTAGAGTACCACCAAATACAGGAGATACTATTTTTGCCCAAGAATTTGTTTTTTTCTGTCTTACAAAAACGGCATTCTCATATTGCTCTTCATAATTGTTCAGAGCCTTATAATAAGCAGCTATATAGGCAAGTGCATTGGAGAATTTGTTTCCACCAAACATTTTATCCTGCAAAGCGAGTTGCTTAGCAAGTGCCTCATTATATCTAAGCTGTAAATCAAGCTTGTTTTTTTGGAACTCTAATTCGTATTTATCTGAGGCATCAGTTGAAATAGCACTTTTAATCTTTTCAAGGATTTGTAGAGCTGCAGAAACGATAGCTAATATTACAGAAGCTTTTTCAACCGTTTTAATTGCCTTAGCGGCTCCTATAGCAGTTGTCTGTACCGCCTTTGAATTGATCTCTGAAAGCTGAACTATGCTATTAATCATAGAAACGGCATTCGTTGATAATTCTCCCGCAAAAGAGATCAGTTCCCCAGTGGCTCCACCTACATTTTTACCTATTTCTTGAAGCTCTCCATTTACCTTCGACAGAACTTCTTCGGTATCTTTCCACTCCTTAACAGTTCTTTTAGTTTTATCTTCACTCTGAAGAGTATTAATTCTGTTAGTGAGAGATTTTATTTGTGCTCTTAAAGTTGCTACCTGATTGGTATCCTTAATGGAGCCGTCTGAATTGTGACTTTTCATTTGAGCCATTACCAAGGCATTCTCTGCCTTCTTTAATGTTGAAAGAAGTTGCTCAAGGCTCATGTCTGCAATCTGATTCATCCATACTTGAAAAGTATCCTTTTGATTTGCAAACTCAAGGTCTATAGACTCTAAATCCTTAGATTCTCTGTAGTTCAATTGATCGAAATTCTCCTTCGTACCTCCGGCTTCTTTTAGTGCTTTTCTTTTTTCGTCATAGTCTTTTTGTATTTCAAGCCTTCTTTCTGAATAAGTTTTATAATCAGAAAGAATATTTTTATAAGTATCTGCAAGATCCTTTCGGTACTTGATACGTGAATTACTTTCAAGCATATCAAAGGCGGCATCTTCCCCTAAGGACAGTTTAATCTTCGAAGAATCAAATTGTTTCCCCTTATTCTTTGGGTTTGCATCAAAAATAGCCTTTCTATTATCTATTTTCTTTTGCAAATAGTCTTCTCTTTGCCGCTTAAGTTCAATCATTTCCTTTTCATGATTCAATTTAAGTTGAGCTAAAGTTTTCTCAGCTCCATCTTTCAGTTTATCAATTTCGGACTGCTTAAACTGTTCCTGAAGATCCTCACTTTTCCTCGCTTGCTCTCTTGCCTGTTTATCTTTTAGATCTTGAATTTTCTTTGCTGTCACCTCTCGTTCAAGTTCAGCTTTTGCAGCAGCTTTTTCATCTTTTCCAGTAGTATCATAAAGTGATAAGTTATCTTTCGCCTTCTTTAGATCACTTTCAGACTTTTTATAAAGCTCTATAGTGCTTTTATCAATGCCAGAGGTTTTGCCCTTTTTTAAACGTCTTAGTATATTAGAATCTATGGATCCAATGGATTCAGTTGCAGATTTCTTCAAATCATCCCAATAGCTTTTATCAAGAACTGTTTTCTTCGTTGTTGAATTCAGACTACTAATAGTCTTATTTATTTCTGACAATTGCCCTCTCTTTGCTGTTAGAAGATATTGAGATCCAAAAAAGCGTCCTTCTTTCTCTGCTTTCTGTTTTTCTGCTTCTAATCTCTTAATATCTGCTTCAAGGGATGATTTATCACTATTTAGTGATTGTAGTTTAACTGATTTTGGTTGAGCATTGAAAGCTGCTTTCTTTGATATACTATTTATTTCATCTACACTCTTTTCATACAAAGAACGGAGAGCCTTTGCTTTTTCAATTTGTTTGTCCATTCTAGCATTGAAAGCCTCTGGAGTTTCCATTGATGAAGTAGGACCATTCTTTTTTTCTTTTTCAAGTCTTGCTATCTCTTGGTTCTGTAAAATAGCGTTTGTCTTTGCTCCTATTAAAGCCTGTCTGTTTTTCCATTCAGCAAGTTGCTTGTATAAGCTCACTTGTTTCATAAGTTTTAGAGTCTCAATATCCATATTTCTGAATATTGAAGGCATCATTCTTTGAAGAGTCTGCAAAGCTTTTTGCTTATCGTATTGAGTAGTAGTCTCTGATTTTATAGTTTCAATCAGCGACTTAGCTTTGTTCTCGGTTTCATCTAGTTGCTGCTTTTGAGCTTCCATTGAAGCATTGAAGTCCTTCTGCGCTTTCTCGGCTGAGGTAGTGCTATCGCTTAGAGCCCAAGTAACAGCTATCACACCGACAATAGCAGTTGCAACAGCTACATAAGGATTTGAAAGCATGGTTTTGTTTAGAAAAGCTTGAGCCTTTTGTAGCCTTTCCGTCCATAACCATTGAGCAGCTAAAGAGGTGTTAAAAACACCATTTGATGCTGCAATCATAGCATTAATAGCCGCCTGTTCTTTTTGAACAGTAGTAACAATCATGACAGCTGTCTTATAGGTTCCGTATGTAGCAACCAATCCAACTAGCATTTTGCCTATAGCCTCGTAATTGTCTAAAAGTGTTTTTACACCTGACAAGCCACCGTTAATCAAATCCTCATTGGACTTACCTATATCATTTAGAATTTTACTAATCTGATCTTTATCATTTGAAATCTGTCCAGTAAACGACTTACTCTGGTTCTCCATAAGATTATAGAACATTCCTCCCTGATCGGTCATTGATTTAAAGACCTTTTCAACGTCAGAGAAGCCAATCTTTCCGGCTGTAACCATATCGTTGATCTTATCGGTAGAAACTCCGTACATATCAGCCAACTTCTGTAGTAAAGGAATACCTGAAGAAGTGAATTGAAGCATATCCCTAGCATACAATCTACCTTGCACACGAGTGGTACCGTAAAGATAAGTAAGACGTTCCAAAGGAAGTCCTAGGCCCGAAGCAACATTACCAAGACGGACTAATACATCATTAACATCTTCGGCAGCGAATCCGTAAGCTAATAATTGACGGGCACCAGAAGCTACACCCTGCAATGAATAAGGGGTTTTCATTGCTGTATCAACCATTTGACTCATTAGAGCATCTGATTTCTCTTTTGAACCTAGAAGAGTGGTGAAAGCAATTTCTAACTGTTGG
>Ga0183099_1001618_pt1 | contig 12681 bp, 10 predicted proteins | sample Biomet1_FD_127788 | JGI IMG/M metagenome (GOLD analysis project Ga0183099, IMG submission 127788) | Microbial communities from bioreactor (seeded with anoxic lake sediment) at LBNL, California, USA - Biofuel metagenome 1 | ecosystem: Engineered > Bioreactor > Anaerobic > Unclassified ... | reverse complement strand
GTATGTGGAAGCAACGGCACCTTGTAAAGTGACATATGGATTCGGTGATCAATATATCAATTAGTATGTGGAAGCAACGGCACCTTGTAAAGTGACATATGGATTCGGTGATCAATATATCAATTATGCAGAAAGACTGGAGGACGGTTCTTACGATTCCGACTATTCAAAACGCATTCCGTTCGATGTGTATCGGCATACCTTTTATACATACGATGAAAACCACGAGATTCAATTTGGAGATACAGTAGACACGGTAACGAACGACAGCCCAATGAATGCCGGTGCAGAAAATAATTATGTGACACTCGGCGAAGGGGTATATATCGTATCTAACTATCACCCAAGCTTACGTGGCGCAGGTGGACAGTGCTTCTCTGACTACAATGTTATTTTAACCGTGAAAAGCAAAGACACCATCACCGCAGTGCCAACCGCCTCTAATGTGCTTGTTGACAATCGTGCAACAGCATTTGAAGCGTATAATATTAGTGGAAACAATTATTTTAAGCTGAGGGATCTCGCAATGGCACTGAACGGTACGGACAAGCAGTTTGAAGTGACCTGGAACGCTTCGGAACAGGCAATTCTTCTATTGTCGCAAAAGGCTTACACTGCGGTTGGCGGTGAAATGCAAATCAACGCAAGTCCTGTCGAACAAAATGCGGTGCACTCTGCGGCAACGATCTTTTTAGACGGCAATGCGGTGTCGTTCACTGCCTATACCATAGGCGGATATACTTATTTTAAACTGCGTGATATTGCAAAATTGTTGAACATTGGGGTCAACTGGGACCCCACTTCGGGCACCATTGGAATTCAAACGACGGCAACATATACGGAATAAAAAAATAAGAACAATAGGGGAATGACATGGGAACAATATTATTCTTTGACGACTGGGCATTGTGCCACATTGAGAATGTAAAAAGAACTATGGGAAAACCAAAATGGATCAAGGAGGCAACTCTTGTCGATTCTTTGACTGAGGGTACGTGGAATTTCCCATATGTCTGGAAGGATGAAAAAGACCACAAATGGAAGGCAATTTATTGTGCGGCACTACCCGACGGCGAAAACACAATGGGATTTTTGCCCCGCAGTCAAGCTTTGATGTATGCCGAGAGCGATGACGGGTATCGTTGGGTGAAAAAGGACGTTTCCAATCAACGGAACGGGCTTGAAAACAGTCCCTACCCAAATCAAGTTTACGGTGTCGAAGGACATATTGACGGAGCGCCTGTTAGAATGGATGAACAGGAGAAAGATCCCGAACGGCGGTTTAAATATCTTTTTTCGAGAAACGGATTGCAGGGGATGGCAGTAAGTCCCGACGGAATCCGTTGGAGCATTGCCGAGGATGTTGTGATGGGAAATTACACGTTGGATTCCCCGATCACCTATTTTTACAACCATTATCGTGACAGCTATTTTGTATCAAGACGGCTTCACTGCGGCGATCGTAGAATTGCGTTTATGGAAACAAAGGATTGGAAAACCTTTGCAAAGCCGGAAATTGTCATTCATCCTGATCCGGAGGATATGACGCTGGTACAATTTTACGGCATGCCGGTTTATCGGTATGAAAGCTTATATATCGGTCTTTTTGTGGCGGCTCTACTGTCATCCCACCGAGCAGTGGGCATCAAAAGGTTTTTATGGACCGATTGACTGTGCACTTGCATATAGTTTGGATGGGTACCGGTTTAATCGTGCCACACACGAAGCGTTTGTGGAGCGAACCGAACGGGGCGAACACGGAAGCGGTTGTATATATACAGGCTGTATGGTGACAGACAAAGAAAATGGCCTGATCCGCTTTTATTCGGGCGGTTCCAAAGGGGAACATTTTCAAAATCAAAACCTTGACGATGCGGCGTTGATGCTCCATGTCTTGCGATTGGACGGCTTTTTTAAATTTGAAAGTTATATTCAAAAGGGCAGAATCATGACAAGAACCGTAAGCTTCTTTGGGGAAAAACTGCAATTGAATGTATTAGCCCCCAATGGTACCATCAGAGTTCAAATCATCGACAACACCGATAAAGTCGTTAATGGATATTCCTTTGACGAGTGCATCGCGTTTACAGGCGATGAAATCTATTACGAGCCACACTGGAACAGCGGAAAGACCGTTGCAATGTTAGTCGGCAACGAGCGGTATCATATCGACATAGAACTTGTGAATGCGGAAATTTATGCGATCCGAGGCGATTTCCAAATGAATTACGGCTGGGGAACCGAGAGCGCACCTGTAAAATTTGAAGTTTAAACGGCGATATAAGGATTCTATTTGTAATTTGGAATCGGTTTAAAATAGCGGAGGAATACAATTGAAGAACAACTATTTTGATTTGTTGAAGGAATGGTGCGACAAGCTGATTACCCTTCAATTAACAGGAACAGACAATAAAAATTTTGATGGCGGATTGCTTTGCCCCGCATGTAAACTGATGCATGGCAGAAGCGACAACGCAATCTTCCCGTTTCTTTTTTTGGCGGAAAAAACAGGGGATAGCAAATACATCAATGCTGCAAAAAAAGTGTTTGACTGGCATGAAAATTTCTTGTGCGATGACGGAAGCGCTTATAACGATGCCAACAATGCATGGATAGGCACGACTGTGTTTTCTGCAACCGATCTGTGCGAAGCGCTCATGCATTATGGTACGCTTCTTGATTGTGAAACAAGAGAAAAGTGGGAAAAGTGTCTGAAAAATATGGCGAACTGGCTGTATGAAAATTTAACCGAAACCTATCATTCCAATATCAACTATCAGTGTACCAATACACTTGCCATGGCGTTGACAGGGATTTATTTTAAAAATCAAACCTTTACAGATCGTGCGGCAAGGCTTTTGAAATTTTCTCTTTCGCATTTCACTGAAAACGGATTGTTGTACGGGGAGGGCAAACCGATTGATGGTATTTCAAAAAATGGTTGCCGTCCGATTGACATCGGCTATAATGTGGAAGAATCGGTACCATCCTTAACGAAATGTGCAATATTGCTTGCCGACAAAAATGCGCTTGCATTCCTGACTGATATTTTGCACAAACAACTCGATTTTATGCTTCCCGACGGAGCATGGGACAACAGCTTCGGAAACAGAAACAACAAGTGGACCTATTGGGGTAGCCGCACCTCGGATGGCTGTATTAGCATTTATGCGGAACTTGGGAAAAATGAACCGGTATTTTTGCAGGCGGCAAAACGAAATGCCGATCTACTTCTTTCCTGCACGCACAACGGACTGTTACACGGCGGGCCCGATTATCACCTGAATGGAGAAGAGCCTTGCATCCATCACACTTTTTGTCACGCAGTGGCACTTGCGCATGCTTTGGAATGTGGGCTTACCTCTGACTTGCCGAAAACACCGCTTCCACAGGATAGCAATGAACAAAAAGCAACCTATTATCCGGAATTGAATGTTTATAAAATTACACAAGGCCCATTTCGTGCAACCATCACGGGATATGACTTTGATATCAAAGCGGGACATGCTTCGGGTGGAGTAATCTCCCTTTTATGGCATGAAATGATGGGACCTGTCATTGCAGGTTCAGTTTTAGATTACAAACTCAATGAACCGCTCAATATGCAGTTGCCGCTCAAAAAGAAAAAGCACCGTTCTCTTTTACCGAGAGCAGAGCTTTTTACGGGCGGAATTCGATATTCCCAAAGTTATGATACGCAAGCAGAGATAACTTGTCAAGCAAAGGACGATCATGTCGAGGTATCTGTCCATTCCCATTTGGTATCCATCGAAGGAACTCCGGCTTTTCAAACGGGAATCACATGCCATGTTATTGTTCGTTTCGGAGCAGATTCGGTTACGATGATTGGAAAATTTGACGGAACTCATTTTGAAAAAGCAACATTCATTTTACCGATTGTACGGGATTGTGCCAAGGTGAATTCTATTCCACCATTTGAAAAAGCGGAGGACATTTTCTTTCTCACCGGCGGATTTACCGCAAAGGAATACACAGTGAAGCCCGATGAGAACGGTTGCTTTTGTATTACAATATCAAAAAAGTAAAAAAGATTGCCGCTGTTTGCATCGAAAACAACGGCAATTTTTAAAACTGTTGAAATGAATTAGTGCTCAGCACATCTGCTTCTTCATAGAGAACCGAAAGTTCACTATGAATTATGTCGGAATAATATTGAATGCCACCCCGAAAGTCATAATCATCGTTTGGGGATTTGACGAGAAGTTCACTGCATGTGTTCTTTGAAATGGATACATATAATGTGTGCGCACTGGGGTTTGTAACATCAGTTTTTCTTTCCCATTTCCAGCCAAGTATATTTGCCGCACCGGTGATGAATTCGAGCTCACCTTCCAAACAACAGAGTTTATTACTGTAATTTTCACAGTCAAACGAAAATGCGAATACGGCATGGTGCTCGTTTTCATATAGGTGTATATTGAGTTTCATATTATCGGAAATCCGCAAGATAAGTGTGATAATACTCAAAAATTCGCAGATGAAATCAAATCTGTTTAACTTTACCAAAATATAATCATTGTCGCAAACCAAAAAAATACGATATCCGAGCGAGGAGCACGGAACAAGCGATAAATCGTAAATATCTTTCATGAAGTGGGAAATGTTTACGATTCTTTCCTCTTCTTTGCTTTCACCGCCTGAAATTTTCTGATATTTGTTGACATAAAGGTTGAAATGCCGTTCCATTCTTGACATAAGCTGTGTATTGCGCAACAGCAACTTTTTGTATTTTTCCGTGTTGTCGCTGCAATCTGCCATTTTGAAAAGACAATCCTCAAACTTTTTCAACGTTTGAACATTATTATAAAACAATTCGTGATGAAATTTTGTCTGATAACCCGACGGCATATTGCAAATCAAATGTGAGCTTAAAATAACAGCAATTACAAAAAGATTTGTTTCATCCGGCAATGGGGTAAACAGAATTTTTGAACCTTTTAATGTTGAATTTAATGTTAAGATAGAGGAATTTTTTTCCGCAATACAACGTTCCATAATCGGAATGTCCGAATGGACAATGTACTTCTCGATATTTGTTCCGAGACGAAATGTTCCAAGGATTTTTGAGATATCATTTTTGTACAACAAAATTTTACTGGCGTCAATAACAAAAATTGGGTTATAATGGGTATTAAACTGAGAAAAATCATAATTTTCTTTTAAATCTGCACTATTCATAATGTTACCCCTGTTTCAATCTATCTTTTATCAATTGCGCACCATTGCTTGTGATTGTCTTTCCTTTCAAATATTCTAAACCCTCGGAGTCGGTAATAAAGTCAAAGGTCAAGCGGTAGGAACACAATGCCTGATAATTTTTCTTTTTATGGCTGATTCCGTATTTTGCATCGTCGAGAATCGGATGCCCGATATAAGCGAGATGTGCCCTGATCTGATGCGTTCTTCCGGTGATCAGCTCAACTTCAAGAAGAGATGCGGTATCGCTTGTGGAAAGTGTTTTATATTTTGTAACGATTGTTTTGATGTCATTCTCGTATTTGATATGCAAGAATTTTTTTGCTTCCTGTTTTGTTGAGAAGACGAATACTTTGTTTTGATCTCTGTCCTTGTAAAGGTAGCCTTTTAAGGTTGCTTCGCTTTCCTCCGGCACGCCGCTGACAGCGCAAAGATAGGTTTTTTTAATTTCCCTGTCCTTCATTTTTTGGTTTAAAATACGCAAAGAAGGTGCGTTTTTTGCTGCTAAAATCAACCCACCGGTGTTGCGGTCAAGCCGATTACAAAGGGCGGGTGCAAAACTGTTTTCCATTTTAGGATTATAATCGCCTTTTTGATATAAATAAGCGCAAATCCGGTCAATCAAATAAACTTCACCCAATTTTTCGCTCTCTTCATCGGGAAGGGCAGAGTGCACGGTTTCACCCTGCTTTTTGTCGATGACAAGAATATTATCATCTTCGTAAGCGATTTCTTCGGGCAAAATGGGCGGAATGTTTCGTTCTAATTTTTCCACTTTACTGTCGGGCTCTTTTAAAAATTCATCACTGATGTATAAATCGATACGATCCCCCGTACACAGGCGGGTATCACCAGCAGTTGTCCGCTTGCCGTTGATTTTGATATGCTTTTTGCGAATGTATTTATACAAGAGCGCATTCGGAATTTGACATAAGGTTTTTTGCAAAAACTTGTCTAACCGTTGCCCTGCATCGTTTTCATTTACGGTAAATGTTTTTATACGGAACAGCTCTCAATCTTTTCATAAATTTTTAACAAGATGTATCAATAAAGGACATAATTATGGCAAAATTAGGATAACAAAGGATGATATTGTTTATTTTGATTATTATAACACAAAATGTCGAAAAATTAAAGAGTATTTTACAATAAATTTAAAAAAATCTGTAAAGATTACGTAATAATTCTAAACAGGAATGGACAAGCAACTTTTATCAAGTGCAATAAAAGGCAAGATTTTTGCATAGTTTGTCTGAACAAACACCATATTCCAAAAAAGAAAATATGCGGTATCCTTGTTGAACCTGCATCAAAAATGCAAAGCAAATAGGTACGTGCAATGAGGACAGGGCGAGCATTATGAATGGAAACCGCAGACTTTGTACGACAGAATTATTTGAAATTTCTATATATTTTTGTTGTTTTATACGTAAAGTTATGGTATAATAATGAAGTGTTTGGTGAAAACACACTCATTTGCGGCAAAGCGGATCAAACCAATAAAGGGAGGTGTATGTGGATTTTCGGATTATTCAAAAAACAAAGAAACACTGCCTCGTCAGAACAGAACGGCAGCAAGAAAAAAGCCGTGTGTTTTGTCGATTATGAACACTGGTATATTTCACTCGACAAACATTTTCACTTAAAACCGAATATTCGTGCATGGGTGGATGAACTCAATCAGAATTACAATGTGTTGGAACTTGGCTTTTTCGGGGATTTTTCGTCGCCCGGTATGCAGAATGAAATGCATAAAATCAGAGGTTTTACAAACAAGATTGTAGAAACAAAAAGTGGCAGTACGCATTATAAAAAAGATTTTTCCGATTTTATTATTTTGGATCATATTTATCAAAGCGCTATGTCCAATAAGGATGCGCAGGTCTTTATCATTTTTACAGGCGACGGTCATTTTTCTTCGGTCGCTTTATTCCTTAAAAATGTCTGTAAACTCGATGTCGGAATTTATGGTATCAAAAGTGGATTTTCCAGTCAGCTCAAACAGGCCGCAAGTTGGTGGCGTGAACTGCCGACCGTGGAAGATGAAATACTGCCCTATTGTCAGATGATACTTTCGAACCTTTATACACTTGAAGAAGGGCAAAACAAACGGAATTTGCCGTCTTTTTGGAAAACGATTGAAGCGGTTGTGAAAAAATATGAAACAGAGGAAGAACTGATAAAAACCGCCTTGGAATATTTGCTTGAAAAAGAATATATCACACAGGAAACAAGACAGGTTTCCTTTAAAAAAATAAAAGTATTGGTTCCCGATTGGTTAAAAATTGAAAACGATGGTCTTTATAAACGCGGTTACAGCGTAAGAATGCCGTCCGTTGCAATGCAGAACAAAAACAATAAAAGCGGTTCCTAATAAGCAAACAAACTTTCTAAACAAATGGAACAGTATAAATAAAAATGCTTTGCCGCAATTTTTATGTATATAACCGAATTTCGGCTGATATAGAAGAAAAATTTAAGGACTGGTGAAAAAATGCAGTTTTGGCAGAAGGACATTGAAACAATGCATCGAGCAAAGCTCGAAGAATTGCAGCTTGAACGATTGAAACACATCGTTGGATATTGTTATGATAAAGTGCCTTTTTATCAAGCAAGGCTTGAAAAAGCGGGGGTGACCCCAGAAAAAATCAAAACTCTTTCCGACATTCAATACATTCCTTATACGACAAAGGAAGACATCCGTGACAACTATCCATTTGGATTATTTGCCTGTCCGCAGCGGGATATTGTGCGGTATCATGCTTCGTCCGGAACCACAGGAAAACCGACTGTTGTCGGATATACCAAAAATGACTTGAATATGTGGTCGGACGTCATGGCAAGAATTGTCACCGCCGCCGGAACCACATGTGACGATATTGTGCAAATCGCATTCGGTTACGGCTTGTTTACCGGTGCACTTGGGCTTCATTACGGATTGGAAAAAATCGGTGCCGGTGTTGTTCCCGCTTCCAGCGGAAATACCGAAAAGCAAGTCATGCTGATTAAGGATTTTGGGGTGACAGCACTTGTTGCAACACCGTCTTATGCTCTTTATATCGGTGAAGTTGCAAAAGAAATGGGCATAAAACGAGAAGAATTAAAATTGCGACTTGGTTTGTTCGGTTCGGAAGGCTGTACCGAAGAAATGCGCAATAAAATCGAAAGCACACTCGGCATTTTTGCCACCGACAATTACGGGATGAGTGAGCTAATTGGTCCCGGTGTATCGGGCGACTGTGAATTCCGTGAGGGGATGCACTTTGCGGAGGATCATTTTTATCCCGAAATTATCAACAGTACATCACTTGATGTGCTCCCAAAAGGAAGCACAGGCGAACTTGTGGTCACAACCTTAACAAAAGAGGCGTTCCCCTTGCTTCGTTATCGCACCAAGGACATAACGGAAATCAACTACGATACCTGTAAATGCGGACGTACCCATGCCAGAATGGCGAAGGTGAAGGGCAGAAGCGACGACATGTTAAAAATTAGGGGCGTCAATATCTTCCCATCCCAAATTGAAAGCGTTCTTGTTGCAATTCCACAGGTGGGACCGCATTATCAAATTACGGTAACAAACGAAAACTTTATGGATAAAATTGAAATTATGGTCGAATTGCTTGATGCTTCGCTGTTAGAACGCTATTCGGAACTTGAGGATTTATATTCAAAAATCCAACATAAGTTGCAGGTCGTACTCGGCATCGATGCAAAGTTGAAAATTGTCGAGCCGAAAACAATCGAGCGCTTTGTGGGCAAAGCAAAGCGTATCATTGATTTGAGAAATAATAAGTAAGAAAATAAAGGAGAAAAAACGATGAAGAAACTAATGCTCGGCAACGATGCTGTGGCACGTGGTTTGTATGAAGCGGGCGTAAGATTTGTATCAAGTTATCCCGGAACCCCCAGCACAGAAATTACAGAATGCGTCTCAAAATATAACGAAATATATTCCGAATGGGCACCCAATGAAAAGGTGGCATTTGAAGCGGCACTCGGTGCTGCCATCAGCGGTGCACGTTCTTTCTGCGCCATGAAGCATGTGGGATTGAACGTTGCGGCAGATCCACTGTTCATCACCTCCTACACCGGAATCAACGGTGGAATGGTGATTGCAGTGGCAGATGACCCATCCATGCATTCTTCCCAGAACGAACAGGATTCCCGTCATTATGCCATTGCGGCAAAGCTTCCAATGTTGGAGCCCTCCGATTCAGAGGAATGCTTGCGCTTTACAAAGCTTGCTTACGACTGGTCGGAAAAATTCGACACTCCTTTTCTGCTTCGTCTTTCCACCCGTATTTCCCACTCACAGAGCATTGTGGAAGAAGCAGAACGAATTGAAAGTGATCTCAAAGAATATCAAAAAAATCCATCTAAATATGTCATGATGCCGGGCAATGCAAAGGCAAGACACGTTGTTGTTGAAAAGCGACTTTTGGAAATGGCAAATTGGGCGAACACATTGGAAATCAACAAAGCCGAATATCATTCCAAAAAACTCGGCATCATTTGTGCCGGTGCTACCTATGCTTATGCAAAGGAAGTGTTCGGAGAAGAGGCCTCTTACTTAAAACTCGGAATGGTAAATCCACTCCCCGATGAACTGCTTCAGAATTTTTGCTCGAACGTGGAACGTGTTATTGTTGTGGAAGAACTCGATCCGATCATCGAAACACACTGCAAGGCAATTGGTCTTTCGGTGGAGGGGAAAAATCTTCTTCCGCTGTTATATGAATTTTCTCAGGAAGTCCTTTCCGACTGTATCCTCGGCAAAAAGAACGATTTTATTGAACTCGACCTCACTATTCCCGTTCGTCCTCCTGTCATGTGTCCGGGTTGTCCGCACAGAGGATTGTTTTATGTATTAAAGAAATTGAAATTGACCGTCAGTGGAGACATCGGTTGTTACACCCTCGGGGCTGCACCGCCACTCGGTGCGGTTGACACCACATTGTGTATGGGGGCTTCCATTTCGGGACTTCACGGCATGAACAAATGTGGCGGAGTTGACCCAAAGAAATCGGTTGCGGTTATCGGCGACTCCACCTTTGCCCATTCGGGGCTTACCGGTCTTATGAACATGACATATAATAAGGGCGTTTCCACCGTGATCATTTCAGATAACAGCATTACTGGAATGACAGGGCATCAACAGAACCCAACGACGGGAAAAACACTCAAAAATGAAGAAACCCTGCAAATCAACATCGAAAAGGTCTGCGAAGCACTTGGCGTGAGGGATATTTCGGTTGTCGACCCGAACGATACGGCAGTACTGGAACAGACAATCAAAGATGCCCTTGCAAAAGAAGAAGTGTCTGTTATCATCACACGCAGACCTTGCGTTCTTTTAAAGTATGTTGTCAAAGATACCTATTTCAGCGTGGCGAGCGACAAATGCCGTTCCTGCCGTGCGTGTATGCAGATCGGTTGTCCCGCAATCAGCTTTGTGGACAAAAAAGCGGTGATTGACACAAGTCTTTGCACAGGCTGTACACTCTGTGAAAAAATGTGCAAATTCGATGCCATCCACAGCACAAAGAGATAAGGGGGACATAGACATGAATCAAACAACGAATATCATGATCTCAGGCGTGGGCGGACAAGGCTCATTGCTTGCAAGCAGAATTTTGGGCAATGCCGTTATGTCACTCGGCTTTGACGTAAAAGTTTCGGAAGTACATGGAATGAGCCAGCGTGGCGGTTCGGTTGTCACCTATGTGAAATACGGAAAAGTTGTGGCAAGCCCCGTTATCTGCAAAGGGGAAGCGGATTTTCTTCTCTCCTTTGAACAGCTGGAATGTGCCCGTTGGCTGCCCTATTTGAAAATCGGTGGCACGGTTGTCACAAGTACACAGAAAATCAATCCCATGCCTGTCATTATCGGTGCGGCAGAATATCCGACAGGGATTATCGAATCCATCGAACAAAAAAAGATAAAATTGTTTCATGCCGACGCACTTGGTGTTGCAAAGCTTTGCGGTACTGACAAAGCTGCAAATGTTGTGTTAATCGGCATGCTTGCAGCACATATGGATATCGATAAAAAAGTATTTTTAAATGCGGTCGAAACTTCTGTTCCGGTGAAATTTAAGGAATTAAACCTTGCGGCATTTGAAGCGGGTTATCAATTAAAGGTAAATTAAGGAGACGAACATGGGAGAATACTTCAATCAAAAAATCGAAACGGCAAGCCGGGATGAATTGTCAGCAATTCAAAGTGAACGGTTAATCAAAACAGTCAAACGAGTTTACGACAACGTAAAACAATACAGAGACAAAATGGACGCAATCGGCTTGAAACCGGAAGATATTAAATCGGTTTCCGATTTATCAAAGCTTCCATTTACCTATAAACAGGATCTGCGAGACACCTATCCTTACGGAATGTTTGCTTGCGACATGGACGAAGTTGTTCGGATACATGCTTCTTCTGGCACAACAGGAAAACAGACGGTCGTTGGTTACACCAAAAACGACATCGATATGTGGGCGGAATGTGTGGCGCGTGCCATTGTTTCGGCAGGCGGTTCCAAAAAAGATTTTATCCATGTTTCTTACGGGTACGGTCTGTTTACAGGCGGTTTGGGCGTACATTACGGCGCTGAAAAATTAGGCGCAAAGGTCATTCCTTCGGGAACGGGAAACACCAGCCGTCAGCTTCAAATTTTTAAAGATTTCGGTTCGAATATCCTTTGTTCCACCCCATCCTATGCGCTCTATCTCGGCGACAGCCTTGCCGAGCACGGGCTTACCAAAGAGGATTTGAAATTGAAAGCGGGCATATTCGGTGCAGAACCGTGGACAGAGAATATGAGAAAAGAAATTGAATCCCGCCTCGGCATCAAAGCCTATGACATCTACGGATTGTCAGAGGTTGCGGGTCCTGGTGTATCCTATGACTGTGAAAAGCAAAACGGGCTTCATGTCAATGAAGACCATTTTATCGCAGAAATCATCAATCCCGAAACAGGCGAAGTATTGCCGGCAGGAAGTGCAGGAGAACTTGTTTTCACTTGTATTTCCAAAGAAGCGCTTCCCTTAATCCGTTACCGCACCAAGGATATTACCTCTTTAAACTATGAAACCTGCGGTTGTGGTAGAACCTTTGTCAGAATGAATCGTGTTACCGGCAGAAGTGACGATATGCTCATTATCCGTGGGGTAAACGTATTCCCGTCCCAGGTGGAATCGGTGCTTTTGACCATCAATGAAACGGCGCCGCATTATGTTTTGATTGTTGACCGCATCAACAACCTTGATACTTTGGAAGTACAGGTTGAGATGAATGAAAAAATGTTCTCCGACCAGGTTCGTGGAATTGAACATGTTGAAAATGAAATTTCCCGCAAGCTTGATTCGGTTCTCGGCATTTCTGCAAGGGTTTCGCTTGTGGAACCGAACAGCATAGCCCGTTCCGAAGGCAAGGCAAAAAGAGTAATTGACAAGAGAAAATTA
>Ga0183099_1001617_pt1 | contig 12682 bp, 7 predicted proteins | sample Biomet1_FD_127788 | JGI IMG/M metagenome (GOLD analysis project Ga0183099, IMG submission 127788) | Microbial communities from bioreactor (seeded with anoxic lake sediment) at LBNL, California, USA - Biofuel metagenome 1 | ecosystem: Engineered > Bioreactor > Anaerobic > Unclassified ... | reverse complement strand
TTGATTTTTATGTTATTCAAAATCTTTCAGAGAGGGTTGCCGCTGCAAAAGAATCAGAGGCTGCATCCGGAATTCAGATCCCTTTGTATGTAGGGCTAATGGGTACATTTGTGGGAGTAGGTGTGGGGCTGTTCTCTTTGAATATTATTGGAATTTATAGTGAAGAGGGAATAAATTACTTTTTATGGGGAGTGGTGATAGCTATGTTAACTAGCTTTGTAGGACTTCTTTTATCTACAATAGCTTATTATAAACTTAATCATGCCATAAAGTGTAAGGATCATAATAAGAATAAATACTACACATTCATTCAGACAAAGTTAATGCCTGGAATGGGAAGTAATATTATTGATGCTTTGGGCCGATTAAAAGGTACGCTGGATAATTTCAATACAGTTTTCTCTGGTAATATTGGCAATATCAACAATATTGTTGTTAACCTGGCTCAGAATATGCAAACAATTGCCGATGGAATAGGCACTCAGAAAGAAATCTTAAATGAGTTGTACAGCAGTAAATATCAGAGTCTTATAAAAGTCAATATGGATACATTTGACAGGGCAGAGAAAATATTACCTGCAATGGATGATTTTGTACAAAAACAGAAGGATCTGAATGAGGTGATGGAAAAGAATTCGCAGTTTATAAGCAGCATGCACAAACTTATGGATCGTTTTTCTACATTTGAAAGCAGTATTAATGGACTGGGCGAATCAATTGGCGAGAGCCAGCTATTAGGTAGCCGGCAGCTGAATTTGGTTCAAAGACATTTAGATGACCTGGATCAAAAACAATCTTTAGTTGAAAATTATACGAATCAAAGCAACGAGGTTGTAGAAGAATACCTGAGGACGAATTTGAAAAGTGTTCGCTCTTTGGTAGATAATTTTGAGGCTGCAGTAAAAAACGTCTTTGAAATAACTAATCAGGAAAGCCCGTTCCAGAAGTTGGCTAAACTGGATGTAATTTCTGAAGAAATAAAGCTACTTAATGAAACGGTGTCTTCATTTACACAAAAAGAAGAGGATCTGATGAATATTGTTTCAACAATTTGTGATGATGTAAAGTCGCTAAAATCGGATGTTATGTATTCCAGCGATTTCTATGATAGTGATGCTGAAAATTAAGGTATGATAACAATGAAGAGTAAAGATCTTTTTTGGCCAGGTTTTGTTGGCTTGCTAACAATAATGTTTGTTATCATTCTTGTTCTGTTTGCCCTAAGTTTCAAGGTATATACCGAAAAGACAAAAACAATGATAGAACAGAATACCAGACTAAAAGATATAGAGAAAGAATATATATATATAAAGAGGAAAGACAGACAAATAGAATTTTTGAAATCAGATACGGTATTTGAATATTTGCCATCTTGTGATAGATTCATTATTAAGTCATTAAAGGGAAAAGAGATATTTGCATCTAATGCAGCAGATCTAAAGGATAACTATTTGAAGGAGACAATAGTAGCCGGTCATGCACTTGACTTTTATCTTAATAAACTTTATAGAGAGGGGTGGAACTCTTCTTTTTTATTGATTATTGAAGGATATATGGGGAATTGGTATGATAACAAGATACAAAGAAATTCTGGCTTGGCATATCAGACATCTTATCAGCGTGCGCTTGGAGTGTACCAACTCTGGGAAAAAGCAGGAATAGTTTTTCAAAAACATAACGTGGAGATTTTAATCTCTGGAAGAGGCTTTGATGGGAGGTGCCGGAATAAAAAAGATGGGAAAGTTAATTTTCTCTCTATTCAACTTTTGCCTAAAAGTAATGTTAATTAAGTTGTTCTCTCTAATAAAAAACTTTTATAATTGGTTTTATTATTTAATTCTTACCAAGCTATTTTAAATTAATATGCAGCAAATTGTTAATGAAGCTGAAATATAAAATATAAAATAAAAAAGTAACATTTAATCATTATGAAATGTAGCGTAATCTGAACATATTATCAGCATTATGTTAGGTCTTGTTGAAAACTATTTTTACCTTTGCGGTGGATTAATATTTTTCCTATATAGAATAACTTTAGCGATACTATGATAATTGAAAATGCTTTTTTGTTGATTGGACTGTTGATTTTTTCTTTAATATCTTCTGTTGTATTGGAAATGATGGTATTACCCCGTATAATTTACATTGCTAAGAAGAAAAGTCTTTATGATGTACCTAATGCTCGGAAGTCTCACGAACAATTAATTCCTCGGCTTGCTGGAATCACCTTTTTCCCTATATTGTTATTTGTATTCTCTATTTGTGCATTGATTCTCATGATGTACAGTCGAGGCGTATCATTGACATCTTTTGAACCAGCTTTAAGGAAAATGTTTGGATTGGTTGCTGGGAATATATTGCTTCTGGGAGTTGGCTTTAAGGATGACCTTGTAGGATCTCGTTACCGTCATAAAATGATTATCCAGTTTTTGGCAGCAATACTTCTTGTTTCCGGAGGGCTGTATATTAATAATTTTAATGGATTATTTGGCATTTGGGAGGTTCCTTTATACATAGGATTCCCTTTTACAGTGTTTCTGATAGTATTTATTACGAATGCGATAAATCTGATTGATGGTGCAGATGGTTTAGCTTCCGGCATATCTGGTGTTGCGCTTATTTCACTGGGTATTTTATTCTTTTTGAGAGGTATGTTTTTCTATTCGCTGATTTGTATAATCTTAGTGGGAATCTTGATTCCCTTCTTCTATTATAATGTTTTCAATACCTCCCGCAAGATCTTTATGGGAGATACGGGCTCATTAACGCTTGGCTTTTTACTGGCTTACCTGGGATTACGGTTTGCCATGGTTGCACCATACAACTACAACATGTTTGATTCTCCGGTTATGATTGCTTTATCGGCACTTTTTGTTCCTCTGTTTGATGCATTACGAGTAATGCTTGAACGAGCATTCTCAGGTAAATCCATGTTTCTTCCCGATAGGAGGCATATTCATCATAAATTTTTAGACCTGGGATTTTCTCATCGAAAGGTGATGGTCAGTCTGGTGATTTGTGCAGAGATGTTGGTCTTGCTTAATGTTATCCTACTGCAAATATTAAATATAAATGTTATGTTTTTCCTGGATATAGCCCTCTGGCTGGGATTTGTACAAGTTTTGAACTTAATGCTTAGAAAAAAAAGAAAAGTATTATGTTGATTTCTTTCCTCTTTCTCTGGAGATTCTTATTATATAAAATAAATATTGAGTATTATTCTATCGTAAAAAATATTAGATTTGTGTCCTTAAACTTTTGCAGTTGACTCATCTTTTAAATTAATGCTAATATGGAAACGAAAGAAAATGGATATAAGGTAAAAGAGTATCATCAGCCGATAAAACGGTATTGCCAGACATTAGATTTGAAAGATGACCCTTTATTGATAGCCGAATATGTGAGGCGTCATAGTACTCCGTGGCCTGAAATCCGAGCAGGAATCCGTGACGTAGGAATTTTAGAGATGGAGATTTACCTTCTAGGCACAAGACTTTTTATGATTGTTGAGACACCTTTGGATTTTGACTGGAATGTTGCAATGACCAAACTTGCAACCCTTCCCCGACAAGCTGAATGGGAAGAGTATATGTCAATTTTCCAAATGGCTTCTCCAGAAGCCTCTTCTTCAGAAAAATGGCAATTAATGGATCAGATATTTACCAATAAATAAGAATGAATTTAACTTATTTTTAATATTCTCGGATACCTTCTTTGGGGAATCTTGAAAGAGCGGTAATTTTTTGTATCTTTAGATGTCTCTTTATTGAAATCAACTTATTAGCACTAGATGCTATAATAATATCTGCTAAAAAGACTATATTAATATTGATATATTCTAATGCATAAAAATTAGTTAAAGTTATTAGTATAGAGGCTGAAACAATAACAAGCATGGCAATTCTAGGAGAAAAACCTATATCAATCAATCTATGATGGATGTGCTTCCTATCCGGAGTAAATAGATTTTTATGCAAACGAAATCTGGCATACATCACTTTGATAGCATCGAACATGGGAATGAAGAGAGCAGAACCAGCTACGAGAATTGGACCTGCTGGAGTAACAGTAGATAATTCTGGAAGATTCATTGCCAGCCGGATTCCAAGAAAGGATAATAGAAAACCTAATAAAAGAGAACCGGTGTCTCCCATAAATATTTTATTTTTACTGCTAAATACATTATAATAAAAGAAAGGAACAAGTACTCCCAGCATAGTAAAACAGATAATAGAGAAGGTCCATTGCCTGGTAATATAGAACAGACAACCATAAACAACTAATGCTGCACCACTGATGCCTGAAGCTAACCCATCAATACCGTCAATAAGATTAATGGAGTTTGTAATAAAGATGCAAAGGACCATACTCAAAGGAATGCCAATATATAATGGTACTTCATTTATCCCAAACAATCCATAAAGGTTGTTGATGTATGTGCCGCTTAATACCAGAAAACATGAAGCGATAAATTGCATAAAGAACTTTTTTTTATAATTCACTCCCGACAAATCATCCTTTATGCCGACTATATATAGTACCAGAAGTCCCGAAGTTAACATCATAAAATCGCTAAGAATATTATAAAATGAAGGAGTGTAAATGTCTTCCAAAAACTTACATCGCGTGTAGATAGTAATTATTGTTGATAGAAAAAGAACCGGTAAAAAAGACACTCCCCCTAAGCGAGGTACTAGAGTTTTATGTTCTTTTCTTTCATCCGGAATGTCATATAAATGTCTTTTCTTCGAAATAAGAATTATTCTAGGTAAAAGAAAGCTTTCCATGCAAAGAGATAAAAAAAATCCCAATGCAATAAATGCAATGCAAATCTTATATTCGTTCATGATTGTAAGTTCTTGTGGTTAATTTCAAAGTTGTAAATTTAAGGTACAGGATGAACTCTTTCCTATAAAAATAACACTCAGAATTAAAAAAAGTTTTGTTGAATTGAATGCGATTCGAATGAAATGTTGGAATACAAATTCCAGAATAGGTAATTGAATAATCAGACAATTAAAAAATGCACTATTTACGCCAAAAAATGCACAGATATATGGAAAAGAGTCTTTACTTTTGTGTGTGAATACAATTGATGTTATACTATAGAACTCTATGACGATGATTAAAACAATTTTTAAAGCTATTTTTGCAGTTGCTTTTTTATGCACTTCACATGTTTTTGCTCAGGAAAAAGTCCTCGATACTTTGCCTTGGTCTGTACGTATGGCAGAATCAGAAATGATTCGTTGTCCTCAAGCCTGGCAATTAGATTTTCAACCAAAGTTGAAATGGGACTATTGTCATGGGCTGGAATTGGGAGCCATACTCGATGTGTATGACAGTTATGGAGATAAAAAGTTTTTTGACTATGCACTGTCTTATGCAGATACAATGACTCACGAAGATGGGAGCATTGAAACGTATAAACCTACTGAACTTAGTTTGGATCGTATTAATACGGGTAAGTTCTATTTTAGAATTTACGAGCAGACTAAAAATGAGAAATATAAAAAAGCTCTTGATCTTTTGAGAACTCAGTTTAATAGTCAGCCGCGTACGGAAGAAGGAGGCTTTTGGCACAAGAAAGTCTATCCTCATCAAATGTGGCTGGATGGTATTTATATGGGATCTCCTTTTTATGCTGAATATGCTTTCCGCAATAACCGTCCGCAGGACTATGCGGATGTAATTAAACAATTTGTAGTAATTGCTCGTCATACTTATGATCCGGTTACTGGACTTTACCGTCATGCATGGGATGAAAGCCGTGAACAGAAATGGGCTGATAAGAAGACCGGACAAAGTGCTCATTGCTGGGGAAGGGCAATGGGATGGTACGCTATGGCACTGGTGGATGCTCTCGAATTTATACCAAAGCACGAAGCCGGGCGTGATTCTATGCTAAATATCCTGAATAATGTGGCTTCACAGATTAGAAACTATCAGGATAAAAAGAGTGGTCTTTGGTATCAGGTAATTGACAGAAGCGGAGATAAGGGGAATTATCTGGAGTCTTCTTGCTCTACAATGTTTGTCTACACTCTGTTCAAAGCAATCCGTATGGGATATATCGATAAGTCTTTTCTGCAAGTGGCAGAGAAGGGATATAAAGGGATACTTCGTAACTTTATTGAAGTAGATAAACAAGGACTTGTTTCAATAACAAGAGCTTGTGCAGTAGCAGGATTGGGCGGAAATCCATATCGTTCGGGAGACTATGATTATTATATTAACGAAAAGATCCGAGCTAACGATCCTAAAGCGGTAGGTCCATTTATTCTTGCAAGTCTTGAATTGGAAAAACTTCATAAATAACAAAATAACAAACAAAATAATCATGTTTACAAAACTAGTTAAGACTATAATTTTAATGGCTGTATTTTGTACTACTGCGCAGGCTCAGGTACAAGATACAATTGTTGTGGCCCGCGATGGGAGTGGTAAGTATAGAAATATTCAGGAGGCTGTGGAAAGTGTACGTGCCTTTATGGATTATACGGTTACCATTTATATAAAGAATGGTGTGTATAAAGAGAAAGTTGTTATTCCTTCGTGGATTAAAAATGTAGAATTTGTAGGTGAAAATGCTGAGAAAACAATTATCACTTATGATGATCATGCGAACATTAATAAGATGGGCACATTTCGTACTTATACAGTGAAGGTAGAGGGTAATAATATCACTTTTAAAAACCTGACGATTGAGAATAATGCGCAACAACTAGGGCAGGCTGTTGCACTTCACACAGAAGGCGACAAGCTTATATTTATAAATTGCCGTTTCCTGGGTAATCAGGATACTATTTATACGGGTACAGAGGGTACGCGTCTTTTGTTTTCCGATTGTTATATTGAGGGAACTACCGACTTTATTTTTGGCCCGTCTACAGCATTGTTTGAACGTTGTACCATTTATAGTAAGCGTGATTCTTATATCACTGCGGCTTCAACTCCACAGAATGTAAAGTATGGCTATGTGTTCAAGAACTGCAAACTGACTGCTGCTCCAGGTGTAACAAAAGTATATCTGGGACGCCCCTGGAGACCTTATGCTGCTACCCTTTTTATGAATTGTGAAATGGGTAAGCATATTCTTCCTGTAGGCTGGCATAATTGGAAAAACACTGAGAATGAAAAAACTGCTCGTTATGCTGAGTATATGAATACCGGTGAAGGTGCTACTACTGCTGAACGTGCTAGTTGGAGCAAACAATTAAAGAAAAAAGAAGCTGCTGAATATTCTTTAGAGAATATATTTACGACAACAAATACTTGGTTGCCTTATTAATAAGCTGATTTAAAGAAGTAATAATTACTGTTTGATGGACTGAAGGCTACGGATGTTATATTCGTGGCCTTCTTTTTTTATAGGCCACATTATAAGCTAATATTTGCACATAAAACAATAAAAAATAGACTATTGGCCGAAGCTTTTTTTGTAAACTTGCAGTCTAAAATATATTATAAAGTAATCATGAGAAATAAACTTTCACTTTTGCTACTCTTTTTCCTCGTTTTTTCAGCCTTTAAGGCAGATCGTGTGACAACTGTATTTATGATTGGTGACTCTACAATGGCTAATAAATCGCTGGTTGGCGGAAATCCTGAGAGAGGTTGGGGGCATGTGCTTTCCGGATTCTTTAGTGAAGATATCCTGATTGATAACCATGCAGTAAATGGGCGCAGCTCAAAAAGCTTTATCGATGAAGGACGTTGGGAAAAGGTAATAAGTAAGGTGAAGAAAGGAGATTATGTTTTTATCCAGTTTGGACATAATGATGAGAAAGCTGATTCAACTCGTCATACTGATCCGGGCACTACTTTTGATGCAAACCTGCGTAAGTTTGTAAATGAAACGCGTGCCAAGGGTGGAATACCTGTTCTTTTCAATTCTATTGTTCGACGAAATTTTATCCGTCCGCAGGATAAAGATATAAATAAAGATGCTCGTAAGGTTCCCGGTGAGGAAGCTCTTTCTGTAGAAGGGAACACGCTTTTCGATACACATGGATCTTATCTGGAATCTCCTCGCAGGGTGGCTAAGGAGCTGGGCGTAGCATTTGTAGATATGAATAAGATTACGCACAGTCTGGTTGAAAAACTAGGCCCGGTAGAGTCTAAGAAACTTTATATGTGGGTGCCCGCCAATACGGTTCCTGCTTTGCCGAAGGGGCGTGAGGATAATACTCACTTAAACGTGTACGGAGCTCGCCTGATAGCCGGACTGGCAGTTGATGCCATTGCTAAAGAGGTGCCCGAACTGGCTAAGTATGTGCGCCATTATGACTATGTAGTGGCACAAGACGGAAGTGGAGATTTCTTCACTATACAGGAAGCAATCAATGCTGTTCCCGATTTTCGTAAGGAAGCTCGTACTACAATTTTAATCCGTAAGGGAGTGTATAAAGAAAAACTGGTTATCCCTGCTTCTAAAATAAATGTATCGCTTATTGGTCAAGAAGGATCTGTGATTTCATATGACGATTATGCCTCAAAGAAGAATGTGTTTGGAGAGAATAAGTCAACCTCAGGTTCGGCTAGTTGTTACATCTATGCACCCGATTTCTTTGCTGAGAATATCACGTTTGAGAATACTTCCGGTCCGGTGGGGCAGGCGGTTGCTGCTTTTATAGATGCAGACAGGGTTATGTTCCGTAACTGTCGCTTCCTGGGCTTTCAGGATACACTTTATACCTATGGCAAAGATAGCAGGCAGTATTATGAAGATTGCTATATAGAAGGTACTGTCGATTTTATTTTCGGATGGTCAACCGCAGTTTTCAACCGTTGCACTATTCATAGCAAAGGGAATGGTTATGTTACCGCTCCTTCTACTGATAAGGCTAAACCTTATGGATATGTGTTTTATGACTGCAAACTTACGGCTGCTGAAGGAGTAAGTAAAGTTTGCCTTGCCCGTCCGTGGAGACCGTATGCAAAAGCAGTTTACATTCGTTGTGAAATGGGGAAGCACATAATCCCTCAGGGATGGGACAATTGGGGAAAGAAGGATGCTGAAAAGAACAGTTTCTTTGCTGAATACCAAAGTAAAGGAGAAGGAGCCAACGTTGGCGCCCGAGTTTCTTACTCTCGTCAGTTGAAGGATTTAAAGGGTTATGATATGGAAAAAGTTCTTGCCGGAGATGATAACTGGAACCCTGTAAAGAATGGGGCGAATAAGCTGGCAATGGACGCCCGCTAATATTAAAGCATTCGGGAATAGTTTTTATTTCCCTGTACAAAACAATTCATTCTTCTGTACAAAAGATTGAATTGTTCTGTACAAAAGAATGCAATCTTTTGTACAAGGGGATAAAAGTTATACACGGGAAGCCTGTTAATTTATAATCGTTAAATGGAAGCTATACTATTTAATTGTGTATTTTTGAACCTGAATTTTTAAGCTAATCGATACACAACTATGAAAAACCTTATTGTTATATTTCTTTTCTGGATGGCCTGTCTGTGCAGCTATGCCCAGCAAAAGTGCTCTTTTACGCATTATTCATCCGAAGATGGCTTGTCACAAAATACAGTAATGAGCATGTTGCAGGATAATAAGGGCATTATGTGGTTTGCAACATGGGACGGAATAAATAAATTCAATGGATATACATTTAAAACATTCAAAGCTCGTCAGGGCGATTTGATCAGTTTGACAAATAACCGTGTTGATCGCATGGTGGAAGATATCTATGGATACATTTGGGTGCTCACGTATGATAACAGAGCCCATCGGTTTAATCCCGACACAGAAACGTTTGTTCAGGTACCTTCCTCAGGCGAAGGCCGTTTATCTAATATCTTATCCATCGAAGTGATGAAGGATGGACATGTTTGGCTGCTTACAGATAATGAAGGGGCTATCCGTGCGGTAACAGATAAAGATACTCATAAGCTGACAACCGAAATCTATTCTCTGAAAACCGGACTGTTTCCAACTCAGAAGGTTTATAAGGTTTATCAGGACGCATCACGTAATGAGTGGATGCTTACGGATAATGGATTAGCATTGATCAGACCAGGACAAAAAGTACCTGTTTCCTATTTTGTAGAGACAAAGGAAAATCGTCACCGTCAGAATCAATCGTTCTATTCTTTGCAGGAAACCCCTACGGAAATATTCTTTGGATCGGACAAAGGACGAGTGTGGAGACATCAAAAGAGGGGAGGGCGCTTTCAGTTATTGGAACTTCCTACAAAATCAAGCATAATATCTGTGAATGTTGTTTCTCCTGATAAAATGATATTCTCTACGGCAAATGATGGATTCTTCACTTATCGATTGAGCAACAAAGAAACAATACATTATAGCACAATTACCTGTGCCGATCTTCCTTCCAATGTAATAGTGTCTGTTTATGTAGACCGCTGTAAAGAGGTGTGGTTTGAGCTGGCTAATGCTGAAGGCGTTACTCATTTTAATCCGCATACCAACAAAGTGAAACAAGAAATAGTGCAGACCGAACAGGGGAGCGCCTCCCGTTCACGTCCGGCTTTTCATATACATGAAGATATTAACGGATATCTTTGGGTGCATCCTTATGGTGGGGGAATGTCTTATTTCGACAGGAAATTAAACAAGATTGTTCCTTTCTATAACGAACCGGGCTCCTTTAACTGGCGTTTCTCAAATAAACTCCATTCTGCTATGTCCGACAGACAAGGCAATCTGTGGATGTGTACCCACTCTAAAGGTCTTGAAAAGATTACTTTCCAGGATAGCCAGTTTTATCTTAACACTCCTTATCCTCACGATTATGAATCACTGAGCAATGAAACCCGCGCCATCTTTGAAGATAAGGCCCGCAATTTATGGATTGCGATGAAAGACGGTACATTGCGTATCTATAATTCCAGTCGTAATTATATTGGTTATTTTACAGAGGCTGGAACAATAAGCCAAAGTGGAACCAAGCTGAAAGGAGTTGTTTATTCTATTACTCAGGACAAGAAAGGCATCATCTGGATTGGAACAAAAGGTGGCGGATTAGTTCGTGCCGAAAAAGCTGGCAATCAATTCCATTTATCCCGATTTAGCTATAGTGAAGACGATATTTATAGCCTGAGCGACGATAATATTTACTGTGTTTACGAAGATCATAAAGGAAAAATATGGATTGCCACATTTGGCGGCGGTATCAATTATTTAGATCATGATAAGAGTGGTAATATAATCTTTATTAGCCATAGAAATAATTTAAAGGGATATCCTATAGATCAGTGCTATCGTGCCCGCCACATCACAGAAGATTCAAAAGGAAATATTTGGGTGGGAACAACCTCCGGGGTACTTTCCTTCAAAGATAATTTTGTGAATCCCGAGGAAATCCAGTTTAATCATTATTCCCGTGTACCAAGTGATGTGAAAAGCTTAAGCAATAATGACGTGCATTGGATTCATTCAACAAAAAATGGAGAGTTATACCTGGCTACTTTTGGAGGAGGACTCAATAAGTTAGTTTCCACCTCAGGAAAAGAAAAGGCCGAATTTAAGTGTTACACAGTAAAGGATGGCGCTCCATCGGACGTATTGCTGTCTATACAGGAGGATGTTAAAGGTAATTTATGGATTAGCACAGAAAATGGACTCAGCAAATTTATCCCTTCACAGCAGAAGTTTGAAAACTATGATGATAAAAGTTTTGCTTTTAAAGTGAAGTTTAGTGAAGCCACTTCCGTGACAACAGCTAATCATGAGATTTATTTTGGAACTACTAGTGGCTTCTTTTATTTTAATCCGCTGGCTATCCGTAAAAGTACATATGTACCTAACATCACTTTCTCAGAGTTGATGATAGCTAATAAGGAAGTTGAGCCCGGAGAAAACTCTGTTTTGAAAGTAGGATTAGATGATACAAAAGAACTTACCCTTTCACACAAAGAAAACATTCTTACTATTCAATATGCTGCACTGGATATGAGAAACTCTGATAATATTCAGTATGCTTATATTCTGGAAGGTTTTGATAAGGAGTGGACTTATGTGGGTAAACAGCGGTCGGCTACTTATACCAATCTTCCGAAAGGTGATTATGTGTTTCGCGTGAAATCAACAAATAGTGACGGAGTTTGGGTTAATAATGAACGCAGCCTGAAAATAACCATCCTTCCATCTTTCTGGGAAACTCCGTGGGCATATCTGATTTACTTCATTTTAATCCTTGCTTTAATTCTTGTAGCAGTATTCATCCTGTTTACTATTTATAGATTGAAGAATGAAGTTTCTGTAGAACAACAAGTATCAGATATCAAACTCCGTTTCTTTACGAATATATCTCATGAATTACGAACACCGTTGACATTGATTGCCGGACCAGTGGAGCATGTCCTTAAGAACTCTCAGTTACCTGAAGAAGCACGTGAGCAACTCGATTTGGTAAAACGTAATACTGACAGAATGTTGAGACTGGTAAATCAGATTCTTGATTTTCGGAAGATTCAGAATAAAAAGATGAAAATGCAGGTACAGGAGATTGATGTGGTTCCGTTTATTCGTCGTATTATGGACAGCTTTGAATCTATGGCCGAAGATCATCATATTGAATTTATTTTCGAAAACGAAAAACCGCAGATGACTATCTGGGCTGATTGGTTCCGTTTATTCGTCGTATTATGGACAGCTTTGAATCTATGGCCGAAGATCATCATATTGAATTTATTTTCGAAAACGAAAAAC
>Ga0183099_1001616_pt1 | contig 12683 bp, 12 predicted proteins | sample Biomet1_FD_127788 | JGI IMG/M metagenome (GOLD analysis project Ga0183099, IMG submission 127788) | Microbial communities from bioreactor (seeded with anoxic lake sediment) at LBNL, California, USA - Biofuel metagenome 1 | ecosystem: Engineered > Bioreactor > Anaerobic > Unclassified ... | reverse complement strand
AAAGCACCCCCTGCCGTTGTTTCAGGGGAAAAAGAGAAGCTTTCCAAATACGAAGAAATGTTGAAAAATGTTGAAGAAATGCTTGAAAAGTTATGAGAGAGGAACTAAAAATTATCTGTCTGCCACTCGGTAGACTTGCAACCAACTGTTATGTTGTCGCAGATAAAAACGGCAGAGCGGCAGTGATTGATCCGGCATGTGAAGGGGAAAAAATTATCTCTGTGTTAGAAAAAAACCGGTTTACCCTTGAGGCAATTTTGTTGACACATGCGCATTTTGACCATATCATGGCAATTGACACGCTGTTCGACTATAAAAGCGACATCAGAGTATATCTTCATGCGGAGGAAGAGCCTGTATTGCGCGACGCCGCAGTCAATCTTTCTGCACAGGCAACCGGCGTTTCCTATTCCTGCGGTCAATGTGTAACGTTAGTTGGGGATGGCGAGATAATTTCGGTTGGTGAAATGAAGTTTGAAGTGCTTCATACACCGGGGCATACCGTCGGATCGGTTTGTTATCTGTTGAATCAGGTTTTGTTTTCCGGTGACACTCTTTTTGCAGGGACCGTTGGCAGAACCGATTTCCCAGGCGGAAATTATACCGACATCTGCATGTCCATTGCGAGACTTGCTCATTTAGAGGGTGATTTGCGTGTATTGCCTGGGCATGAGGAAGAGACGACAATGGAAAACGAACGCAAGCATAACCCCTATCTGAAAACAGGAAGATCATAAAAAAATGTACTAATCGCGAAAATTAATATTTTACAAAAACCCGTTAATATATGCCATTTGAATTTGTTTCGCGTTATGATACCATTAAATTGGGAAAATGTTTCAAAAAACAAAGAACCTAATTTTAATCAATTCTTGAAAGGGGTAAATTTACGATGAAGAGTTATCCAAAAATCGGAATCAGACCTACCATCGACGGTAGAAGAATGGGAATCAGAGAGAGTCTTGAAGACCAAATAACCAATATGGCAAAATCGGTTGCCAAATTATATGAAACAAATTTAAAATATCCCGATGGAAGTCCGGTACAGTGTGTGATTGCCGATCACAATATCGGTGGTGCAACTGAAGCTGCAGAATGTGCCGAAAAATTCCGTATTGCAGGGGTAGGCTTATCGGTTACGGTTACGGCATGCTGGTGTTATGGAACCGAAACCATGGATCTGACGCCCTCTATTCCGAAAGCCGTTTACGGGTTTAATGGAACCGAACGTCCCGGTGCAGTTTATCTCGCCGCAGCGCTCGCTGGATTTAACCAAAAGGGCATGCCCGCCTTTTCCGTTTACGGTCATGATGTGCAAGATCTTGACAACACCGAAATTCCGGAAGACGTTGCACAAAAACTATTGGCGTTTGGAAAAGCGGGACTTGCCGTTGCAATTATGAAAGATAAAAGTTACCTTTCCATCGGAAGTGTTGCAATGGGAATCGCAGGCTCCATGGTGGACGACAGCTTCTTTCAGGATTATCTTGGAATCCGCTGTGAATATATCGATATGATTGAAATTGAACGCCGGATTCAAAGAGGCATTTATGATAAAGAAGAGTACAGTAAAGCCCTTACTTGGGTAAAGGCAAACTGCAAAGAGGGATTGGAATTAAACGCCACTCCATTGTCGAAAGAACGCAAAGAAGAAGAGTGGGAATATTGTGTTAAAATGGCAATGATCGCAAGAGATTTGCTGCAAGGCAATCCGAAGCTTGCAGAAATGGGCTATATTGAAGAATCCAACGGACACAATGCCATTGCGGGCGGTTTCCAAGGGCAACGTCAATGGACAGATCATCTGCCGAACGGTGATTTTATGGAGGCAATCTTAAATTCATCCTTCGATTGGAACGGAATACGTGAACCGCTCATCCTTGCAACTGAGAATGATTCGTTAAACGGTGTTGCCATGCTCTTTGGAAAGTTATTGACCAACACAGCACAAATCTTCTGCGATGTACGTACTTATTGGAGCCCGGATGCGGTTGCCCGTGTAACGGGAAAAACAACGCCGAAAGATGCGCCGGGCGGATTTATTCACCTTTTGAACTCGGGGGCGGCAGCACTTGACGGAACCGGAAGACAAAACAAAGACGGAAAGCCGGCACTGAAACCATTCTGGGAAATCACCGAAGAGGAAAAGCAGGACTGTCTTGACAATACCACCTGGAGCCCCGCAAACCTCGGCTATTTCAGAGGGGGCGGATTCAGTTCAACCTTTACGACAAAGGGCGGCATTCCGCTCACGATGGCAAGAATCAATCTTGTAAAAGGATTGGGTCCTGTATTGCAAATTGCCGAAGGATATAGTGTGGAATTGGAAAAAGACATGCACAAGCAACTGCTTGACCGCACTGATCCAACATGGCCTTGCACCTGGTTTGCACCGATTACAACGGGAAAAGGCGCTTTTGCTGATGTGTATTCGGTGATGGCAAACTGGGGAGCAAATCACTGTTCGCTTTGTTACGGACATGTTGGAGCCGACTTTATTACATTGGCATCCATGCTTCGCATTCCGGTTGCAATTGCACAACGTTTCGGAAGAAAAGCTGTTCCGCCCGTCCGCGTGGTCCTTGTTTGGATCAGAGGACAGGGAGGGTGCTGATTTCAGAGCCTGCCAAAATTTCGGACCGCTTTATTAATAAAAAATAAAAAGCGAAGGGTTACGGTTTCCGTATCCCTTCGCAAAAAGATTTTAGGAGAAAAGTATCATGAAAAAATTTATGGGAGAAGATTTCCTTTTAAGCACCCCGACTGCTGTTTATTTGTATGACAATTACGCAAAAAATCTGCCGGTCATCGATTATCATTGTCACATTGTTCCTGCAGAAATTGCCGATGACAAGCAGTTTTCAAACATCACGGAAGCATGGTTGTATGCGGACCATTATAAATGGAGAGCAATCCGTGCATGTGGTTTTGAAGAAAAATACATCACCGGAACTGCTTCTGATTATGATAAATTCAAAGTTTGGGCAAAAACAATGCCTCGTTTGGTTGGAAATCCGCTTCATCACTGGACTCATTTGGAATTAAAGAGATATTTCGGCTTTGACGGTGCTTTTTCTGAAAAGACATGCGATGAAGTATGGGAAAAATGCAATGCTGTGCTTGCAAGCCCCGAAATGTCGGTAAAAAAAATCATTCAAAAATCAAATGTTAAATTGATTTGTACCACCGATGATCCCGCAGATACACTGGAATATCATATCCGCATTAAAAAAGATAAAACCTTTGAAACGAAAGTACTTCCTGCATTCCGCCCCGATAAAGGCGTCAACATTGAAAAAGACGGGTTTTCCGATTATATAAAAAACAAGCTTGCCAAAAGTGCCGGCGTGAAAATTGAAACAATTTCCGATTTGCTTTCCGCTTACAAAAAGAGAATCGAGTTCTTTGCGGAAAATGGATGTAAAACGTCCGATCACGGAATGGATTATGTTGCCTTTAACCTTGCAACCGAAGAAGAGGTTGACGCAATCTTCAAGAAAGTTTTAAACGGCACTGCCCCCACAATTGACGAAGCCGAAAAATATAGAACTTATATATTATCCTTTTTTGCAGGAGAATTCAAAAAAAGAAACTGGGTTATGCAGATTCATTACGGTGTGACAAGAAATAAGAGTGATCTCAATTTCAAGGCGCTCGGTCCTGATACCGGATTTGATAGCATTGCGGGATATGATTGTATTCGCGGAGCGCAGAACTTGCTCAATCATTTTGAAAAGAATGGCAGTCTTCCAAAAATGGTGTTCTATTCGTTAAATCCAATTGAAAATGCAGCAATTGACGCAATGTGCGGATGTTTTCAAGGGAACAACAATGGAATTCAAAGCAAAATCCAACATGGCTCCGCATGGTGGTTCAACGACAATCTGGAGGGGATGCGTGAACAGATGAAGATTTTGGCAAGCATTGGTGTTCTTGCAAACTTTATTGGGATGCTTACCGATTCGAGAAGTTTTCTCTCTTATACAAGACACGAATATTTCCGTAGAATCCTATGCGATTATATCGGAGGGCTGATTGAACGCGGAGAATATCCAAACGAACTTGAAACTGCGGGACAAATTGTAAGCGACATCTGTTATTACAACACGGTTAAATTTTTTGAATTTGAGATATAAAAATCATGATAAAAAATGTAATTTTTGATATGGATGGGGTTCTTGTCAATTCGGAGGAAGCTGCAACACATATGTGTGTTTCTCTTCTGCAAAAAAGAGGAATTCCCGCACAATTTAATGATTTCAAGGAATTCACAGGTATGGGTGATGACAAATTTTTGGCGGGCGTTTGCGAAAAATACGGATTTGCCTATGATGTCTCCATGAAAAACGAACTTTATGAAATATATACCAAAGAAGCATATGGCAAGGTAATTGTTTTTCCGTGGACCAAACACATGCTTCAAACACTGCACGAAAACAAAATTCCATTTGCCGTTGCATCTGCTTCGGATCTTTCAAAGGTGCATACCAACATCAAATGCATCGGTGTTCCGCTCGATTATTTTTCGGCTGTGGTGACGGGCAGTGAAGTGGCACGCAACAAACCGTTCCCCGATATTTTCTTAAAAGCGGCAGAAAAAGCGGGATTTGATCCGAAGGAAACTACGGTGGTAGAGGATGCGGTTTCGGGCACAATGGCGGCAAAATCAGCCGGTATGAAGTGCATTTCGGTCACCACTTCTTTTTCAAAAGAAAAATTGGTATCGGCGGGTTCCGATATGGTAACCGATGAATTGTATGACCTTTTGACAATCATAAAATCTTTATAAATTTTGCGGGCAAATCACTTTGCCCGCATTTTACTCAATATCAGGAAAAGAAAGGAGAAAAAAGGAAAGTGGATGCTGAAAAAAAGCCGAAAAACAAACGGATGCGATTCATTCTGGGTTTGATTCTCGTTCTGCTTGCCGCGATGGGCACAATTCCGTTTCTTATCAGCGGTTATGTGAAACAGTCAACGCAAAAATATATTATTTCTGCTGCGCAAGCAAAATCAGTGAATGCAGACTGTATCATCATATTGGGGGCAGGTGTAAAAAAAGACGGAAAACCAATGGATATGTTGAAGGATAGGCTGGTTCGTGGCGTCGCATTATATCACGCAGGGGCATCGGATACCCTTTTGATGAGCGGAGATCACGGACGAAAAAATTACGATGAAGTCAATGCGATGAAGCAATATGCGATTGACAACCAAGTGTTGTCCGAGCATGTATTCATGGATCATGCTGGATTTTCAACTTATGAAACCATGTACCGTGCAAAGGAAATTTTTGGGGTTAAGAAAGTGCTGATTGTGACACAGAACTATCATCTGTACAGAGCACTTTATATTGCGAAGGCAATGGGACTTGAGGCGTATGGGGTATCCTCTGATTTACATACCTATGCGGGACAGGGGTTTCGCGATAAAAGAGAGATATTGGCCCGTGTGAAAGATTTCTTTTCCGTCATCTTTATGCCAAAGCCAACCTATCTTGGAGATTCCATTCCAATCAACGGAAATGGCGATCAAACTAACGATAAAGTCTTTTCATAAGAATTTCCCGCCGCTTGTACCCGAACTGCGACACATATCAATTAAAGGCACATATAATATGTTATAAAAGTTTGATATGAGGGAAGGGAAACAATTTGGCAAACATGCAACCCTTTACGGGAGTTGTAAGGGAAATAGATTATTTTGAAACACAAAACACCGAGCTTTTGGGATGTTATAAACGATATTCCGTGGTGGATTCCGAAGGCGGAATGATTAATTTTGTAATAGCACCGGCTACCTATTTTGTAAACGGTGTTGTTGTACAACCGGGGGATATTATCACAGCATATTACGATGCGGATGCTCCGGTTCCGCTGATTTATCCACCGCGTTTTCAGGCGATTGTAGTGTCAAAACAGGAACCAAACCAAATGGTGAAGGTGGACTATTTTGACGGTGATTTAATCAGCAGCGACGGAACGTTAAAACTCAATATCGGTCCTGAAACAAAAATGCTATTGCGGAACGGGCAGAGCTTTGAAGGGAATCCCGCAAACCGGAATCTCATCGTTGTTTATAATGCCACAACAAGAAGCATTCCTGCACAAACAACACCAATACAGGTGGTTGTAATGTGCAGATGAAAACGATTGTTTACAGGAAAAGAAAAAGGAGAATGCAAGTAAAATCGCATTCTCCTTTTCAATTGTTGTAGGTTATATAAAATCATGATTAAAATTCATCAATATTTAAATGCCGTACTTTAGGAACAAACCGTTCTTTCAATGTATTTGCAATCAATCCGACAAGTACAAATAGGATAAAAAAGGTAAGATGCAAAAGTATAATTGAAAAGATTCCTTGGAAATTCAAGGTATAATAAAGCAGAGTTGGCATAAAGAAATAGGTATAAATTCCGGCGTGGGAAGGAATTTGCGATTTCATAATCGCATAGAGTGCTACCGAAAACACAGAAAAAACAAGATAAGAACATAAATTCAAATAAAAATAAACACGGAGTTTTCCCACCGATTTCAATATAATAACGGATGTAATGATACAAAACGTTAAGAATAAAATAGATGAAATCAAGAAAGAAATGTTCAGTGCAGGTTGAATTTTCAAGTGTTTTGCAGCAACAATTCTGCTAAAAATCCAGTTTGTGGATATAGATAGAACAAAGCTTGCAATAAACAATTCAAGCAATCGATTGATAAATAAAAAAGTTGTTCTACGTAACCTGCCCATTATAACCTCCGAAAATACCGACAAAAGGAAACTGGAGATGAAAAGAGACCCACCGGGCCGTGTACTCACGAAGAAAAACCCTGCTTACGCAAGGGCGGTGTCCTATTCACTGTTTTGTGCTACCAGCATCCATTCCTTTCCGGTCTGAACCGACAGAAGTCGGGGAGCAGGAAAGGCGGGAGGTCTGCAATCCCTTCAGCGAAAATTGGACTCCATTTCTTAAATGTGGGTTTATAAACATGAATAACACGCACCAAGCAGGAAGTCATCTTTTTAAAACTTCATAATAGCCAATATTTTATTTTTCTTCTTCGTCTTCTGTTTCGGATTCATCATAGTCTAATTCCGACATGAATTCATCCTCAAAAGCATCGGCGACTTTGTCAAATTCATCATCGTCATCAATTGTAATCAGGATTTCTTCGCCGCTTTCATCTTCAACAACTTTCAAAACTACGTATTCTTCTTCATCGCCGTCAACTGGGATGAGGGCAACATAAGTCTTCCCGTCGATTTCAAGATTTCCTATTAATTCAAACTGACTTTCATTGCCTTCGTCGTCAGTCAAAGTAAAAACTTCGGTTTCAAAATCAAAATTTTCTTCTGCCATCTTTGTCACGCTCCAATCGTTTCTTAATATTATTATTGTATAATGCTTCGTGAAATATGTCAAGGTCTTTGCGGTAAAATCAGTGAAGGAAATATAAAAACATGTAAGAAAAAATTACAGCAAGTTCAATATTTTGTCAAACTCACTCTTATTATCTAATTTTTCGTGTTGTAATGTTGTAACAAGTCTTTCGCACAGTGCTTTGTCATCCAACATGCTTTTCAGTTTTCTGTAAATATCTTTTTCGTCAATTTGTGAAATGATACCATATGTTCCGTTTTTCAATTGTTCGGAAGCGGAGAGATAGTTTGCTGCAAGGATTGGTTTTGCAAGGATTTTAGCTTCTTCTACCGCAATTGGCTTGCCCTCAAAACGAGATGGTTGCGCATAAATATCACAGTCACGCATAAAGCGATATGGATTGACGGATGTACCAAGAAAGATGAAATTGTCTGCAATGTCAAGTGCTTGTATTTTTTCCAACAAAGCATTTTTTTCGTCGGAATCACCGTTGCCGAGTACATACCAGCGGACATGATATCCGTCGGCAAGCAACAAAGCCAGAGCTTCCGCCGCAAGATCAAGCCCTTTTTGTGCCGCAATGCGACCGACCGTAAGAATGCGAGTACCCGTGAATTCTTGGTCCGGAAAGCACTCGCCTTCGTCCGCCATTTTGTTGATTAATTCTGAACTGTTTATATTTTCAACAACAATACACCTGTCCGCAATTTCGGGGAGCGAATTGCGGAGGGATTCATCGACAATCGTTGAAACATTTACCACAACATCGCATTTTTTGAAATATTCCGAGTAAACCATGTCATCGCGTTTGGGATAATTATAATCAAAGTGAAGCCATGCGAATTTCTTTTTTGCATTCACTTTATCAACCATATAGAACATGGTTCTGTCGCCCCAATAGGCAAATGCTGCGTCATATACTGTGTCCGGATTAAAAAACGAAAGCTTTTTTGAAAGCTTTACCCACATTCGGATTGCATATTCCGCTTTCATTTTCGGATTGAATACACTTTTCACAAAAAACGGTAGAATTTCAAAAACAGAAAAGATATTTTTCTTTACAAATGTGTTCAATAAGAGCGGAATTGCGTTTTTTGCCGAAAGAAAGAACATGTCACCGTAACAATCCATCACATGAAGGTGAATTTGAGGCGGAAGCAGTTTTAAAAAAAGACCGTCTGCCTTTGCAAGGACAAGATCAACATCGAATTTTTCAAAATCAATGCAGTTGACAAACGAGAGAAATGATTTTTCCGTCCCCCCGCAATTCATATTGATTCCGATAAACAACAGCTTTTTTTTCATATCCGTTCCTTCTTCTCACATTTTGCTACTCTTTCGCTCGAATGATTTTATCACTTTTTTGACAGTTTGTCAAGAAAAAACAATCGCATTCGATTTATGGCTTTAACGTCTTGTTTCATGGCGTATATCTTGCCCAAAGAGCCTTATAATAATCAGTTGGGTAGTGTGCAAGTGGAGAAAAAACAAACGGTTTGTGCCATTTTCCAATATGAACTTTAGCACCTACATGGGAGAATCCCAATAAAACAAACGGTAATTTGGTAAACATATCATTGCCATTTTCCACACGTAGTGTTTTAAATACTCGTTTGTTATATGATCTGGAAAAAGCAAGATTCCCGACCCTTGGACATCCAAACAGCGCAACTTCAAAATCTTTTTCGGGAAAATGATATTGCAGATCAACTGCGCAAAGCACAGCAAGGGCAGCTCCATAGGAATGTCCTGTCAGTATGATTTTGTTGATTTCGCTATTTTCTTTTAAAATAGAATGTAGTTCGTCTCTCACGTACTTGCTTTTATATGCTTCCACAAATCCGCTATGTACCCGAATTTTTGAATTGTGATTGTCATACGGCATTTTCATCTTGCAGAAAGTAAGATCGGTTCCCCAGTCTTTTTTTGAATCTGTTCCACGAAATGCAATTAAAATTTTCGTTTGCATGATTCTCACAAAACATTGAATATCGGTTGTTTTGTCATTAATGGCAATCAATCGGGTATCGTGTTCTTGCGGTTGAATGGTGTTATATGCAAGGGTTGCATATTCAAGCAGATGAAACAGTTCATTTTTATCCATATAATCACCCGATATAGTATATGAATGAATAGGGATAAATATGGATAAACGTGAATGCGATTGAATAAATTTGAATAAAAAAATCACCGGCTTACAAAAGCCGGTGATAAATTAATTTATGCTAAGTATTTCTTCAAAGGTTCCGGAATTTTTTCTGTTTCAATAGAAACAGTCATTGTGAAGGTAATGTTGTCTTTTTCCAATAATGGAAGAACTTTTTCTGTAAACCGTGCAAAACCATCAATATCTTCGCCGCAAATTTTGAGAGCAGAATCAATAAATAAATCCGTTATATCATAATTCGCTGCGAGAATACCGCAAACCAAACCGTAAAGTTTTTCCCAGCCTGAAACTCCGTAAATAGAAACGTCAATCAGTCTTACTTCATGTTTTAATTCATGAATCAGTTTGTTGCCCTGTTCAATACAAATCACATTGCCATTTGTTTTTTCCTGCGCAGCGTTTACCAATTCAATCAGATGCTTGGTCTTGCCCGACCCTTTTAAACCTGCAAATAATTTAAACATAGTCGAGTTACCTCCTGTTAATTTATAAGCATGTTTTATGCTTATCTATATCATACACGAAAACAGAGGATATTTCAATATATAAATTATTAATTTTTTACAGGAAAAAGGGTTATCGCATTCTTTCTTCCAGTTCTTTTCTTCTTTTTTCATTTTCTTCGCCCGGTTTTCCGAGAAGTGCAAACATATTCTTTTTATAGGCTTCAACACCCGGTTGATTGAACGGATTTACGCCGAGGATATAACCGGAAGCGGCGCAGCCAAGTTCAAAGAAATAAATCAAATAGCCAAGCGTCTTTTCGCTTCTATCCGCAACCTCAAGGATCAAATTAGGAACACCGCCGTCAATATGGGCGAGAATGGTTCCTTCAAAGGCTTTTTTATTTACAAAATCGAGTTCTTTCCCGGAAAGGAAGTTTAAATGATCCACGTTGTTTTCATCATTCGGAATGATTATAGTGTCGTTGGAATGAACGATATTGACAACCGTTTCAAACATGTTTCTGACACCCTCCTGAACAATCTGACCGAGAGAATGTAAATCGGTGGAATAGATGACCGACGCCGGAAAAATACCTTTGCCGTCTTTTCCTTCGCTTTCACCATAAAGTTGTTTCCACCATTCGCTCATATATTGGTAAGCGGGTTCATAACATGCCATGATTTCAAGACCTTTTCCTTTGCGCAAAAGGGCGTTTCTGAGCACTGCATATTTATAAGCCTGATTCGTTTCAATATCGCAGGACTGTAATTCATCAGCAGCAGCGACGGCACCTGCCATCAGACTGTCAATATCAACTCCGGCTGTGGCAATGGGCAGAAGTCCGCAGGCGGTGAGAACGGAATACCGTCCACCGATGTCGTCGGGAATCACAAAGGTTTCATATCCTTGCTCGTCGGAAAATTCTTTCAGGGTTCCGCGTGCTTTGTCGGTTGTGACAAAAATTCTGTTTTTCGCTTCCTCTTTTCCGTAACGCTTCTCAAGAAGCTCTCTGAAAATGCGGAATGATACGGCGGGTTCGGTTGTCGTACCAGATTTTGAAATGACATTGACCGAAAAGTCCTTGCCCTCACAGAGAACAAGCAATTCGGAAAGTGCCGAGGAGCTGATGGAATTACCCGAAAAATAAATTTCAGGGGTATCCTTCTTCAATAAATTGTAATTCGGTGATTTGATGAATTCAATGACCGCACGTGCACCAAGGTAGGAACCGCCGATCCCGATTACAATGAGAACTTGGGAATTCTTTTGAATTTTTTTCGCCGCAGCTTTAATTCGTTCAAATTCTTTCTTATCATAATCATAAGGAAGAGAGTGCCAACCCAAAAAGTCGTTGCCCTCTCCACTTTTGTTTCTTATTTTTTCATGAGCCGAAAAAAGCTCGGGAAGAATTGCGTCTACTTCTTCTTTCGATACAAAACCGTTCAAATATTTCTCGTTTACTTTTACCTGCATTTTTTTCATCTCCGATAAATGTTATAATAGACAATATTTTATAACAAATACTGTGAATATGCAACACTTTTTTATCGAAACATGATTAATTTTTTGAAAATTTTATTTACAAGCCCTAAATAACCGATTCGTCCGACATCAGACTGTGCTAAAATGTCAATACAGGCAATTTCTTCACCACCAATTGCAAATCGAACAACGCCAACTTTTTGCCCTGCCTTTACTGGTGCTTTCAGGCTTGGTTCGATTTCAAACACCTTTTCAACCAGTTTTGCTTTTCCTTTCGGCAGTAATAGCTCACGGTTGTTATAAGAAATTCCTACACTATCGGAAACACCGCCGAGAACCTTTATTGGCTTTAATGGTTCGCTTTCTATTTTATATACCGAAAAATTTGCAAATCCGTAATCAAGCAATTTTTTTGCATCAGCAAAGCGTTCGTCTGAACTCGGACCCTTCATAATGGTTGCAATCAGCTGCATTCCGTCGCGTTTTGCGGTACCAGATAAACAATACAACGCAGAAGAAGTGAACCCTGTTTTCATTCCGTTTGCGCCGGAATAGAAGCGAATTAATTTATTTGTATTACTAAGGCCCATTGTTCCGTTACGAAGGGAATCCATCCAGATGGTGGTATAGTTAAAAATCAATTCGTGTTTTAACAGTTCTCTCGTCATAATGGCAATATCTCTTGCTGTGGTATAATGCCCTTCTTCCGGAAGTCCGGTTGCATTTTTAAATTGAGTATTCACCATTCCCAGTTCTTTTGCACGTTCGTTCATTCTTTGAACAAATGCTTCTTCACTTCCGGCAAGATGTTCCGCCAATGCCACGGTACAGTCATTTGCCGAAACAACAATGATTGCTTTCAACATGTCGTCCACGCTGAACTGTTCGCCGGATTCCAGCCAAATCTGTGATCCACCCATTTCCGATGCATGCGTACTTCCTGTGACCATATCGGTTAACTTCAAGGCACCGCTGTCAATGGCTTCCATGACAAGCAAAAGTGTCATGACTTTTGTCACCGAAGCCGGCTCTAATTTTTCATCCGCATTTTGTTCAAATAAAACTTCGCCGCTGGAGGCTTCCATCAAACAGGCGGAAGCGGATTTTAAATTCATGGATACGCCAGAGGAAACCGCTGCGATATCGGAACGCAGTTCTGCAGCGCCGACAAAAATCAAATTTTGAAACAGAACGGTTAAAATTAGA
>Ga0183099_1001615_pt1 | contig 12687 bp, 12 predicted proteins | sample Biomet1_FD_127788 | JGI IMG/M metagenome (GOLD analysis project Ga0183099, IMG submission 127788) | Microbial communities from bioreactor (seeded with anoxic lake sediment) at LBNL, California, USA - Biofuel metagenome 1 | ecosystem: Engineered > Bioreactor > Anaerobic > Unclassified ... | reverse complement strand
AAAAATAATTCAGGAAGAAACGGCAAGGAAAGAAAATAGTAAATGAACTGATCCCAAAACTCAATATCGCTCCTCTAAATCCCGCATTTCGAATAATCAATCAAGTTTCAGGTCACAGAAAGTAGTTCTGAAACTTTACTGATTTTGAGAGTAAAATTTGGTTTCGGGATGAGCTCAATAAAAAGTAAATAAAAAAGGAAATAAACGGAAAAAAGAAATTTACTTCTTTCCGAGTTCCTTTGAGCGTTCGCTTGCTCTTATAACTGCGTTCATGAATGCAGCCCTGATTCCAGCTTCTTCAAGGGCGTGAACGCCTTCAATGGTAGTCCCTGCAGGAGAAGTAACCATATCTTTGAGTTCTCCGGGATGCAGGCCTGTTTCAAGCACCATTTTTGCAGCCCCAAGTACAGTCTGGGCTGCAAGAGTTAGGGCACTTTTCCTGTCCATTCCTTCAAGGACAGCTCCATCGGCCATTGCCTCAATTACCGGAAAGATAAATGCAGGCCCGCTACCCGAAAGGCCTGTAACGGCATCCATTATAGACTCAGGCACCTGAACTGCAGTACCAACCGCAGAAAAAATCTTAAGGGCAGTTTTCACGTCTTCGGGGGTGGCACTTTTGCCTGGAGCAATGCCTGAAGCAGCTTCGGAAACTGTAGCTGCAATGTTTGGCATCACACGTACGACTCTTGTGCCATTAGGGAGCACGTTTTCGTAAACGGCAAGAGGGACGCCGGCTGCAATTGAAATGATAAGTTTATCGGTAGTTATGTAAGCCTTAAGATTTTCAAGTACCGATCTCAGAGTCTGGGGCTTCACTGCAAGAATAAGAACATCGGATGCCTGGGCAATAACAGCATTTTCAGTTGATACATTAATGCCAAGCTGTGCCTTCAGCTCATTCAAAAAAGGCTCGTACACATCGCTTGCGCCAAGATTTTCAGGCTTTACAATTCCGGCCTTTATAATTCCCTGCATGAGAGCAGAGCCCATTTTTCCTGCTCCGATAAATCCTATCTTTCGGTTCTGATCTGTCATATAATTTCTCCTATTTTCAAAATAAATGTAAACACCGAGGCAATTGCCTCAAAACTTATCTGCAGTTAATATTGAGTTATCTCAAGGAATTTAGTGGTTTAAAGGAATTTAAAATTTAAAAGAACTTAGTAGATTGATAAGGGATTCCGGACCACAAGAAATTAACTTGGATTCTTCAGGAATCCCGAAAAATCCAGTTTAATCCTTCGGGTATGCCGGAAACTTAATTCAATTCTTCCAGTATGCCGATATTTTCTTTTTTTATTACATTACTATAATTGTTATAGCCCAGAATCCCCTCTATTTCATCGGTATGGGCTCCTTTAATTTTCATAAGTTCTTCAGAGGTGTAATCTGTAATTCCTTTCGCAAAGGCCCTGCCTTCACACTCGAGTCTCACCACGTCTCCCCTGTCAAAACTTCCCTCAACCTCTACAACTCCTGCCGGAAGAAGGCTGTTTTTCCCGAGGACTGCAGCTTTTGCTCCTGCATCCACACGGACAGTGCCTGAAGCCCTTGCAAGGATAATCCAGCGGGCACGGTTCTTCTGAACATGCCTTTCAGCCAGGAAAAGGGTGCCTATCTCTTCCCCGGAAAGAACCTTCAGAAGCACATCCTTAATTTCGCTATTTGCAATCAAGACATAGCAGCCTGCCATACTGCAGATCTTTGCAGCTTTTATCTTGGTTCTCATTCCCCCTACACCCTTGAAGCTTGTAGGGTCACCCCCATAACTTTCAATTTCGGGTGTGATTTTTTCCACGAGAGAGATGAGTCTGGCATCGTTGTGCATCTTTGGGTTCCTGTCAAAAAGGCCGTCGATATCCGAAAGAATAATCAGGAGATCGGCATCGATTTTGCTTGCGACCATTGCAGAGAGCTTGTCATTATCTCCGAAGATCGCTTCAATCTCGTTTGTACAGGTGCAGTCGTTTTCGTTTATTATGGGAACTACTCCATATTCCAGAAGGGTGGAGATACTGTTCCTGAGGTTCAGGTAGGATACCCGGTCAGAATAAAATTCGTAAGTAAGAAGAATTTGAGCGACTTTTATCCCGTATTTTGAAAAAGCTTCGCTCCAGTACTGCATCAGAATGCTCTGTCCCACAGCTGCCGCTGCCTGCCTGATAGGAATTTCACGAGGTTTTGGGGCAATGCCCAATTCATAGAGTCCTACACCTATTGCCCCCGAACTTACCACAATTACTTCTTTTCCGCGCCTTCGAAGCTCGGAGACCTGAGCTGCAATATTTTCCATAAATGCAGGATCAATACTGCAGTTTTCGTTTGTACTGTCACAGTTCTGTTTTGTAATTGAAGAAGTACCGATCTTGATAACGATTTTATTAACATCATTGAGAAATTCATTTCTATCTATCAATCACAAGGCCTCGTAAAGTATTTTGGAAGTGCGGCTGAGATAAGCAGCAGCCGCAACCGGATTTCTATCGCTTGCACTCAATTTGCGCCGGTATTTCAATTCAGATATATAAATATATCGCAAATATTCAACAGGGTTTCAATTTACGTCTTCAAACTTAAGGTCAAGTTTCCTGTGCGTATAGGGCTTTGCATTTTCTCCTGCATAGTCTGCGACAACCTGCCCTTTCCCGAGAAGGATATATTTGTAGATCAGCAGTCCTTCCATGCCTACAGGCCCACGGGAATGAATTTTGTTTGTGCTGATTCCGACCTCAGCCCCTTTCCCGTAACGATAGCCGTCCGCAAAACGGGTTGAGGCATTTACCATAGCACTCGAAGAATCAACAAGCCCTGTAAACTCTTTTATTCTTGAGGCATCCTCAGTTATTATTCCATCGGTGTGGTGGGAACCGAACGTGTTTATGTGATCAATGGCTTCCTTTATAGTATCAACGAATTTTATCGAGAGAATAAGATCATTGTACTCAAGGCTCCAGTCCTCTTTCGTAGCCTTTGAAAGAGGAGAAAGCCCTTTTTTTTCAAGCAGTGAGTAAGCGTCCTGATCACAGCGCAGTTCAACTCCTGCGCCAAGGTACATCTCTGCCATTTTTGGCAGGAAAGCATCCGCAATCTTACGGTTTACCAGAAGGGTTTCAATGGCATTGCATACTGCAGGATACTGAACTTTGGCATCGAAGCAGACCTTCCAGGCTATATTGAGGTCTGCATATTCGTCCACATAGATATGGCATATCCCACTTGTGTGTCCAAGTACCGGAATTTTCGTATTTTTCTGGATAAACTTGACAAACTCATTTGAACCCCGGGGGATTAGGAGGTCTACATAGGCATCAAGACTCAAAAGGTCCATTATTTCTTCTCTGGTTTCCATGAGCTGGAAAGCCCCTGCTGGCATGCCGTCTGTGGATTCTATGGCTTTTACAAGAATCTGAAAAATAGTGCGGTTGGACTCTCTGGCTTCACTTCCGCCTTTAAAGATTGTCGCGTTCCCACTCTTAAGGCAAAGGGACATAACCTGAGGCACCACATCAGGTCGGGATTCAAAGATAGCCCCTATAAGGCCGATTGGACAGCTCACCTGGTAGAGAATAAGGTCTTTGTCCAGCTCAAGAGTAGAGAGGGTATCTCCGACAGGGTCCTTGAGCTTAATTACATCTCTAATTCCTACAATCATTCCATCAATCTTTGAGTCGCTTACCTTAAGTCTGTCCACAAGCGCCTGAGTAAGCTTCCCTTTCTTTTTCAGTTCCGCTGCATATTCAAGATCTTTTGCGTTTGCATCCAGAATAGCTTTCCTTTCTTTGTCCAGAGCTTGAGCCATGGCCTCAAGCGCTCGGTTTTTTATTTCTGTATTTACACTGGAAAGTTCAATTGATGCCTTTTTTGCCTGTATTACTTTAGTTTTAATATCTTCAGCCATATAATCACCATCTGATATAATAACCTTCTGAATGCCCTAATTCGGGAGCTGGGCAGCCTAAACCTGTTAACTGTATCAGTCAATTTACTACAGAAGATTCGATGTTACTCGATACTGGATTTAAGTAATGGATCTTATTATTGAATTCTAAGTAATGGAACTTACTAATTGAATAATAGTATTGAAATTTGATTGGATGTTGGGATTAAATTAAATATTATTTTTTTCTTTAAATGTTGAGAGTATATCCATAATTCTAAAGATGTATTAATTCTTCCCGCTGCATTTAGAAAGTAGATGTGGACGAAAAGAGGGTGAAAACAGTTCTGTAATATCTTTTAATTCTTTTTTGTACACTGTTTCAGTATATGATACAGCGAAGTTCTAAATAAAAGATACTATTTATAATGTAAAATTTTAGCCGCAATATTATAACTTAAAGGATTTAACTCTGGATGTTTTACCTGATGGTTCTATATCAGGAGCACAAATTTGTTAAAATATTCCTTATTTTAAATTCACCTGAAGTATGGCTTTATATTATTAAAATTTATTTTTAACTCCATTAAAATTGGCAATTAACCTTGTGTAGCTCGATGTACCGAATAAATTTACTCTCTTTTTTATCTTGTTAAAGTCGGTAACTAATGAAAAGAATCTTATTAAATTAGCAACCTCGCAAAAGAGAAGCTCAAAAAAGCTTTCTTATTGAGCTTGTTTCAAAACTACCTCCAATCCTTTTGGACCAAGTATTTCGGAGTAGATAAACAAGCTCAATAGAACTAAATGGAATATCTGTTTTTGGTCAAAAACATGAATAACCGAAATTTGAAAACAGCTCATTGATAGATATTATTTCAAAACGAATATATATACGATGAATATAACTATAGAATACGCGACTCCATTACTTGGAAGCGTATACTACATCTGAAAAAAGAAATTGCAAGGTACCCTTATAATTTTTGAGGATCTCTTCCATAAGAGATCTAAAATTTTACAGCCCGGAGCCAGACCATCTGCAGCGCCGTAAAAGCGATTAAAAGGCCATAAGAGGCCAGAAATCTCCAAAAATCCTGGCTGTTCAGCATCTCTCATACACAAAGATTATTATAGGGGTAGATCCATATCAAAATGGGGATAACTTCAGTAATTGGTGGTGTGTAAAAAATGAAATCATTCGCATTAGTCCGGGCAGACGACTCGGATAAAGTAAAAATAGCCTTACATGATCTAGAACGATACGGACATATTCAATTTTCGGCTACTCCAAAATGCATAGAACCAAACTATGCTGATGAGCTTCTTGTTAGTGTAATGGGGGTATCCCTCAAGTCAAAATGTAACTCTGCAGCACTGGTGGAATTGAATAATCATGCTGGGGCGGCAATTAGCAGGCTGAAGAAAATTCATCCTCCTGCTCATATAATCATTATCAGTCCAAGGCATAAAATGTTTGAAGAACTGGCTGGTAGGTTTCCAAAATATCCGGAATTTGACCGGACATTCAACCATCAAAAGAGTCCACAAAGTATGGAAGTCATTCCGGAGAACGGAGAACCTTCCAATCCCATGCATAAAGAATAAAACAATTCCATCAACTATTAATATTAAAGTTAATGTTAACTTTAATATTAATTTTTGAATTTGACCTTTTAATTCCCTTTTTTAAGATTTAGATTTATTGAAAATCTTGCTTTGAGCAGGAGCCGGTCTTCAATCTCAGCTTGGAAACGTAGGTATACAGGCTTTCCACATCTTTAATTTCTTTCTGAGATCTGAGCCTGAGTTTATTTCGAATCTCAAGCTCGGGTTTCAGACCAAAGCTCTCGAAATATCCTGAAAGCTTTATAGCCAGCAGGTCACCTCGTCTGTCCCAATCGGTTAATATGACTACTTCGCTACCAAGCTGGGCAATTCTCTCGGAGAAATTAAAAAGAGAGTATCGGGTTGCAAGTTCAAAATTGCCTTCAATTCCAAGCCTTTTCAGTGAGAGAACATCTCTTTTTCCTTCAACGATGATAATTGCTCCCCTTCCTGAGTATTCGGAGAGTTCGGAGAGCAGCTCTTCAATTCTTTCAAGTCTTTTTCTATAAGTTTCTGAATCAGCCACGTTGTCTGCAACCTTTTTATTAATTAGATTTTTAAGAATACTGCAGTTTACTTCTTAAAAGCTGAAAAGTTACTCTTAAAATCTGGTTCTTTCTTGAAATTCTGGTTTTATTTCTTTAAATGGGTTCCAAAAATCGAAACCGCCTGTTGATATGAAACTCCTTTTAACAATAAGGACTTTTTACTGCTTGTTGTTCCGCTGTTTATAAAAATATTCGAACTGCTAATTCCAAAGAGTTCGGCAAGGCATTCCACAAGCTGTTCGTTTGCCTTCCCTCTCTGGGCATTTTTGGTTAGCTTTACTTCAATTCGCTTGCGCCACTCGTTATAACCACTCGGAACCGAAATCGACTTGGAACCGGGAGTAACCTCGATATCAACAATTATACCGGAACCCAGATCTGTTATTGCCTCTTCGAAGGACATATTTTACCTTTCAGGAGGTATTCTATAAATCAATAATGAATTGACCTGTTAAAGAAAGAAATAATCGAAAACACTAAGAAGATAAGATTTAATTAAGATTAAATAAAGTTTTGAACTAGATTTCAAAAAAATTTAGATTCATTATTCAAAGAATCTATATATGAGTTTTTAAAATCAGGAGAAAATAGTGCTGTAGCCCGGGCGCACTAACTCCGAAAGCTCATCCTCTGGTTTTCCGCAGTCACTTTCAGTTACCCTCGTGCCGGGCAGTGTCACACTATCGATGTATCGCATTGGGGTTGTCTGTACACTCACAGTCAGGATTTTCCATTACCTCATGCAAGGACCTATACAATGCGACGAATCCATATTATATACACACATATATAAAAACATCGGTGAACTATGAATTCACGATATTGCATATATATTTATAGAAGGCATTTATACTAAAGATCCATTTCTCATAAGAAAGAGTAACCTTTATTATAAGGACAATAGAACGCAACCTGAAATTGCGGAGAGATAACCTGAAATAATGGAGGATTAGTTGCGAATTACAGAGCCTGTTACATCTTATTAAAAAGGATTCAAAAATTAGGAAAATAATTCAGCGATCTGGATTCTCAAAAGGTTACATGGTCAAAAAAGTTATTCTAATAATAACAATCGGAAGAAAAACTTATATATGTGCATATTTGCTCTTCCGCAAATTCAGCACGGTATTTAATGAGTAGTCGAGGTGCGTAGATATGTACGGCACTGAACAGATAATTTCCGGGACAATTATTGCAGGCCCCGAGCTGGAACCTATTGAGGGGTATATCTGCGTAGATAGAGGAATAATTACGGAGATTGGGGAGGAGCGTACATACTCTACCAACATAATAGCTCCCTGTTTTGTCAATGCTCATACTCATCTCGGAGATTCGGTATTCAAAGACCCTCCTCTGGGAAGGGTTTCCGGATTTCGAACTCAAAGAGACCTGGATGCTCTTGTAAAGCCTCCGGACGGGTTAAAGCATAAGATTCTAAGAGAAACGCCATACAAAACCATGATCGAGTGCATGAGAAGGTCCCTGCTGGATATGGTAGAAACCGGAACCTGTGCTTTTGCGGATTTCAGGGAAGGGGGTGTTGTAGGAGTAGCAGCCCTGAATAAAGCGCTCGAAGGACTTAAACTTCATTCCATGGTACTGGGTAGACCTGCAAAGCCTGAATTACCTCTTCAGGTAGTGCTGGCTGAAGTAAAAAGGATTCTTCTGCGTTCCACCGGACTTGGAATGAGTGGGACAAATGACCTTGATCTCGAACTATTGGAGAATATCGCTACCTGCACCCGGCAGCATAAAAAATTCTTTGCGATCCATGCAGGAGAAAAAGATACAAGCGATATAGAAAAAGCATTGTCACTTGAACCCGATTTCCTTATTCATTTGACAAATGCTACGAAAAGAGATCTTGAGTATGTAGCAGATGCGAAGATTCCGGTTGTTGTCTGTCCCAGGTCTAACCTTATTACAGGAGCTGGAATGGCACCTATTGCCGAGATGCTGGAAGCTGGAATAAGGGTAGCTGCAGGAACGGATAATGTAATGTTAAATTCTGTAAATATGTTTGCTGAAATGGAATTTATGTCTAAAATTTTTTCTATTGATGATAGGCAAGTATTTAAAATTTGCACACTTAATGGTTCTTTTGTAATGGGATCGGATTCTACGGGTTCGATACAAAAGGGGAATAAAGCTAATCTCATGATCCTGAATGGAAGTTCCAATAATCTTGCAGGGATAAAGAATCCCATAAGTGGGATTACAAGGCGGGCAAGACCCGATGACATACTATCGGTACTTCATTCGTAAAGCAAATGGAGAACAAGCATGATGAGCGAATTTTACCGGAATATAGTGATTGCAACAGATGGATCCGAGAATACCCAGAGAGCTATTTCTTACGGTATTGAGATTGCAAAACTCAGCGGGGCCACGGTTCACGCTCTTTACGTGGTAGATACAACTTCTTTTTCCTCGATACCCATAGACGCGGGCTGGGAAGCAATGTATGAAACCCTGAGAACGGAAGGGGAGAACGCGATATCCAAAGTTAAGGAGCACGGAGAGGTCTCAGGGGTTGAGGTAAGAGAAGTTCTGTTGGAAGGTCACCCGAGCAATGAGATTATAGATTTCGCAGAGAACAATAATGCTGACCTGATAGTTGTGGGCACCCTCGGCAAAACCGGACTCGACAGATTTCTGATGGGAAGCGTTGCAGAGAAAGTAGTAAGAGGCTCAAAAGTCCCGGTCCTGGTTGTCCGGAGTGAAAAACAAAGTTAAGACTTTCTGTCAACTGGAAGCCTTTTGAGAAAAGAGATAAAAGAGAACGAAAACCAGGATTCAGAGTATACAAAGGTGTAGATGACATGCCAAAAAGCATCTTCATTGAAGACATTATGGTAAGGGACGTAGCAAGCGCAACCCTTCCAGGTTCAAGGGACGAAGTTCTTAAAATTCTTAAGAACAAACACATTTCAGGAGTTCCGGTACTTAAAGATTCCAAAGTTGTGGGAATTGTAACCAGGACAAACCTTTTACAGAACCCTGAAGAAGAACAACTGGCTCTTCTTATGACACGGAACCCGATAACCATATCCTCTGGATCGGATCTGCAGACTGCAGCACGCCTACTTTTGGAACACCGCATAAGAAGGCTCCCGGTAGTAGATGAAGGGAAACTTGTAGGGCTTGTTACCGTGGCAGATGTCGTGGGCACAATTGCAGACATGAACATCGATGTTCCGATTAAAGACTATGTAGAAAAGGACGTAGTTGCTATTTACAGTGAAACACCCCTGCCTGTTGCTGCCAGGATTATGGAGCTTGCAGGTGTCAAGGCTGTCCCAGTACTTGATGCAAACTTGGAGCTCGTAGGAATAATCTCGGACCGTGACGTTATTGCTGCCAGCATAATTGAAGACAGTGTAGAGATGTCAAATATGTCTGCAGGTCAGGACGACGATGCCTGGACCTGGGAATCGATGCGAGACACCATGAGCATCTATTACAGCGTCTCAAGGATTAAGGTTCCCAACCTGATCGGAAGCGATATAATGATCAAGGAACCAATCACAGCTACATATATTGCGTCTGTCAGTGACTGTGCACGGAAAATGAAGCGGAACCGGATTGACCAGGTTCCGATCATCAATTCAAACCGGAAACTTCAGGGACTTTTGAGAGACCATGATCTCCTGAAGCCTCTGATAGAAATCGAATAAATTTAAATTAAATCTAGCTTCTAAAAATCGTTAAGCCTTTTAAAGTGAGGCGAAGAACTAATTAAGACTATTTAAAACCTACTCAAAAATTCTTCAAAGGGAGGCGTTTTTCCGAGAGATACCTCCTAAAATTACTTTTTTCAGGAGCCCGAAAAATGGACAGACCTTTTGTTTTTATTAATTCCGCTATGTCAGCCGACGGCAAACTCTCAACAAAGGAAAGGAAACAGGTCAGAATCTCCGGAAAACTAGATTTTGAAAGAGTCGATGAACTCCGAGCCCGGACAGATGCAGTTATGGTAGGAATAGGAACTGTCCTTTCGGACGATCCAAGCTTAACCGTAAAGTCTCCAGAGAGAAGGGCAGCCAGGAAAGTCGCAGGAAAAAGCGAAAATCCAGCAAGGATTATTGTGGACAGTTCAGGAAGGACTCCTCCAAATGCCGATATTTTCAAAAAAGGGGAGGGAATTAAAATAATTGCAGTTTCAAATTCTGCGCCGGCCGAAAATATAGAGAAGCTGGAAGAAAAAGCTATTGTTATCAAGACAGGGACTGAAAAAGTTGACCTTCCGGAACTTGTAAGAACATTAAAGGAAATGGGAATAAATACGCTTATGGTAGAAGGGGGGGCAACCCTCAACTGGGGAATGCTCTCTGCAGGCCTTGTTGATGAAATTTACACCTTCATAGGAAACCTTATCATAGGTGGCGCTACATCCCCAACTTTCACTGACGGAGAGGGGTTTTCAGAAGCCGAAATCCCTGAGCTTGAATTGCTTTCAGCTGAAAAGATTGAAGATGGCATACTTCTTAAATGGAAGGTCAAAGACAAAAAGGCAAAGTAAAGAAAGTAAGAGGTCATTTCTAATTTTTTTTTCATGTAACTAGCTGTTTAAATTTTTACTTTTAATAATTTTTTACTTATTTTACTTAGTTTTTACTTAATTTTGATTTTAGCAAAGCTCTTTATTTCCATATGGACTTTTATCTAACACTAAAAATAGGTTAACTTTCAGTACTTTATCGGATTGCCAATCGAGATTTACCTCATTGTTAACCGGTATGGGGTTTAAGATTATTTTTTTCAAATCCGCCCTTATAATAAACGAAGACTTCAAGTTCGCACTTGCCTTTAAGAAATTCCCGCATTTTGCGGTCATATATACTTTGAATGTGTTTCAGGCTATTTTTTGTGAAGTGAGCCTCCACAGCTTCAAAAAAATCGATCATCTGTATCAGGTAAGCCTCTTCATAAGCTCGGGTTTCCCGCGCAATTGCTTCACACTCAGAATCCTCAAATTCGGTATTGTAGCTTCCGTGCTCGTTTAAGCCGCTTATCTGGCGCCAATCCACCTTGCCTGAGTCGTCAGCTTCTCGATGAAGCATATAAGGATAGACCCTGCAAATTGAAGGGCGGTTGTAATAAATTTTGCAGCGCTTATTCTCAAGGAAAATGCAGGAGCCGTCAGGCTTTGTTTTCAGGGCATAGCCTGAGACATAAAACCTGCCCTTCTGGTCGCAAAACTCGTAATAAGGAGCAGGAGTAATCGAATCCGGATTTATTTGCCTTATAACGGCCAGGTCTGCATCGAGCAGGAAAACGTGGTCGTTAAACTCTTTAGTGCAGCAACGTGCACAGAGTTCACACCTGAACCCCAGTTGTTTAATAATGCCGACAAATTCAGGGTCAAGAAATTTCTTTACGCCCGCAAGTTCTTCTCGTACGTCTGCAAGCCTTACTTCGATATTATCCTTTTTTACGTTAACCACCTTTTTAAGAACGAATTTCCGGCGTGATAAACCGGCGCAACGCAACCCTTTTCACAAAAGGCTTGAGCGAAAACGGCTTGACGGTGTGGTCAAGCGGCGCAACGCAACCCTTTTGTGAAAATGTTTGATCGAACCCCCTCTCAACAGCGTGGTCAAGCGGCTCAACGCTTGAAGCCCAACGGTTTGTTCAAAGCTTTCTACCTTATTTTAATCTCATGTCCGCAACATTTAATTACTAGCGTTTCTTTCTATGATAAATCCAAGGCTTGATGACATTTATACTTTCGCACTTTCAGGCTTCAAGGAATATAAGATATTCGTCAAGTATCATTGAGAATTATCAATTTAATGTTATCGAACAGGGAAATACCTGTTTGAATACCTGTTTATTGAGACCCTGCCGAGGAGATGAAAAAATCCGCGGCAACCGGCAGTGTCCAGCAATAAGCGAATACTTGGATATATTACGTGATAAATTACAAATAAATTCAAAGAAAATTATGATTAAAATTTAACGAGGAATGATAATGGGCAAAACCGGCAGCATTAATTGGGTAAAGGTAAAAGGCAGAAAAGGCAAAGTAATTAAGGTTCAGAGATCACAGGCTCAAAAAGCACACCCAGGACCTGCACAGCGCTTCACTTCTTCAGGTCATAAGAGGCGCTTCATCAGAAGATCTGCAAAAGCCCTTGTGAAATGATTTTAAGGGCTTTTTAATTTAACTTTTTTTGAATATTCTTTCTAAGTATTCAGAAATTTTTTCTTCATAAAATAATGTTTTCCATAGAATATATTTCAAATCAACTTTTTCTGTAACATAGTCTTCTCTGAATGCAATTTTATCTTAGGGTAATCTTTTTTAAATTGTGAGTTCTTCCATTAGATAATCGTTTTCCAAATATGATTTCTTTCTTCAGATAATCATTCTCTTAGTGTAGTTTCTTCCGTTGGGTAATCTTTTAAGATACAGCTAGCTATAGTCACCATTTTAAATAATGCGACATTTTGTGTGTAAATGTATGTTTTTCCCAAAACTCATTCAGTTCTTTCTTTAATACTTTAATATTTTTGAATGATTTTATTGACGTTAGATCTTCTCTTATTGTTTTCCAACACTATTCTGTTGGGTTCCTATCTGGAGTAGCTGGAGGGAAAAATAGTATTTGCAACCAATGCTTATTGTTTTGATAAAATTCCTTTGCC
>Ga0183099_1001614_pt1 | contig 12692 bp, 6 predicted proteins | sample Biomet1_FD_127788 | JGI IMG/M metagenome (GOLD analysis project Ga0183099, IMG submission 127788) | Microbial communities from bioreactor (seeded with anoxic lake sediment) at LBNL, California, USA - Biofuel metagenome 1 | ecosystem: Engineered > Bioreactor > Anaerobic > Unclassified ... | reverse complement strand
ACGAGATGCCAGATGTGGATCAGGAACTACGCAGAGACCTGCAGAATCAGTACCAGGAGAAGGGCATTGATCCGATTCTTTCCCAGCTTCATTTACTTGATCCTGATTATTACGCACAAGTTGACAGAAAAAATGCCAAAAGAGTGATCCACGGCCTGGAAATCTGCCTGATGACAGGAAAACCGTTTTCCTCTTTTCGCAAAAAGAAACCCAAAGAAAGGCCTTTTAAAATCCTGAAGATATGTCTTAACCGCGATCGTGCCGAGTTATACGCCAGAATAGACAAGCGTGTTCTTGAAATGATTGACCTTGGGTTGGTCGAAGAAGCTCGCAGCTTTTATCACCACCGACACCTAAACGCTCTTAACACAGTTGGCTACAAGGAACTTTTCACCTATTTCGACGGTTCCTGTACTCTGGATGAAGCCATAGTCCAGATTCAAAACAACACCCACAAGTACGCCCGCAAACAACTCACATGGTTCCGCAAAGATCCCGACTACCATTGGTTTCATCCTGATGACAGGGATGGGATAAGGAACTATTTGGCATCAGAGGGCCTCACGCTTCAATCGGGGCTCTAAAGACCGATCAGAGGTTTATGGCACACATTACCGCAAAATAGCCTTGATGCAAATTAATCATAATCATCAATATAAAGCTATAATAAAAAAGATTTATTTTCTATCTTTGGAGGTAAAACTATACTTTGAATAATGCTTCATACTGCCTAGAGGCTGGCAGGGGATTACGCTATGAGCATCTGCAAGGACATTGAAGAACATCAATTATAATAAAAACATTCAGTAAAAACGATTATGAACATCTTTAAAATGAGAAGGAATTTTATTTTATTTATTACCTTCAGTTTATTTATATCCCACTCCTATGCAAAAACAGACCTCAATACGACAAAAAAGGTCAGGACTTTCATCTCGAATAACTGGGGAGGGACAATTAAGGTAACTTTAAAGGACAGCGCCAATTTGTTTGGACTCCCGAAACCATACTCTGTACCTTCCGTTCTTGGTGAAACTGCGTTTAAGGAAATGTACTATTGGGATACCTATTTCACCAATCTTGGTTTACTTCTGGATCACCAGGTCAACCAAGCACAAAATAACACGGACGACATCATTTTTATGGTAAATCGTTTTGGGAAAATGTTGAACGGGAGCAACGTTGCTTTCCTGAACCGGTCGCAACCGCCCTACCTGAGCATGATGGTTTATGATGTCTATCATGTCACGAACAATAAGATCTGGCTAAAAGATGCAGTCAAGTCACTGGAAAAAGAATACAGCTTTTGGATGAAAGAGCGGATAACGCCATGCGGACTGAACAGATATTCAAGTGCAGCATCTGATGATGAGAAAAGAGGGATGGCCTATGCTGTGCAGGGGCGTTCCAATAACCCTGACCTCCTGAAAGGCCTTACGGACAAACAGATCTTGGTTGCAGGCAGCCACTTCACTGCAGAGGCTGAATCAGGCTGGGATTTCACTCCTCGTTTTGAAAGCCGTTGTGAAGATTTTTGTCCTATTGACTTGAACAGCAATCTATATGTCTATGAAAAGAATTTTGAATTCTTTTACAGACAGCTGGGAAACGACAAGAAGGCCGAACAATGGAAATCTATCGCAAACAAGCGCAGGTATCTGATGAATAAATATTTTTACGACAGCAAGAAGGGATGTTTTTATGACTACGATTATGTCCATAAGACTCATTCTTCCGTACTTTCTGCCGCCATTTTCTCGCTCATGTATGCAAAGGCTGTAAACAATGAACAAGCAAAAAAAATAGTCAATGCACTGAAATTGCTTGAGACGCCTTTCGGCCTCAGGACATGTGAAGATAAGAATTACGACAGGACCTACCAATGGGGAAGCACGAATGGTTGGGCTCCATTGCATTTCATTGCAGCTGTAGGACTAGAAAATTACAAATACCATGCAGAATCCAGCAGGATTGAGAACAAATACATCAACATGGTCAATAATAATTTCCTGAAGACTAATAACCTATGGGAGAAATACAACATTATTGACGGAACGTCAAATGCAGCCAGCGAGTATGGGACACCCGCGCTTCTGGGCTGGACCGCGGGCGTTTATATCTACTTTACCGAGAACCGACATAAGAACTAGGCCTTATACCCATTTACCTAATATCTAATACCATGAGAACAAAAAACAAACAGCCATTTTATGGGAATGAACCCATTAAATGGCAGCGCATGAAGCAGTCCGTATTCTCTCTAGCCTTGGTGAGTATATTTTCCTCCTTTATTGCCTATGGCCAGAGTTCACCGCAAACCCTTAAACTGGTAAACGATAACATTCATGATGCGACATTGGTCGCTGAAGGTAATGCATTCAGGATTAAGACAACAGGGAAGGATCCCTATGTTTATACGAATGCGCTGACCAGCCAGCTCTCATCCGGGAATACAATACTTACATTCGAGTATTTCTGTCCCAAAGGACTTGATGAAATGCAACTATATTTTTGTCCGCCTGAAGATCAGGCACATTCGAAACTTGTAAACAATGTTGGCATTTCCGAAGGTTGGGTTGAATATTCAGTAGATTTGAGCAAAGAAATAGGGCAATGGGGAAAAACAGGAGAATATCTTCGACTGGATCTCGGAAGCATTTCCGGCATTGACATCCAAATTCGGAATCTGAAATTACGTCCAAAATCAGCCCGCGAAATTCAGCTGGAAGCTGAATATAAGGGAAAAAAACTAAAAGAGGCCACTCTTGAAAATAACCTGAAAAAATACCTGACAACTGAATATTCATCACAAATAGCACAGATTGAAGTTGGGAGTGACAAGATTATAATAAGCGGCAATGCTTTAAAAACACCATCCCTTTTTCTTTGCGAAGTGCCGCCCTATCAGGATGTCACAGAAGAACAGACTTATGTCTCAGCCATCGCCGTTTCTGGAAAGACTTTTAAAATCACCACTCCACGTTTTGTTTTACATGACGGAGTCAGATACGACCGTCTGCTTTCAAAATGGGTATTGGCTAGAAAGACAGCCATGGGCTATTCTTTCGTTTCACATGCCCGGTATGCAGACCAGATCAAACCTTTATACGATTTGCCCGAGGAAAAACCAACCAGCAAAAAAGGTATTGGAGGTTTTAGCACCGGACGTGGTCATACGGAAGACCTGGATAGTCTCGATATTACCAGCGCAACTGTAAATGTTACAATTACTAATTTCATGTTCAGCAAACCTTCCGACGATCGTATCGAACATATATACAACGGTAAATCGTATTATTTCGGCAAGAAAGAAGTTGCTGCATTTGACTCAACATTTCGGACAACAGCCCGAAAAAACATCATTACAGCTGCAATCTTACTGATTGGTAAAGCAAAAGATAGTGCTGATCCTGAAATCGGAAATTTACTTCAACATCCGGATTGCGATCCTGCGGGCATTTACTCGATGCCGAATATGGCCAATCCGGCCAGTGTCAATTGTTATGCTGCAGCACTCGATTTCCTGGCCAGCCGTTATAGCCGTCCTGATAAAAGATACGGGCGATGCAACCACTGGATCATGCACAATGAGGTTGACGCCGGTTGGGTTTGGACCAATGCCGGAGACAAGACAGCTCTCGTTTTCATGGATACTTACATCAAATCCATGCGCATGTGCTACAATATTGCAAGAAGTTACAATCCACATTCCCAAATATTTGTAACGCTTACCCATTATTGGGCATGGACTTCAGACCCTAAATTTTATCCTTCAAAGGATTTGATGGAATACCTTCTAAAATATTGTCGTGCTGAAGGGGATTTTCAATGGGCATTAGCACACCATCCTTATCCTGAAAATTTATTTGAACCAAAGACATGGCTCGATCCGAAAGTTACTTTTGATTTTAATACGCCACTTATCACATTCAAGAATCTGGAGGTTTTGAATGCCTGGATCAAGCAGCCTGAAGTCCTTTATCAGGGAAAAACAAAACGAACCCTTTGGCTCTCCGAAAACGGGACGAATTCAAAGACATATTCGGAACAGGATTTAAAGGAACAGGCGGCTGGTTTTGCCTATACCTGGAAAAAACTGGAGAATCTGGACGGAATAGATGGCTTTCAGTGGCATAACTGGATCGATGACCGGGGCGAAGGTGGACTGAGGATTGGACTGAGACGCTTTCCTGACGACGAAACAAATCCGGGTGGCCGGAAGCCTGTCTGGTATGTTTATCAGGCAGCAGGTAGAACCAATGAGGACTCTGTATTTAATCAGTACAAAAAAGAGATCGGCATCAATGACTGGAATGAAGTCAATTTCATAGGTGAAATCGACACTGCAAAACTGCAATCCTGGCACAATGTACAGAGCGACACATGGGTTGCAACCGACGCTTTGGGAAGGAGTTTACCGGGCTATAAGGAATGTGGTCCCCAAAAAAAGGACCGATTTGTGGGAATCTTCTATTTTATGACTCATACGTCCCATGATGGAAACGGACCGTTCGATGTAACAAAAATCATCAAGGAAAATCCGGAGAATCCGCAATGGGGAGCAGGTAGCCATTTCTGGGGAGAGCCCGAGATCGGGTATTACCTGAACCAGGATGAATGGGCTATCCGTCGCCATGCGTACCAACTTTCCGATGCCGGAGTTGACGTGATTATTTTTGATGTAACCAACGATGTCACCTACCCTGAAGTTTACTTAAAAGTCTGCAACGTTTACCGGAAAATGCGTGCCCAAGGGGAAAAGACACCTGATATCGCTTTCCTTGGAAGTGAGATTTCGGTCAATAAACTCTGGAATGAGTTTTATAAAAAAGCGATGTATCCCGACCTTTGGTTTATGTGGAAAGGGAAGCCGCTGTTGCTTTTCGGACAACATGAGATACCATCCAGAAAAAAGAACAATGATGTGGTCTTTTCGGATGAAATCCGAGACTTCTTTTCTATTCGCCAGAGTTGGGCATGGACTACACTGCCCTGGTACCAGAGTTGCCCGTACGGAAAAGACAAATGGCCGTGGGTCGATCATTTTCCGCAGGCCATTGGCTGGCATGACACTCCGGAAGAAAAAGAGATGGTTCCGGTGGCCGCTGCCGAACATCCGCTCTCGAATATCGGACGAAGTTTCCACAATTTCAATCAACCACAGACCGACAAATATGACCTAACCCCATTCACTGACCAAGGGTTATTCTTTCAGGAACAATGGGACAGGGCTTTGCAGGTTGATCCCAAATTCGTTTTTGTAACCGGCTGGAACGAGTGGAGTGCAGGAAAAGTAACCATGTCCAAAGATATCAACAAAGAACTTCAAAAGTGGTGCTTTTACCCGGGCGCTCATTTGGGCAAGGCCGGAAAAGAACTAAAGACCGGCGATTCGTACTTTATCGATCAGTACAATCGGGAATTCAGTCGCGACATTGAACCCATGACAGGAGGATATACTGACAATTATTATTACCAGCTTGCTGCCAATATTCGAAGATACAAAGGAGTTTCAAGTCCAAAACAAGCGGGAGATCCAAACACCATCAAAATAAATGGAAGTTTTAACCAATGGCAGCAAATAACGGATGTGTATTATGACCATGTTGGAGATACGCAGCATCGGAATGAACTGGGAGACGGATGTGCAGGACCTTATGTGAATAACACGGGAAGAAACGACATTATAGTTCTGAAAGTTGCCCGGGATAACAAGAACGCTTATTTCTATGCTGAAACTCAAAAAGCGATGTCCCCTTCTTCTGATTCGAACTGGATGTTGTTATATATTGATGCTGATCAGGATAAAAACACCGGATGGGAAGGTTATGATTTTGTGGTCAACAGTGAAGTAATCAATTCTTCCACTACTACCCTTGTACAGCTCAACAAAGATGGTTCATCCGGAAGATCGATACAGATTCCATATCAATTGACAGGCAACAAACTGATGATAAGCATTCCAAGAAAAGAATTCAGCAACAACAAAAAACTGGCCTTCGATTTTCACTGGGCCGATAACATACAAAAGTCAGGTGACATTACTGAATTTTTCCTGAATGGTGATAATGCTCCCGAACGAAGGGCAAACTACCGGTTCGAGGAATAATGTTTTAATGACAAGAGTTTATGAGAAGCAAAAGTATTCTGTTAATTGCATTGGCATTTTCCCTGATGTCCTTTGCCCGACCGAAAAGGAATTTAAGGTATTCCAATTCCCACAGAACCAGATTCCAAGGATTGACGGTGATTTTTCAGATTGGAAAATAGTCCCTGATTCCTACACCGTCGGAACGGATGAGTTGAAGAATACCCGTTATGGTGAAGGCAAGGACCAGGATCCCAAAGATTTTGACCTAAAAGTAAAAGTGGCCTGGGTGGCAGGCCTGAGCCGACTATATTTCTATATCGATGCGTATGACAATTTTTGGGATTTCAGCGATCCCGGACTTAGCCAGGATATATTTGAATTGGTTGTTGATGCGGATAATTCAGGAGGATCTTTTATTGATGAGCTGAACTGGGACTTCGGCAAAAGAACAAAGGACCGGCCCTTTTTCAACGGACATGGTACACACGCACAGAATTATCATATATTTATGCCAGCCCTGAATAAAGACTGGGCAATGCCTTGGGGAAATCATCCATGGGTCAAAGAATTTCCCTTCGCAAATTCGGCCTATCACTACAATTTTAAACAAGGTGAAAGTGGCAGGTTGCAAGTGGAATTCTACATCACCCCGTTCGACTACACTTCGTTTGACGGACCGGAATATTCTGTCGAATCGTGCTTGAAAGAAAATGAATTAGTTGGCTTATCCTGGTCCATGCTCGATTTTGACGGAAAAGGGTGCAATGCATTCAGAAACCTTTCTCACGACTTCAAAATGATAGCAAATGGTTCTTACCTGTGCGCATTTCGCCTGATGCCGCTGGAAAGCACATTCAAGGAACAAATTCAGGCGAATTGGACCTTCAGATACGAGAACAGGGAAAAATGGATTGTAAGATTCCAAGACCATTCATTGGGCAAAATCACTAAATGGCACTGGAACTTTGGGGATGGAAGCACCTCCGAAGAACAGAACCCAGTCTATCAATATAAAAGCATGGGGCCATGGACAGTCACTCTCACAGTGGAAGGTACGACTGGCAAATCTGTTCGGACAAAAGTTTGGGAAATTGTGACAGAATAGTTACCCACAAACCCAACCCCCTCTTTATATGGTGGGCATGATGATTAGTCTCGGCGAAGGTCGCAGACGCTTATGCAACAATGGATAATGATAAATTCTACATACTATGAAACATTCCTTAATCATTTTACTTTTGCTCCTCACGGGAGCCTTTTCCTCGCTGAATGCAGCGGTTATCATTCTTACCAGTGATAATCAATTAAATGATCTACTTGATCCTGACAAGAAGATTGATCTTTCAACGGGCCTAAACAGACAATACGGCAGTCTGAGAGAGATTTGCGAGTCGGCCCAGAAAAGTGGTGATAAGGTTTTAATTGTAGCCTTTGATGAATTCTTCAGGCAGTACAGGGAACAGGCCGGCACCGAACGCAAGTTAAGGCCTGATATGGATGAATACATAGACAAAATCAAAACAATTGGTGATTTTGCCGCCAAATATCAGATTGGATTGTCACTGAGTTTGCTAAGTCCGCTCGAATTAGGCACAGCTTACAAGGCAAATACGGATGAGAGCGGTCGGTGGTTGGGTTATAAGGTGGGCTACCGTGATCCGGATTCAGGCAAATTCAGTCTCCAAATGTGGCAGCAGCTATCATGGACCAACAATAAAGGTAAATTTCCGGTCAAGCTAAAAGGTGTCCGGGCGTATGCTTTCCGTGAGACTGCCATAGGAAATAGTCCGTTTAAAGCTGTTTCGAGGGAAGATATTATCGAGATTAAAGATGTTCAGTACGAAGGCCTGGATACACTACATGCAGATCCGAATACCCGAAATTTACGCGTCTTTTATGACGGGGACACACAATTGAAAGGCTATAACCGTGTATTTGTAGTTCTGGAATACGAAACCCAGGAGATGGATTATTTCAGTCCGAAAGCTGCGCCATTCATGAAGAATCTGTTAAAGAAGTACCACGACAAGGGAATTAATCTCGTTTCACTCTATTCCGATGAAATGCATATTCAGCAGGACTGGATATATTTCAACCATCAGGAAAACGGGCAATTCAATGTCAGGTATCTGACCAGGAATTTCTCGGATGCTTATCAGAAAAAGTATGGGCAGAAACTGGAAGACAAGGATCTTCTGTATTTTGCTTACGGTTCACCATTCTTTGAAACTGGTGCAAAAGCTGTCCGGAATGTTCAGTATGTTATGGGCACACAACCAGAAGACATCCACCGGACGTTCCTTCTGCGTGACCGCTACTATAAAATGCTGAACAACGATGTGGTCGATCTTTTCAAAGATGCCAGAAACTATGGTGAGTCGATCTTTGGGAGAACCCTGCCAACCGAAGCCCATTCTTCCTGGGCTGAAAGTCCTACCATTGATCTCTGGGATGCTGAAAAATTGTTTGAGAATGCTTTCAAATACGAATACACTTCGAATTATGTTTGGGGAAACACAGTTCAGCAAGCATCAGCGGCATGTTATGACTATTTTAAATGGGGGGAATACCTCGAACCCACTGGCAATGATTTTGCAGAATGTGGATGGATGGACCGTAATTATTATGGTGCTGCTATGGGCGCATCTATCGGAGTGATCAATAAATATCCAAACGCATACATAGCAGCATGGGGAATGCCAACCAAGTCTCAAATATGGAAAGATGCTATCAACAGCGCTTTTGGAGCAAAAAACGGATCACCTGTCAATCAGATTACAGGAGGTGTTCACAGGGATATTGAAGTGCTGATCCTGTATCCGAAGAGTCTGGTTGCTGTTGAGGAACGTTTTGGCAGTTGGATGACCCAGTACGGGTACGCCAACTATCTCACGGCTGAAAAACTTCTGGAAATGGGCAAAATCACAGATGACGGCTTCATTAAGGTTGGCGACAAAAAATATCATACATTAGTTGCTGTTTTTGAGCCTCTTCCTGCAGAAGGATTGTTAAAAATGATGAAGAATTTTGCTGAAAAGGGTGGAAATGTCATTTGGAGCGGGACTCCCCCACTTTTAAACAGCGATGGCAAGGATTGTTCCACCGAATGGCAGGAGCTATTCGGCGTAAACTATAAGTTTGATCAGTATATGGGTGAAATTGCAGCAGGTAGAAAAATCACATTTCAAAACAGCTTTTCCAAAATTCCGGAACAAACTGTCCTGACTGATTTTCTTGTCGACAGAATTTATCCGGTGATGGCAGGTAAGGACAGTAAAATTCTCGCTAAATCAGGGGAGAAAACACTTGGGACGGAAATGAAAATTGGAAAAGGAAAGGCTTTCTATTTCGGATTCAGGCCTCGTGACGACCAGTCGGCCAGTCTCGGTTATGAAACACGGACCATGTATGAGATCCTGAATGCCAGCGGTGCGTATGCCGGAAGTGGCAAATTTCCGCTGGTCAATGATAACTCGACCTATATTTCGCGCACCACCAATTATTTGGCCACCCATTTTCCCAATGGCAGCAATGTTATTGTCAAACATTACCGTACCCATGCTGAAAGTTGGGAAGGAGGGTTCTCACGCAACGACGAGAATGACGCAAAGGCGCTTGCTTTAAATCCGATGCCCTCCGATACTATGATTTTAAGCAAGATGGACGTTAACGGCCATCGGCTGGACTATAATGGCAAGCTCTTACTAGCTTTCCGGACCAATCCGGCAGATAAGTTGATCGCTTTTGAAGGCCATTCATGTAAGGAGATAACAGTTGATAAGATCCATTATGAATTTGCAAAAAAGACTTTTGGAACTATCATCTTTGCTCCGAACAATGATCAGGAAGGAACATATTACGCAATTCTGGAAGGAGAAGGGAAAGTTCTTCTTCCTATACCTTTCTCAAACGGAAGCAAACTGGATATCAGAACCCCTGACAATAAGAATATTCCCTGCCGTATTATAAACGGACAGGTCGAGCTGAATATAACACCGGAGATCTCAGGGAAAAGGCTCCGAATCGGATTTTAAGTACATAACCCTGATAAAGAAATTCACACCATAAAGAATCACTGAAATGGAAACACACAGATTCACAGTAAAAGCCTTCATGATTGCGATATTACAAATCATGTTGCTAGTATCCTCCCCGGCTCAATCCGCTCCTTTGGACAAAGCTTCGGATGACGGATCCATCCATTCGCTAGGCAACGGAAAAATGTGCATCTATGAGAAAGGGCCGGACATTGTTACAGCTTATGCCGGTCCATACTCCTCGCCCTCATTCTTCACATTGGAATGGATCAAGGATAATCAGGCAGATTCACGTGCCGCCAGAAAATCAGGGACAGCGATCTGGACCCATACGATCCGGACAGGTGAAACGGAGACCGGAAAACTGCAGGATTTCGTAGATTCCGAAACACCCTGCTTTGTGCGTCAGATCCAAACCAGAAACCGAATTACCTTTCGACTGAAACTTGAAAAGTATGTTCAGGTCATTGACAACAGCAACCAACTGAATGCAGGCCAAACGGGAAAAAGTCTGATGATGATAGTCCCCCCGGGCACAACGATTTATCAAACCTATGTATACCCCAGAATCCAGTACACCCAACTCCTCACTTCCGGCAATGCAACGATTCAGTCAATTTCCGGTTCAGGGACAATCGATGTTGTTTGTGAACCGGGCGAGAGCTACCTATATCTGGTCGGAGGGCCCGAATATCCTGAAGTAATGAGCAACACCAGGCAAATACTGGGAACAAAACCCGAATTACTACTGAGCAGAACTAGCAAATATTGGACCGATTTCACCAAAAAGAGAAAGGATTTTGCCAATATTCTACCACCTGACACGCCCGATCGTTCAAAGCTCCTACAAACCATTGACGATGTTGCCATCCTCCTTAAGACGCAGCAGAGCCGTCAGGGGGCAATGCTTGCCGGCTATCCATATGCGCTGGGTTATGTACGCGACCAGTATGGAGTTTCAAGAGGATTGCTTGCCCTTGGACTGTATGATGAAGCCAAGTCTATCCTGAACTTCTATTGGCAGATATGGAAAAAGTACGGTTATATCCATAATGCACAAGCGATCGGCATCGACGGAATCTTTCATATCCACGAAAATGATGAAGTCGAAATCACCGGCTACCTGATCCTTCAGGCCTTTGATCTGATGAAGGCCACCCATGATGAGAAATTCATGACGGAAATCGCTCCAATGCTTGATTGGGCATTTCAAAGTCAGAAGAAGAATCTTGTGAAGGATATGCTACCATTCAACGGTGACGAGACTTATGTGGCCGGCGGTCTGTTACCACGTTCCACACTCAATGACGGTTCATCCGAAGCGACCATGCTGTTTCTTGAAAGCGGACAAAAGTATCTGGATTGGAACCGTGCCAAAAGCCGATGGACAAAAGAGAAGATCACAGAAAACCAAAAGCTCCTGATTCGGGTCAAGGCGAATTTCAGGGATAATTTCTGGCATGATGGCATCCTTTGGACAAACAATCCGGAACGCGCCGAATTAGCAGAGTTGCCGCAATTCAGGCATGGAGTGTGCGAAAGCGCAGGCCCCAATTGCCTGATGAACAAATATCACGGAATTGTATGGACCGAACGAAATGAGAACAATCGGTACGTTTGTGCGGCATGTATTCAGGAACAACCCTTACCACGGGCTGAAGCAAAAAGCTACAATCTGCCTTCAGTGGCTCTGGAGCCTTTTTATATGGGATTCAGTATAATTCCTTACAACCAGTTAAAAGATGCCGTATTGGAAATGTTCAACAGACATAAAAGCGAGAATAGGCTGGTAGGTTATGATTACGGCTTCCTGCTTTCTGCCCTCACCAAACTTAATATGCCTGAATCTTTGACCGTCTATAATCATACATTATCCGTGGTTGATCAAGAAGGCGCCTGGTCAGAGTACTATCTGAATGACCAGCCAAGTGGTACCAGATGCCGCCCATGGGAAAGTGCAATCAATATCGAAGCGCTTCTGGATTGGGCCCTGAGAGCAAAACATAAGTAGGCTTGTAAGTATCGAACTTATCTTTCGATTGGTAAGTTCCCTGATTAATGTTAAGAGCTTTATTAATAGGTGTTTTAGCAAAGTAAATCAAGACCGAAGTTTGAGAAAAAACATTAATCAGAGGTTTATATGAAAAAATCATGTAAATTAGTGGTCTCAAATACAGCCTTATGTCTGGAATACCACTCGACTTGAGAACACATTCCATACTATAAGGGACATGATTGTAAAAAAAGAAAATACCTATAGTTATTTAAAATAATAATCAGAAAAATTTATTAGTAAAGATGAAAAAAAGATTAAGTACAAGAAAATTAACAGTATTCCTATTCAGTATTTTTCTACTGATTACTGGTAATCTTCAGGCAAAAGAAGCAAGTATATGCATTCTTCCAAAACCAACGCGTATTGAGACCTTAAATTCAAGTATTGTACTAACAGAAGAACGTGCTCCGGTTTATCTGGATATAAACGCAAATCTGAACAGTTGCTATATCAATACAATTCTTAGTGAATCTGGTATTTATCCTCAATTTGTAAACAAAGCAACAAA